>Ga0316195_10000020_pt1 | contig 41282 bp, 30 predicted proteins | sample Phised1_MG_FD_204937 | JGI IMG/M metagenome (GOLD analysis project Ga0316195, IMG submission 204937) | Coastal sediment microbial communities from Maine, United States - Phippsburg sediment 1 | ecosystem: Environmental > Aquatic > Marine > Coastal > Sediment | place: USA: Maine | collected...
GACGAGTGCGAGGTCTCGTACCGGCACATGTTCGGCGGGACGACGCTGTATGCAAAGGGCAAGGTTGTTGCGCTGATCGGCGACAACCAGCTGTTCGTTAAACCGACCGAGGCAGGTCGCCGTTACATCGGCGATGTTACGGAAGCGCCTGCGTACGAGGGTTCGAAGAATTTTTTCCTCATTGGCGACGAAATCGACGACAGCGAGTGGCTCACGGAGCTCATTCGTCTGACCGAGCAGGAGCTGCCAAAGCCGAAGCCGCGAAAGAAGAAGTGACGACGAGCGGTTGCAGCGAGGGCGTGCAGTAGCGGCAAAATAACGACTGCGATCAAAGCGAACAAATGGAGAAGCTTTCGCAAGACGACTACCGGACGCTTTTGACGGCGGCGACAATACCATAGTCGCCAAGAATTTGGTCGGCGCTCAGACTCCGTCCGGATTCACCGTTTCCGCTGAGCTATGCGCTGCGATATGGCGGGACGGATCGCCGTCGTCAATATTTTTGCCGGTCGGCAGCCATGCGCAGACGAGCTCGGGGTTCGTCCACACGGTACGGCATTCGGCTGGCACGAAGTATTCAACGAACACCATGTCTTCGTCGCCGTCATTGATGAAGTTATGCCGTTCGAACTCGTAGTTGTAGAGCGTGTCTCCCGCGCGCACCGGGTGCGGTTCTTCACTCAGCAGTGCGGTGCCGCGGCCACTAATGAAATACTGGAAATGTTCGGCGCCCTCATGGTGATGGTTCGACGCCCGCGTACCCGGTGGGTAAATAATCATCTCACCTTTGACGGCTTTGGTGCCGAACAGCGTCGGCGTCACGAGGTAGATTCTCGTTCGCGCATCGTGCTCGGAACTGAGCGTGGGTTCGGCGCGCCAGTCAACGCAGCGAAACTCCAGCGGCGTTTCGCCGAACGCCGGATCGAATCGGTCCGCATTTGGCACGCGAGCGAACAGTACGTCTGTGCCATCGACGCTGGTCAGTTCACCGGCAAAGCCGGGCGGCAGGAATACAACGTGCGACGTAGTCAACGGATGGCGGCCTGCCGTGCCATCGAGCGTTGCCTTGCCGTCCAGGAGTTGCAACCAGGCAAGGTCCTTGTCAGCAACCTCGATACTCGCGGTTGCGCCAGCGGCGATTGTCAGGCGATCGAGGAGCAAGCAGTCACTGTTGACGCGCTTCGGGGTAATGAGGGCCCGGCGTGTCACACCTTCGCCGATGCGCACTCCTTCGACACTGTCGCTATTGAACAATACGGGCACAGGGAAGCTCCTTTCTGACTTGACCGCTGCTGAGCATAACAAATTGCCGAATAATGCCAATTTGACTTTGCATCTCGGCGAGTACTCCCTATTCTGTAGGCATGAGCGATGTCCATGCCAGCAAGCTGCGAATGATAGGGTTTTCCCTGCCTGCGCTGGCGTTGAATATGCTGGTTACGGCGGTCTTCGTGTTCGTGCCGCCACTTTATGCCGAGCACAGGGGACTGAGCGCCGCTACCGTGGGCCTGATTTTTCTCGCTGCCAAAGCCGTCGACATGTTTGCGGCCCCGGCGTGGGGCCTTTTCATGGACAGTTACCGGACGCGGTGGGGTCGCCGCCGACCCTGGCTTACACTGTCGGCGCCGATACTCATGTTTGCAGTATTGATGCTCTACAACCCGCCGGAATCGGCGACGGGTCTTTACCTTTTCCTGGTGCTGGCGACGATGTATGTCGGCTGGGACGCCTGGAGCATCAGTCACACCGCCTGGGCGCTTGAATTGTCACGGGACTACGATCGGCGATCGCGAATCACCGGTTTGTTGCAGGTGATGGTGATGCTGGGTGGTATTCTCGTCAGCCTGGTGCCGGCGATCATGGAGCGCACCGGGTCGCCGACCTTCGAGGATATTGCGTCGACCATCGGCACGCTGATGTTCATTGTCTTGCCCGTTGCCCTGGTCATCTGCCTGATCAGCGTGCCGGAACGAGTGACCCCGAATCGACAGCACCTGGGTTTCAAAAAAGGTGCTGCAATCCTTCTTGGCAACCTGGCGCTATTGCGACTTTTGGTGGCCAATTCCCTGCTCACGTTTTCGACCTATTTCGTGCAGGGCCTGTTTGTGTTCTTCGTGTCATATGCCCTGAATCTCGAGGGGCGCACCGGTTTTATACTGACATTCCTGATCATTGGCGGACTGCTTGGTCTCCCGTTATGGGTGAAACTCTCCGAAAGTTTGAACAAGCACCGCGCGATGCAGATAGCAGTAACGGCCGGCGCTATTACGCCGCTGTTACTGCTTTTCCTCCCGGCCAACAATGTCCTGCTGGCCGTCATCGCATTTCTGTTCGTCGGGCTTAATACGTCCGCCAACGAATTTCTGCCGCGAGCGATGATGGCTGACGTTTGCGATCAGGACCACGTGCAGAGTGGCTCGGAGAGAATGGGTCTCTATTACTCGCTGCTGCAATTGTCGAGCAAGCTGGCATCCGGATTTGCCATCTTTATCGGCTTCTCGTTTCTTGCGGCGTTTGGCTTCGATCCCGAGCTGGGCCTGGATAACACCGCGGAGGCGCTGCTGCGTCTCCGCTACCTGATCGTTGCGCTACCGGTCCTGGCGTATGCCATCGTCATCGCATTGATGTGGCGCTACCCCATAAGTCGGGAGCGGCAGCGCGAGCTGCGCAGCCTCATCGAGCAAAAAGAAAGGCTTGCACTCGAGAGCAATCACGGCGAGCGGTAGTCGGCGCTTTTATTCGATCGATTCAGACGATATGAACGCTGAGTGGTGACGCCTCGCCGAGCGTGTAGCTGATGCTCGTCCCGGCTTCGGGGAAAAGCGGCGGGACGATCGAGCCCGCGATAATCAAGTCGCCGGCATTCAGGCGCTCACCCATTGCCGCCAGCGTATCGGCTACCACTGCAACAATCTCGAGGATAGGTCCGGTATTGGCTTCCAGGTCATCAGGAACGTCGGCGCTGGCTCCGTTGACATTGACAGTTGCGGCAAGGCCAGTGAGAACCGCGCCGGCACGACGTACATCTGCCGCTCCGAGAATCAGCGCCTTCTGGTAAATATTGCCCGACAGGATCGCCTCGCAACCGTCAGTCGGCGGGAACGTGACGTCGGCAATCTCGACGGCGGCGCCAAGCCCGGAAATCGCCTCCGCAACAGCCTCTTTGTCTGCACCGCTGTCGAGACTGCGCCCCATATAAACGGCGATTTCAGGTTCTACGGCGACCTTGGAAAAGTCCGCAAACGAGATGTTGCATGCGTTATCCATAATCGCGGAACGCATCAGGTAGCCAACCAGCGGTCGATCGATACCGAGACTCGACTTCGCCGACGGTGCGCCGAAGCCGACCTTCCAGCCCAGCGCCTGCTCGCCGGCTTCGAGGCGCCGCTTCCGCTCGGCAAGTTGGGCGGCCATCCCGCGCCTGATGCGTGCATCCAGCATCGGTCAGCCGTGGCCGGACGAATCCGGCACTTCGTAGCCAGCGCCTTCGAGGGAGCCGGCGCCGGACCAGCCCCAGGCCAGGACGACATCTTCGTCAGACGTATTCTTGAAGCCGTGCCAGTGTCCCGCCGGAGTAAACACGACGTCGCCTTCGCCGGATGCTTCTTCGCCGTCTTCGGTGTACATCACCCCTTCGCCTTTGATGACAATCCAGAACTCGTCGACGTTGGCATGCCGATGGTGTTCGTGCGCGGCGCCGGGCGGCAACACCGTCCAGCCGACGAGCATGCGTCCGGAGTTGGCGGTTGTTTCGTCGATCAGGAACCGGACCTTCATATCGACCCAACCGTCTTCCTTCTTGAGTCCCGGTACCAGGGGTACATCCCTGATGTTGGTTCGAAATGGTTTCGGCCCTGCCTTGCTCATGACTTTATTCCTCCAAGGTGACAATAGACGTCGTAGACGGTAACGAAATCGCGGTGATCGATGCCGAGTCCTCGGCACGCGTTCAGTAACTCATTTGCGGTTGCCAGCAATGGCGTTGGTTGTCCCATTTGCCGTGCGAGGTCGAGCGCCAGCAACGCATCTTTTTGTTGCAGCGTTACGCTGGCCAGCGGCTTGTCGGGCATATCCAGGATGAAGGGCCCGCGATAACCCATTACCGGCGACGCAACCACGCTGTTCAGCATGGCTTCAACCGCTACGGCGCGCGGCACACCACCTTTCTCCGCCAGAGCTACGCCTTCGCAGAACGCAACCATCTCGACAATCAGCGTCAGGTTGATGCCGATCTTCGTTTGCACTGCGAGGCCCTGTTCGCCGATGTGCGTCACTTTTGCGCCGATGGCTTGCAGCGCCGGCTTGACGCGTGCGAAGTCGACGGCCGATCCGCCAACCATCACCGATGCCTTGCCTTGCTGCAAAGTTACCGGACTGCCGGAAATCGGCGCGTCCATCATGGTCCTGCCACGCGACCTGAACTCCGCGGCAATTTCCCGGCTGACGATTGGCGAGATGGTGCTCATGTCGAGATACAAACCGTCCTCGCCAATGCCGTCGATAATGCCGTTCTTGCCCAGCGCAACCGCCCGCACGGCAGCGGAGTCAGTAACGCAGGAAATTATGATCTCGGAATTTGCCGCGAGCGCTGCCGGAGAATCTGCCAAGGCCATGCCTTGTTCGACGAGCGGCGCGGCCTTATCCGCAGAGCGATTCCAGCCACCCACCGCGTGGCCGGCAGCCAGCAGTCGCGGGACGATGCCCATGCCCATTTCGCCCAGTCCGACAAAACCGATTTTCATGCCCTGATTCTCCACTGCCAATACCGAGCAGTTCAGTCTACGCATAAATGAATCGCCGGCCAATTGAAGGAAATCGATTTACCGGCGGCGAAAACTTCGTGTCCGGTCGATCCACACACTCTCGGCTATGCCCGTCCCGCAAAGCCAATGCTCCGACAACGATATGCAATCACAGCCGCAGCCGCTGAATTTAAAAGCGCAATACCGCTGCGAGCGTAGCGGGTGCTATTCAGCGGCTGTTGTAAGGATCAAACCCCTCGTCTGCCGATTCTTCGGCAGGGGTCTCGTCGTCTTTCAGGTTCAATGCGATGCACAGCATCTGGGTACTGACGAGTTCCAGTTCACCGCTGTTGTCAAACGTACTGGCCGTTGCTTCTTCGACAAATTGGCTGCCTTCCACATCAGACTCACCGTCGGTGCCGTCAAGTATGCGTTGCAGTTCCTCATCATTGATGACTTCGAATTTTCCTGAGTTCATATCGCGGGCTACGAGTCCCGATTCGCCTTTGGCGATCCTCCGCAGGTCTTTTTTCGCTTTCGCATCATTCGAGTCGATAACCTTTTTCAGCATCTGCGTGGACATCAATTCAAGATTGGCAGTTTCGACGGGATCAACCCACACGGTTCGACCACGTTCATCCATGGTAACCCTGGAGCTACGCAGGATTTTTTGTGTCTGGTTTAGTTTGTCGCTCATGATGTCCTCCTCACGCTCGCCGTCGGAGCTTCCGGTCAACGCGGTCGCGAGCGGTTCAGCACGGCCTCTGGTTGCAGACGTTCCGACGCGATCCTGCACGAGCCCTGTGTGCCCAACGTCCGATTGGTTCGCAGAGAGGGCCGCCCTGCATACGTAGCTTCCGATCGTATCAACCTGACCAACGATTTTTAAGGGCTTGTCAGCCCTTTCAAATCAAGGATCCGCCAGTACGATCTGTTCGCTCGTCGCCGATACCGGCATGCATCGTTTGCTCTGCGGTGCCTTGCAACCAAGCTACGCTGCAGGAACTGCCCGATTCCAGAGGGCGCCCATGCTAAAGCCCGTATTCGCCGTGCTCAGGCTGACGATGTCGGCGAACGCGCCACCACTATCGGTCCGGATCTTTACGTTCTGTTGCCTGGCATATGCCGATTGTTTGCTGAATGGCTGAAAGTATCCGCCGTTTACCCGTATCGCGCGTCCTTTCGTGGGGATTCGATAAGAAGAATGTCCTTTTTCGAAGAACCTGCCAGGCGGAATGTCGCACCCGCCAGAGTTGCTTACGCCGTGATTGGCTGGGTGCTGGCACAGGGTGCCGAGTTTACGGCCAACAATTTCGGCGGGCCCGGCCGGGTGCTCATATTTTTCCTGGTTTTCGTTTTGCTCGGCCTGCCGCTGGCGCCAACATTATCGATGGTCGCTGCCGCCCCAGCTTGTCTGCTGGCCCCGCATGTCCGCGCCGGATTTGCCCGGCTTATTGCGGTTTCGAGTAGACTTCGCGACCTGCGAAATAAGTCGCATCGACGGCAAGCTTGCGGAAGTCGTCATTCATCGGCACCGGCACCTTGCCGTCCAGTACAACAAAGTCGGCCCATTTGCCGGCCGTTATCGAACCAACCAGGTCCTTCCATGCGGTCATGTCGGCGCCAGCCTGAGTGTAGGCATGCAGCGCCTGGTCGAAGCGCACCGCCTGCTCTGGATGCCACGGCTTACCGTCGTTAAAGCCGAAGGGACTTTCACGAAACATCGCATCGGCGATTTGCACCAGGGGATTAAGCGGAGAGGTCGGGTAGTCCGCACCGAACACCAGCGGCACGCCGGCATCGAGCATCGACTTCCAGACGTAAGCCCTGGTCTCGCGATGCTGCCCCACTCGTGTCGGCACATAACCGATCGCGTTGGTGGCATGGTTCGGTTGCATCGAGGCGGCCACGCCAAGCGCCTTGAAGCGCGGAATGTCATCCGGGTGCACGAGCTCGATGTGTTCGATCCGGTTGGGGTAGGGGACCACGTTAAGCTGCGCGGCCTCAAATGCATCGAGCGACGCGCGTACCGCCGCGTCACCAATCGAATGAATGGCGACGGGCAAACCGGCGGCAGTCACGTTCTTTACCTGCAGCGCCAGGTCCTGCGGTTCGGTGATGTATTCTCCCTTCCAGCCTTCACGATCCCAGTAGCCCTCCATGAGAACGGCGGTTTGTGCAGAAAGCACGCCATCATTGATGAGCTTGACGTAGCCGACCGTCAGCAGAGGCCCCGACGCCTGTTCTTTGCCGGTCGCGTTGACTCGTGTCGCGATTTCCGCCTTGGTCGCGAGAATATCCTTGACTGCGATACTGTAGTCGCCGCCGGATTCACGAGGTCCCCGCTCGCCGTACCAGATTCTCAGCGTCGGATCGCCGTTCTCGACGATATAGAGATAATTGTCAAGTTCGCCCATCTGGTGCAGACCGGTAACGCCGAAGCTGTTGGCGTATTTCTCCATGGTGGCCAGCCCTGCGCGGCGCTGCTGGTCGCTGCGTTCAGGAATGATCTTGCGAACCAGGCCTTGGGCGCCTTCCAGGAGGATGCCCGTCGCTTCGCCGGTTTCGGGGTCGACGACAATCTCGCCGCCGGCGGGAACCGGGGTCTCTGCCGTCACTCCGGCAAGTTCCAGCGCCAGGGAATTAACCCAGGCGTAGTGACCATCGATATGATTCAAAAATATCGGCCGGTCGGGTACGACGTCGTCCAGCATTTCCCTGTTCGGGTATTCACCGTCAGACAACGTGTGGTCCCAGTATCCGCCGGTCATCCACTCGCCATCGGGCAGACGTTCGTCCGCCGCTTCGATCAGGCGCAGCCAGTCGTCTTTGTCGGCAACATAGGACAGGTCGACGCCGGCAACGACCGGCGCATTCCCGCTGACGTGGGAATGCCCGTCTATGAAACCCGGAGTCACTGTCCGGCCACCGGTATCGATCACCCTCGTATCTGCGTTGGCCAGTGCCCGGATCTCCGCATTGGAGCCGACGGCCGTGAACTTGCCGTTTTCCACGGCAAAGGCCTCGACGCGCGGCGCGCCCGGGTCAACCGTGTAAATGTCGCCGTTGACGACGATCAGGTCGGGAGCAGCGACGGTGACAGCATTGCGCAACAGCAACAAAAGCCCAATCACTGTCGGCCGTACAGGCAAGCGCAAATTCATGAATTTCTCCTCCGGGCAGGGCATATCGATAGGTTCGCTGAAAGTAAAAGGCATAACAAGTCGATCCTGATTTTCCCCCAGATGAATCTGATCAGGTCCGGGATCAAGCTCGGAAGAACAGGAATACCTGTCGCAGTGCCGGACGTTACCTGGCCAGGTACTTGTTGTGAAGCGGCGGCCTGTTGCCGCGCGGTGGGAGCAGAAAGCAGAGCGCGCTTTTCATCTGACGACAGGCGGTAGCGGCTGGCTGCAGGGTCGCGCCGTCATATGTCGCCGGCGCTACTGAGCGATGAATGCTGCGAGCTGGCTGTCGTTGGCCCCGATGACCCAGCCGAACGGGTCGTCGACCTTGCCCTCCTGGATGTCGAGCAAGGCATCCCTGAGCATGGATGACATCTCGCCGACGTTCGGCACCGCCCACTCGCGGCCGTCGGCTTCGCTGATCGACTTGATTGGCGCAACGATCGCGCCGGTGCCGCAGGCGAATAATTCCGAGCAACGTCCGGCGTCGATATCGCCGAGCAGGGCGCCGACCGGCATCGTCAGCGACCTGGCTTCGATGCCACGATGTCTTGCGAGCTGCAGTAACGAATCCCGGGTGACGCCCTCGAGCAGCGAGCCACTCGGCTTCGGCGAATGCAGGGCGCCGTCAACCACGGCCATGAAATTCATGGCGGACAGTTCCTCGATGTTTTGCCTCGCCGCCGGGTCGAGCCAGAGCGACTGGTCGAAGCCGCGCTCGATACATTGCCGGTTCGGCAGCAAAGATGCCGCGTAGTTGCCGCCGACCTTCACGGCACCGGTGCCGCCACTCGCGGCGCGGCAGTTTTCGCGCTCGATCATGACGCGGATAGGATTTGCGAAATAAGCGTCCGACGGGCTGGCAATCACAACGAACAGGAAACGGTCGCTGCCCTTGACGGCAAAATGCGTGTCGAGTCCGAACATCGTCGGCCGCAGGTAAAGTGACTGGCCGCGGCCACCGGGAATAAACCCGGCCAGCGATACGGCGACTGACGACAACGCCTCCGCGAACAAATCCGCTGGCACCGCCGGCATCAGCAGGCGTTCGGCGGACCGCGCAAAACGCCGCCAGTTCATGTTCGGCCGGAACAGGAGCGGCTGCGAATCGGAGCCTCTGTAGGCTTTCATTCCTTCGAAAGCCTGCTGGCCGAACTGCAGCGACGTTGCTGCCGGATTGACGGATACCTCCGCAAAGGGAACGAGCGCACCGGCTTGCCATTTACCCCTGACGTACTCGGCACGATACATTACCGGCGCCAGCTCGACGCCGAAGGTCAGCTTAGCGGGCAGCTGGTATTTGGCGATGAGGTCGGCGACGTCAGGATCAGCGATGGCGGTAGTCAATTTCAGCCCTGCTTTAATTGTAGAAGTTTTTTGAGTTTATAAATTCTAACGCGCAATTAGGGCGGAAACGATGAGCCTGATTGAATTCGCCGCGCGACAATTTTTTCGCGTCATGCGCGCCACCGATTCAGCGGTCCGCCTGCGACGAGAGGCTTTCGCCAATCGCGCCAAAAAACTCGAGCGACTCCATTTCACGCCACGAGGTATCGTCGTCGGTCAGGCCGTAGCCGCTGTTGGCGGACAGCTTGACGATGACCAGTTTCTTCGCCGGGTTGACGTAAATGAACTGGTTGTAAACGCCGATAGCCGAGAATTCGCCTTCATCACCCTGTGGCACCCACCACTGGTAACCGTAGCCGACGGGATACTCAGGATTCAGGTCCGGCATGATGTGCGGCGCATCGGGCGTGACGGAATCGTGGACCCAGTCGGCGGGCACGACCTGTGTGCCGCGCCACCTGCCGCCCTGCAGGTAAAGCTGGCCGAGTTTGGCGTAGTCGCGTGCCGTCATCTGTAAGCCGCCCGCCGCCATCTCCATGCCGCTGTCGTCAGTGATCCAGTATGCGTCGCGTTCCATGCCGAGCGGTTCCCATAGTTTCTGCCCGGCATAGGCGGCGAGACTCTGGCCGGTGGCGGCACCCAGCAGCATGCCGAGCGCCTGCGTATCCATCGAATTGTAATAGTTGACGGTACCGGGTTCGTGCTCACGCACCAGGGTTGCCGTGAAATCGTTGAGCGAGCCGCCGCTGCCGAAAGCGCGAATAAAACGCATGATATCGGAATCCGGATCGCTGTAATCCTCGTCCCAGCGTGCGCCGGAGGACATCTGCAGCACGTCCTTGATGCGCACGCCGTCGTAGGCGGAGCCGGTCAGTGAGGGCACGTAGTCAGTGATTGGATCTTCGATGCTCTTGATATGACCTTCGGCGATCGCGATGCCGATCAATGCCGATACGAAGCTCTTGCCGACAGACATCGACATCCAGTGCACGTCCGGTCCGCCGGTCAACCAGTAATTTTCGTAAACGATCGCACCGTCCGCCAGGATGAGGAGCGCAACCGTGTCGGTCTCCTCGAGGAATGTCAGGGTGTCCCGCATCTCCCCGCCGTATGCATAGGTCGGTGGCAGTTCCACCACCTCGCCGCCTGGGAATGAATACGGTGTGGAGCTCGCGCTGATGACGTGGTGCGGAAAAATATCCACGAGGTGGTTGAACGCCTCGTACTGCTCAACGCCGCTGAACAATGACGTTACGAACGCCATGCGCTCGTCCCCGGTTACTGCCACTGCTGCTGACGAGGGTGGCCCGTCATCGCTGCAGCCGACGGTCAGTCCGAGAACGACGAGAATCAGTCCGGCAATCGCATGCTTCATGGCGCACCCTTTTTAATTATCGCCACTCCACCGCGGCGACCGTAACGCTAACACGGAAATCGGGGACAGTGACCTTAATTCCTCGCAGCCCGGATTTCTCCTAACGGTTCGCGGCACCTTGGTTCCGGGCCACCAATTAGGGTCACTGTCCCCATAATTCGGTGGTACGGATGTTCCGTCAGCCGAAAAACAGATATTCATCAGCAGATAATCCGTCTTCATGTCCAGCGACAGATTAGGGTAACGCTGAATTCACAAGTCTAGTTGGCGGTCGATTAAACCAATCTGCCGCTTCGGGAGGCGGTTAAAATGAGACGATTAGTTTACCTGGTCCTGATGGGTGCGCTTGTCGCCTGTGGTGGCGGCGGAAGCAGTGGCGGCAACAGCGGCGGCGGTGGTATGACCACATATAGCCTGTCCGGTTTCGTTACGAGTGCGTTCGATGATTCCGCGGTCCAGGGTGTCGCAATATCTCTGACCGGCGCAAAGACGGCGTCGACGACGACGGATATCAGTGGACGCTACAACTTTACGGGCCTGGCCAACGGTACGTATACAGTAACCCCCGGCCTCGCGGACGCCATTTTTATACCGGATAGCATCCAGGTCACGATCGCCGGGGCAAATGTCAGCGACGGCGACTTGCTTGCGCTGCGCGGCTCGAACGTTGGGTCCGGTATAGAGTTTCTGCCGCAGTTCTTTTCCAGCAGCGATCAGTTGCGTGTGTCGCTGCATATTGCCGACGGCCAGCTCGTCTATACGGATTCGAGCGATTCGCCACTCAAAAAACAGGCATTGGACGGCTCACCAGCCGAAGCCCTGGCCGCACGCTTCGAGTCGGCGGAAAATGTCGTGCTATACGGCGGCGACCTGTACTGGATCGAAGGCGGCGATCTGCACCGGATGATGCCTGGCGAAGCGCCGACGGTGCTGGCGGACGGAGCGCGCAGCGCCGAAGCCGATGTGACTACCGATATCGTCGTTGACGCAGACTACGCGTATTGGGTCGACGAGGCGCCGACACAGAATTGCAGTCCGCCCTGTAGCTGGGTGATTGAAAGAGTACCGCTTGACGGTGGCGCTATAGTCGACCTGGCCACTGCGGACCGGCGTATTGCATCCATCGCGATCGATGCTGACAATCTGTATTGGGAGGAGGATAGCCTCGAGCCGCTGGACCCGGGCTGCGACTGCGGCAGCAAAATTCTTTCCGTGCAAAAAGCTGGCGGCAACCCCGTGCTGCTGGTGGACGGTTCCCTGAACGGTAATCTGCCGCCCGTGCCGCCGGGGTTCACACCCGCATCGTGGCTGCCGACAGGCGGCATTTCCTTGTCGGCCGGGGACATCGTATTCGCGGTTTCCGGTAATCAGAAGTACGACCTCAAGTCTGTACCTAAAGCCGGAGGCCCCATCGCAAACCTGGCAACGGTCGCCACACCTGTCGGATTCGCAAGTGGCACCATTCTCGAGCTTGCGGTCGCCGGCGGAGACATTCTCTGGCTCGATGGCGGTAATGCCATGCTTCAGTCCATGCCGCTGGCCGGCGGCGCGGTCACATTGCTGGCGGGCGGGCTGGCCAATCCCGGCGGCCTGGCCGTGAATGCCACCACGGCCTACTGGACCGAGAGCGGCTCATACAGTGGCTGCTGCCTGGTGATGGGTGCGGGCAGCGTCCGCAAGATTCCCCTTTCCGGGGGGTCAGCCGCGACAGCCGTCGCCGGCCTCGACAAACCGGGTGCCATTTCCCTGGATGGTGCCAGCATCGCGTGGAGTGAGGCCTGGCGGATCGCCCGGGCGCCGCTCATCGGCGGTGGCGCGGTAACTGCAGTGAGCGGTGTGGCCGACAACATGCCGCGCATCGCGATCAGCCAGTCAACGGTCTACCTGCTGGACGGCGAGTACATCAAGGCCGTGCCGTTGGCGGGTGGCATCGTCGAGAAGGTCGCGAGTGCCGCGGGCGGCGCGATCAACGACGTCTCGGTCCGCAGCGGCGACATTACCGCCGACCTGGATAATCTCTACTGGACCATGACGGACGTGGCCGGACTAACCGTTGTGCGGCAGCTGTCGATAACGGGAGGCAGCCCGCTGGTGATCGCGAATGAAGGCAACGCTGCTAATCCGCAGGATTGCTACCGGCGCATTGCCGTCGTCGATCAGGCGGTCTACTGGAGTGAGGGCTCGACGGTTCATCCGGTTGGCTGCACGATCAATAAGGTAACGGTCAACGGCGGCGCAGTGACCGCCCTGGTTGACCAGGCTTACATGGTCGATTTCACTGTCGATACTGTTAACGTTTACTTCTCGGAGTTCGACACCAATGCCATTCGCAGGGTGTCAGTCAACGGCGGCGCCATTTCACTGGTTGCCAGTGACGTCTATGCGTGGGTCATGACCAACGACGCTGATAACCTGTACTGGCTGGATCTGCAATGGGGAAATCCGGGTGGGATGGCAAAGGCGGACGGTCCGACAGACTGGCTAATCATCCCGATAGATCTCCTGATGGATCCGTTTCTCGCCTTTGAGTCGTTACTCATCGATCCGACCGGCTTCTACGTTTCAGAGACGCAGACGGGCAGTATCTACCGGATTTACTAGGGTGCCCGCATTTACAATTTATGGGGACAGTGACCTTAATTGCTCGCATTCAGGGTTATTGCTAAAACGATTCTTGGCACCCTGGTTCTTGACCACGAATCAGAGTCACTGTCCCCTGAATTGCAGTGCCCAGCACTGCTGCGACCGGATACGCTACAATCAGGTAGCCCGCACACTCAAGCCGGATTCAGAATAACAACATGAATTATCCAGGCATATTTACCCGTGGCACCGTGTTGACGCTGGTCGTCGCACTGTTGCTCCCCGTTTCCTGTGCGCTCGCAGAATGGTCCGCACCGGAGGAGCTCCGCGCTGCGATGAGTGCGCTCAACGACGACCAGACGGGATTCATAACGTCGGGCGCGATCCTCGAGTTCATTCCCGAGCGGCAACTCGAACACGAACTCCGAACGCGCGATGCGGACAAGCTGAGTGTCTTCGTCGACGACCTCATGGCGCTGGCTGCGCAGATGGCCTACGACCCTGCGCGTGACATGGGCGCGGCCCCGCTCAACCTCACCGCCGACGGTTTCAACTGGGGTACGGTACCGACGCCGGCACCTCTGCGCGAACTCAAGCGTGAGCCCGGTCCATTCAGTGTGCATCGCTACCTGTATCCGAAATCCGGCGTGCCAACCTTCGGCGGTGCCAACGTTGCCGTGTGGCCCGAAGACCTGGTCGCGGGCGACGTCGATGTCGCGATCGTGGGTGTGCCAAGCAACATGAGCAGCGGCCGCCGCGATTCCTTCAATGGTCCGGATGCGATGCGTGCGATGGACACGATCGCCGCACCCGACATTCAGTCCCTGGTCAAGCCGTTTGAGGCGCTGTCCGTGGTCGACTATGGAAATTTCTTCGTTGATTACATGAGTGTCGAAAAGTCCGTCGATCACGTTACGGCGATGGTGGCCGAGACGGCCGGCACGGGGGCAATACCGATGCTGGTTGGCGGTGACACGTCAATGCTTTACCCGGGTGTCAAGGGCATTGCCCAGGCGCACGGCGCCGCCAAGTTCGGCCTGCTGCATTTCAGCGCGCACCCCGATGCCGAGCGCTCCGGCGATCACACGCTCTCCGACCGCCAGGCGCTGTTCCGCTTGCTTGATCAGCGTATCGTCGCGGGCGGCGACACCGTCGAGGTAGGGCTGCGCGGTCCCGACGTGGATGTCGATACCCTGCAGTGGTTGCGCGACAATGGCGTGCGTTACCACACAATGGCAGAGATCCGGCAGCGAGGATTCGACAACGTATTGAAACGGATGCGGCGGGAAGTCGAACGGGGCCCGCAGGCGTTTTTTGTCTCCATCGATGTCAGTGCTATCGATCCCACGGACATGGTGGCCGCGGGCCGCGCGACAGTCGGCGGGCTGGGGCTCGAACAGGTCACCCGGGCCATCCGTCACGTCTGCGCAACGAAGGACATCATCGGCTTCGAAATTACCGACCTGGCGCCGATGCTGGATGTCTCGACGCTGTCGGTGATGCACGCGAACGCAGTACTCAATGCCTGCCTCGTTGGCATTGCGATACGCAAGGAAGGGCTGGATCCCGAGTACGTGCATCCACTAGCACTCGATCATGGGCAGCGCTGACATGCAGAGGCTTCACGTCAACCGGAATTCCACGATGACTTTCGATTCAATTGAACTTCGCGCCATTCTGCTCGCGACCGTCGTGTTCCTTGCGCCGCCGGCCCCGGCCCAGGACACGCCAATCAGTTCGCCTGAACACGTGGTTGGCGAGCAGCCGTATCCATTCGATACGCGGGACAAACGCGAGGAGCAGCGTCCGCCGATCGAGCTGCCCGATAGCGTCGCGTCGAAGCTCGCGCTGCTGAGTCCGCAGGAAATCGAGTTTTTGCAGAGCAGCGATGCACGTCCTTTTGCGGGCCCGGCCGAGGATACTGTCGCGGCGCTCGAGGAGCGCTCGCCTGAGGAAGTGAAGGAGTGGGTCAACGCGATGCAGGACGTGCTTGAAGCGACTCGCTATCTCGAAGGCCGCGATATGCCCAACATTCCCTTCAACACCGACTCACCCCGGTACAACGCCTGGCGCATGCAGCGCCCGCGGTCGATGGATCCGGCGCGAGAGCCCGGCCCGCTCGCATTGGGTCGCTATGATGGCTACGGTGGCCCGCCAACATTCGGTGGCTACCCACTGGCACTAACGATGGAGGACCTGGTAGCCGCCAAGGTCGATGTCGCCATCCTGGGTGCGCCGCTCAACATGGGCTCCGGGTGGCGCGACTCGGGCAAGCAGGCGACGACAGAACTGCGTCGCTTTCGCATGGGCGGCATGGATCAGTATGTCATGGTCAATCCGTCAGATGAGCTGAGCATCGTGGACTATGGCGATGTGGCCGTGGACAACGACAGCACCGAGCGCTCGATGCAGCACGTGCGCGACATCGTTCGCGAGATTGCGGCGACCGGGGCTGTGCCAATGATCGTTGGCGGCGACCACTCACTGGAATACCCCAACGTCGCGGCCCTGGCCGACGTGTATGGCAAGGAGAAGGTGTCAGTCATCCATTTCGATTCGCACTACGACGCCTGGTGGGGAGAGGAGGCGCACCTGATCAATCACGGCTATCCGGTCTACCGGCTGATCAATGAAGGTCATGTGCGCGGCGCGGACTACATTCAGGTCGGGCTGCGTTCCGGCGGGCTCAGCGTCGCGGCGTTCAACTGGATGCGGGAAATCGGCATGCGCTACCACAACATGGCCGAGGTGGAAGCGCGTGGCTGGGCTGCGATCATTGACCGGGTCATCGCCGAAGCCAGTGAAGAGGGACGCAAGATCCATATCTCGTTCGATATCGACGTGCTCGATCCAGCCTTCACCGTTGCCACCGGTACGCCCGTGCCCGGCGGCATTACGATGCGCGAGGCAATTACGATCGTGCGGCGCCTGTGCGCCGAGTCCAACGTGGTTGGCTTCGACCTCGTCGAACTGCACCCGGCACTCGATCCGACTTACAGGACCACGCTCAACAGCACGCATATCATCAAGGCATGTCTGACCGGCCTGGCGATGAACCGGAAGGGCCTTACTACCGTCAACTACCTGAGTCCGCTGTCGTCGGAGCATGCGCAGGACGACTATTACGGCGATCAGCAGGAGTACCTGGAGAGGACGAAAGCCGTGGAAGAACAGAATTAGGCGAACAGTGACCCTGACTCGAGATCCGGAATTAGAGGGACAGTGACCCTAACTCCGCGGCTTCGGTCCTGGCTTCAACGGGCGCAATCGTCTGCCGGACAATGATTCCAATTTCCTGATAAATGCGTCGTTGCCTGCCGGCCGTCCCGTACCGGTGTGCCAGCGCAAATCGTTATCGGTTGGCCCACAGCCAGGCGCAGACAAATAGGTCGCCCATTCCGTCACGAGATCGGCCATTGGTGCGGGATTCAAAAGCGGATCCGGCGTGCCACCCAGGTGGGCATGCACACTGGACCAACGCCACTGCTCGGGTTTTTCGCAGAGACCCGCGCGTACAGGATTCAATTCGACGTAACGAACGGCGGCCAACAAGTGAGGCTCGTCCATTGGAAACGAGTGAAATCGCTCTTGCCACAAATGCCCCTGCCAGTTGTTGCGGGCATTGATGTGACGGGCATAGCGGTGATGAGTGACTCGTAGCAGTCTCGCCAGGCCGTCGGACTCGTTCGGCACGGCAACGAGGTGCACATGATTCGGCAACAGGCAATAGGCCCAAATTTCGACTCCGGATTTCGGCAGATTCGCACGCAGCAGTGAGCGGTACTTGAGATAATCCGCATCGCAGAAAAACGTCGACTGCTTGCGGTTACCCCGCTGCGTTATGTGATGGGGATATCCTGGTATGACGAGGCGCGCCATCCTTGGCATGGGTTTCGTTATTCTGCTGCTCGTGAGTGCGATAGCTTACGTTGCCATAGAGAAGGCGAAGGGGCGATCGGCGAAACGGGGCGATCGCCGCAGTTATGGTCACTGTCCCTGTAATTGCGTGTAGTTTTCCCGCATAAGAAAACCGAAACCGTCGAATTCGAACGTCACCACGCCCTCCCAGGTCGGCGTGGCTTCGACCTCACCGGCGAGAATCTGTTCGAACGCATTTTGCGTTGCCACCAGCAGGTCCGGTGCGGCTTTCGCTGTGTTGTGGGCGGGGAACAGTGCCTTCAATTGCGGGGCCAGGGCCGCCATGCGCGCGATAGATTGTCGGTAAGCGGCCAGGTCCGTCTCCGGGAAATAAAGCCAAATCGGTCCCTCGTAGAAAGTGTCTCCCGTCCACAGGAACCCCGATGCCCGGTCGAGGAGGGCGATGGCATCGTCGGTATGTCCAGGAACCTGCAGCACTTCGAGTTTGCGGTTGCCGAGATCGATTATCGATCCGTCTGCAACCTTGCCGGTAATTGTGAACGGCAATATGCGGTGTTCTTCCATTGTGACGCCCACCGGCAGACCGTGACAAAGCGCGTCGGGTGAAACCTCGGTTTTGACCATTTCATTTTCCACACCCATGCTGTTAGCGACGGAAAATGGTGTGGAGACCGACCACACGTGTTCGAACTGGTGATTGCCGCCGACGTGGTCGAAGTGGGTATGCGAGTTAAGTACTGTGACCGGCTTGTCAGTTAGTTCGGCGACGACCGCCTGGATGTCGCCGATGCCGTTGCCGGTATCGAAGAGCAGCGCGTTGTCAGTGCCGACTATCAGGTAGGAGATCACTTCCTGCCACTGCCAGGGTTCGTAGATTGCAAAGATGTCCTGCTCGACTTCGTACACTTCGAACCAGTCATTACTGGTCGGGTGCTTATCGAGGCTCGCGTAGGCGGCTCGTGGCAGTCGCTCGCAAAAACTGGCCAGGTCTTCGGCGTCGGCAAGCTGCGGGCGTAGCGCAGCGGCCAGACCGAACACGCACAACAACCCGGACAGGGCCCTATTCTTTTTTTCAGTGATCATCCGTCGTCCCCCGAATTACGGGGACAGTGACCCTAACTCGGTACGGATTAGGGTCACTGTCCCTGCAATTAATAATTTTCTGTGATTCTTTACATCCCGCCATAAGTCGCCAGCACCGCCGCGTAAACGGCAATGGCGTCCCACAGGTTCTGCAGTCGGATATTTTCATTCTCGGCGTGCTGGTTGTTGTCGTGATTTGCCAGCGGCAGGCTGATGATGGCCGCATCAAGCCGGCTGGCGAAATCGTACAGTGGCAGGCTGCCGCCGGATGTCGGCTTGATGATCAGGTCGGGCCGAATCTGGCGCATCAGTTTAGTCATGCGCAATGCCACGGGATTATCCAGTGGGGTTCGGTATGCCGGGTAACTGTTCGCGTCCCAGTCGAGCCTTGCCACCTTTGGGTGGTTGCGCAATATGTCAGCGGTCGGTTCGTCATGGACGATGAAAAAGCCCTGTTTCGCAACGTGCGCCTCGATCAGCTCGCGCACCTGCGCCGGCATTTGCCCGGGCACCAGGCGCAGGTCAAGGGAGGCAGTCGCCGTCGACAATATAACGTTACGGCCTTTTTCGCCGACGCCGCCGGCCACGATGCCGCGCACATTGAGCGCCGGCAACATGATGAGTTCCTCGAGTCGCCTGCCATTACCTTCTGGCGTGTTGACCGACAGTTCATCCTGCAAGGCGGCGGTCGTATCCGGCATCGTCGCGATTGCGGCGCGCTCCAGCTCGGTCAGTGGCGCTACGTCATCGTAATAACCGTCGACAAGGATGCGCCCGGATTCATCGCGCATGCTGGTCACCAGGTACGAGAGTCGTACGACCGGGTTGGGCGCCCAGTTGCCGTAATGACCGGAGTGCAGCGGACGGGTGGGACCGTAGGTCGTGATATCGACTGTCATGTCGCCACGCGCGCCGAACACGAGCTGCGCTCGTCGTGACTGGTGCATCGGACCGTCGCAAAACAAAAGCATGTCGGACTGCAGCAGATCCCGGTTGGCATCGAGTACCTTGCCGATGGTAGGTGAGCCCTGTTCTTCCTCGCCATCCAGCAGCAACTTGAGATTAACGCTCAACTCGATGTCATTGGCGGCGAGCGCATCAAGTGCGTGGATGAGCGCAATAATGGGCATCTTGTCGTCTCCGGCCGAGCGCGCATACAGCCGCCACTCCGGATTGAAGGATTCGACTTTGTCGGGATCGACGATGGCGCCGCCGGCGTCGAGCGGCGCATCGAGCAGGGTGGGTGAGAACGGCGCATACGCCCAGTTCTCTTCCTGGACCGGCTGGCCGTCGAAATGCGCGTAGATAAGGACGGTTTCGGCGGCAGTCGGCTGCGTCAATTCAGCATAAATGTAGGGTGCGCCGCCGGCGCTAAGCCGCTTGGTCGTGAAACCGCGTTTCTCCAGCAACCCCATTATGTAGGTGGCGTTTCGCTCCATGTCGTCCACGTTGTCCGCGACATTCGGCAACGACAGGAGGTCGACGAAATCAGCAACGATTTGCGCCTCGTTGGCGGCGCGATAGTCATTGACGACTCTAGCGACGTCGTCAGTCGCAGTGCCCTGCGCAAAGGACGCCACGCCCGGCCATGTTAAAGCGATTGCACACGCCGTGGTTCGGATCAATGTTTTGGTTATTTTTCGCATGCGCTGTTCCTGACGCTCCTTCCGGGTCGGGTGATTATGCAGGAATTACGCGAACAGCGACCGCATCTCCGCATTACCACGCCGGTGATGTTGATTGCGCCGGTTTAAGGCCACCGTCCCCACAATTACCGGATTATCGGCGGCCGGGGCCCCGCTTGACGGTCCGTGGCAGCGAATGCTTTTCGCTACCAAATCTTGACGCGTTCTTCGGGCGGGATGTACAGGGCGTCGCCCGGTTGCACGCCGAACGCCTCGTACCATTCCGGCACGTTGCGCACGGCGCCGTTGGCGCGATATTCGGTCGGTGAGTGCGAATCGGTTGCTATCAACCGGCGCAGCAGTTCGTCCCGATACTTGTTGCGCCAGACCTGCGCGTAGCCCAGGAAAACCCGTTGCACGCCGGTAAAACCGTCGATCACTGGCGGCTCCGCGCCGTCGATGGACAGCTTGTAGGCGAGCAGGCCAATGCTGATGCCGCCCAGGTCGCCGATGTTCTCGCCCTGCGTGAATTCGCCGTTGACCGCCAGGTCATCGAATGGCCGGAACTCGTCATACTGGGCGATCAGCGCGCGCGTGCGTTCTTCGAATTCGGCGCGATCCTCATCGGTCCACCAGTTGCGAAGCGCGCCATTCCCGTCAAACGTGCTGCCCTGGTCGTCGAACCCGTGACCGATTTCGTGCCCGATGACTGCGCCGATCGCGCCGTAGTTGACCGCGTCGTCCGCTTCGAGATTGAAAAACGGCGGCTGCAATATTGCGGCGGGGAATACGATCTGGTTCAGCGCGGGGCTGTAATAGGCGTTAACAGTCTGCGGTGTCATGCCCCACTCGCCGCGGTCCACGGGGCCGTAGTGACGGTTGATCTCACGCTGGTGTTCCACCAGCGCGGCGCGCTCCAGGTTGCCGTACAGGTCGTCCGCGTCGATTTCGAGTGCCGAGTAATCCTTCCACTCGTCCGGATAACCGACCTTCGCCTCGAACTTGGACAGTTTGCGCAGCGCCTCCTGCTTCGTCGCATCGCTCATCCAGTCTAGGTCGCGGATGCTCACCTCGTAAGCCTTGATGAGATTGCCGACCAGCGCCTCCATACGACGCTTGGCCTCGGGCGGAAAATGTTTTGCCACATAAACTTTGCCGACGACCTCGCCAAGTGAGCCACTCACGGTCATCGTTGCACGACGCCACATCGGTCGTTGCTCTTCCGTGCCGCTCAGGACCTTGCCGAAAAATTCGAAGTTCTGTGCGTCAAGATCGGCGCTCAACCGGCTCGCAGCGTTGTTCAGCTCATTCCAGTACAGGTACGTCTTCCAGGTGTCCAGGTCGGTGTCGCCAAGGATGCCGTCGAGCGCGCTGAGATAGTCAGTCATGTAGAGAACCAGGCTGTCGACGTCGGGGACGCCGACCTCGTCGAGCCAGGCCTGCCACGGGAATTCCGGCATGACATCGGTCCACTGGGCGCGCGCGAAGATTTGGTAGTTCTTCGCCCGGTTTCGCACCTCCTCCTTCGGCATGTTCCGTTCAGCCAGCCGGGTCTCCAGCGCCATTATCGTTTGTGCGGCATTTGTCCCGTCCGGCAGTCCGGCGAGATCGAACATCTTGCCGATGTGGGTGACGTAGGCTTCGCGAATCGACTGCGACTGGTCGTCATCCTTTAGGTAGTACTCGCGATCTGGCAGGCCGAGTCCGCCCTGAGTAACAAACATCGAGTACTTGCTGGAATCGTTCCAGTCGACGAGCTGGTCGATGTCGATTGGCATGCTGATGCTGCGCCGGCTGCCGCCAGCCATATAGCGCGCCAGGTCCTCCTGAGTTGCGATCTTGTCGATCTGCGCGAAATGCGCCGCAAGCGGCTCGACGCCGCGCGCGTTGCGCGTTTCCATATCCAGGTAGGAATTGTAGAGGTCGCCGACCTTCTGCTCGTCCGAGCCCTTTTCGAAATCGCCGGTCGACGCTTCGTCGATGATGGCCCGGAGGTTTTCCTGGGCTTCGTCGGCGAGGATGACAAAACCGCCGTAACTCGCCTTGTCGGCCGGAATCTCGGTCTCGTCGAGCCACTTGCCGTTCATGTAGCGGAAGAAGTCGTCCCCGGGCCTGACGCTGGTGTCCATGTATTCGAGCGCGAGTCCGGAAACCAGCGCCCCGGCGTCGACGGATGCTTCGTCGGAGGATTGACGGCCGCAGGCAGCGAGTGCAGCGACGATCACGGCAGCGATAATCAGTTTTCTCATAATAATTTCCCTTCGCCAGGCGGCGTCATGGCACATGCCGTCACCGCTCCGATTGGTGTTGTTGTCGGGTTGGACCCGTTTGTACCAGGAATGCTCCCGCGGCAGGGATAGATCCCGCCATGTAATAAACTAGTGCGCCTCGACCGGCCTGGAATAGACAACTTCGCCGCCGATGACCGTCATTTCCGGTTTGATCTTCCAGATATCCTCTGCCGGGATGGTCATGTAGTCCACCGGGATAACGACGAAGTCGGCCAGTTTGCCAATTTCGATCGAGCCGAGGATGTCTTCCGCTCGCATCGCGTAGGCGCCGGCCATCGTTGCGGCGTACAGCGCCTCTTCACGGCTCATTGCCTCTTCGGGAAACCAGCCACCGGGCGGATTGTTGTCCCTGTCCTGGCGGGTCACGGCGGCGTGCAGCGTGTAGAACGGATTGTATGGCGAGACCGAATAATCGGTGCCGGTTGCCACGACCACGCCATTTTCCAGCAGCGTCTTCCACGCGTACGCTCCCTTCATACGCTCTGCTCCCAACCTGGCTTCGGCGAAGTGCATGTCTTCAGTTGCATGCAAGGGCTGCATCGAAGCGATCACGCCCAGTTCGGCCAGTCTCGGAATGTCTTCCGGCGTGATTACCTGGGCGTGCTCGAGTGCAAACCGCACATCGCGCCCATCCTTGCCGGTCTGTTTGAGCGCCGCCTCGAAGGCATTGAGTGCGATCCGGTTAGCGGCATCGCCGATCGTATGGATCCGCATGTTGAATCCGATTTTCAGGAGGTTGATCGCGGTCCGGGCGGTTTCGTCCTCGGACGATCGGGGTTCTCCGAAAAAGTCCGGGTAGTCGGCATACTCTTCGAGGAAATGAGCACCTCGAGAACCGAGCGCGCCATCCAGGAGCGTCTTGACGGATTGCACGAAAAGTTTGTTGTCGTAGTTTAGTGGACCACCCATTTCCAACGCCGCATCCTCGCTGACCATCTGGTTGATCCGCACGCGGAGCAGGCCGACCTCGTAGAGTTTCAGTTCTCTCATCACGTCGTCATAGCTCGTGCCGGCACCGGCGCCGTGCAGCGTGGTGAGGCCGCTGGCCACGGCCAGCTGCGTGCCCTCGACCAGATTGCGGGACAGCTCGTAATTCGTTAGCGGCGGGAGTGGCGGTATCAGGTTCAACAGCTGTGGCGGCGCTCTTTCGACGAATTCGCCGGTAGGTTCGCCGTTCGCGTCTTTTTTGATGTGCCCGCCCTCGGGGTCCGGCGTGTCACGGGTGATGCCGGCGAGTTCAAGCGCTTTTCTGTTGGCGGCACTGCCGTGCGTGTAGCGGATGATGTACACCGGGTTGTCGGGGGCGACCGCATCGAGCAGTTCTTTCTGCCACACCGGTGGTTCCCAGACGTCGGACATCCAGCCGCGCAACACCACCCAGCGGGGTTCGGGACCCGGTCGCATGCCGGCGCCTGTCGCCAACGAGCGCCTGACCACTTCCTGCATTCGCTCTACCGATGCCCACTCGCCGAGCGCCGGGCGGATGTCCGGGATCTGCGGATACAGTTCCCGTTCCCCCAGGCGGATGTGGATGTGCGAGTCATGCAACCCCGGAATAACTGTCTTGCCCTCGAGGTCGACCACGAACGTCAGTGGACCCGTACGCAACCGGGCGCCAGCCTCATCGCCGACATAGATGAATTTGCCGTCCTTCACGGCAAATGCGGACGCCGTGCTGAACGTGTCGTCCACCGTATAGATGTTGCCGTTGACGTACACGGTGTCGGCTTCCTGCGCGAAAGCGGGCTTGACGGTCGCTACACAAGCGATCGCGAGTGTCAGAGCGTGGATAAAGATGCGTGTTGTTTCAGACATTCCGTGCTCCCCCTGGCTGGTCTCTGCCGGTTGATCATAACAACCCGCTAATTAAGGTGACAGTGAACCTGATTCACGCGGACGCGGACCGCTTCCACCAGCACTGCCGCGACCTGCCGAGGACCTGCACTCGGCGTTGCCTTTTGCGGTGCGTGGAACTCCGGTATGCTCGCCGTGTTCGCATATGCCGCGCCGGTTCGGGAACCAATGCCATGAAGAAAATGCTGATTTGCCTTGTTGCTGCACTCATCTCGTACCCTGCGGTCGCCCAGCAGTCGGACGCCGAGGTGCGCAATGTCGTCATCGCGTTCAACGAAGCCTACGCCGACAACAGGGTGGAAGACTATTTCAGGTACTACGTTGATGATGCGATGTTGTATTTTTACGGCGCGCGACAGACTGTAGCCGGGTACCACGAGGAGTGGGCGGCGATGGTCCTTGCCGGCGGCGTCGTCGAAAAAAACGAGCTCTCGGATATCCGGGTGCGGGTACTGCCGGGTGGCGATGCAGCGCTCGCGACCTACTTCGTGGACTATCAAATGCGCGCGCCGGATGGCGCTGTTTCAGTGGCAAAATCCTTCGAGTCCGACGTCTGGCAAAAGATCGACGGCGAATGGAAGGTGGTCGGCCTGCACTACAGCGAAATCTTACCGGCAGAGTGACGGTGCCTTTCCCCCAGGGAAATCCGCATGAGGAGGGGCATGATGGACTCGCGTGATCGGCGCCTCGGTATGGACCGGGCGATTACCCGGCGCGACTTCCTGAATGGGGTAAGCGTCGCGATCGGTGCGTCGCTGCTGCCGTCCTGTGCGAAAACCGGCGCCGGCGCCATCGAGAGTCCGGCAACGCTTTATCCGCCGTCCTTGAGCGGCATGCGCGGGTCCCACCCGGGATCGTTCGAAGTAGCCCACGCGGCGGTTCAGGGCAGGAGCTGGGCGACTGGCAAAGCGGACGAGCATTTCGATCTCGTGGTCGTCGGTGCTGGTATCAGCGGGCTGTCGGCCGCCTACATCTACCGCCGGGACGTGAACCCGGGCGCGCGTATCCTGGTGCTGGACAACCACGACGACTTCGGCGGGCATGCGAAACGCAACGAGTTCGTGCTCGACGGCCGCACCTTCATCGGCTATGGCGGCACCATGTTCATAGAGGCGCCGAACACGTACCCCGAGGTATCAAAGCAGGTCATCCGGGAAATTGGCATTGATACCAGTCGCAGCGGCGAGTTCTATCATGACGACCTGTTCGCTTCGCACAGTCTCGGCGAGGTCAGCTTCTTCGACAAGGAGACCTTCGGCGCGGAGTACCTTGCGAGCGGTGAGCACGGATTCGGCAATTCGATAGCGGATCTGCCTTTGTCCGCCGCGGCGAAAGCGGAACTCGAACGACTGTTCGCCGACAAGAACGATTACCTGGAAGGCAAGACCCAGGCGGAACGTCGCGCTGTGCTCGAGAACCACAGCTGGCGCAGTTACCTCAAAACGTATGGCGGGTTTGGCGAGGAAGTGCTCGCCTACGTACAGAAGTTGTCGAACGGCTACTGGGCGATCGGGGCGGATGCGCTGCCTGCCTGGATGGCGTGGAACGACGGCTTGCCGGGATTCGCGGGCATGGACGGCGGTGACGGCGAGGAGAGCGGTGACGAAGAGCATGACCGGGGGTTTTATTTCCCGGACGGCAATGCCTCGGTCGCGCGTCTGCTCGTTCGTAAACTGATTCCCGATGCGGCGCCCGGAAAATCAATGGAGGATATCGTCAGCGCGCAAATCGACTATGCCCGGCTGGACCGATCCGCCAATCAGACTCGCATACGGCTGGGGAGCACGGTGGTCGATATGCGTCACCGGGCAGGCGCACTCGATGCCGACGTCGATGTCACTTACGTAAAGAACGACGAAGCGCACACGGTGTCAGCGGGCAAAGTTATCTGGGCCGGATATCATGCGATGCTGCCGTATGTCTGCGCCGACGTTCCGGAAGACCAGGTCAATGCGCTGCAGAGTTCCGTTCGTGCGCCGCTCGTTTACACCAACGTATTGATCCGCAACTGGCAGAGCCTCGTCAGGCTCGGCATGCGGCGTGCCTATTGTCCCGGCAGCTTCTTCCACAGTGTGATGTTCACCCACCCGGTGAGCATCGGCGACTATCGCTTTGCCCGCTCGCCCGATGAGCCCGTCATACTGCACCTGCAGCGCATTCCGCTCGCACCGGGATTGCAGGCGCCTGAGCAGTTCCGGGCCGGTCGCAGGGCGTTGCTCGGCACCTCGTTCGAGGACTTCGAGCGCAACGTGCGCGGCCAGCTGGGCCGTTTGCTGGGCCCGGGCGGCTTCGATCCGGCGCGTGACATCGCTGGCATCACGGTCAACCGCTGGCCGCACGGGTACGCGTACTCGATTGATGAAGAATCCGGTGATATCGCCTGGGCGCCGGACCGCTGGCATCACGAACGCCGGCCCTGGGTGGATGCGCGGCAGAACGTCGGAAACATTGCCATCGCCGGCACAGATGCCGCGTCCAACGCCATGACCGAATCGGCAATCGAAGAGGCGCACCGCGCCGTACACAGCCTGGGAACAAAGCCCGGCTAATTACCTGGTTTCGCCGCCATCGGCGATGCTATTCCAGCTGCCAGTAGCACCGGTACCTATTTTCCCTGATTCGGTTGATTCCGATTACGCGGCGAATTGCCCTGACCGCTCTGACAGTCTGCTCCAGGGCGTTTGCCGAACTACAGCAATCAGCGGTTTCGTCCCAGAAACAGGTGGCGACAATTTTCGCCACGAATGGCGGGGTCCCCGGGAACGCGGGTGGGTCCTCAATCGAAGTCGAAAGTCATGCCAAGGCTGATCCCCAGCGAGGGTTTCTGCAGCGTGAACTGCTCCGTGCCAATCTGTACTGTGGCATCACCCAATGGCACGGTTGCGACGATTCCCAACTGCAGGCGATAGCACCAGCGCTCGCCCATCGTTGCCGCGAAAAATCGCAGCCCGGCGCCTCCCGTTGCTACGGCGCGCCCAACTCCCTGGGATTTGGCGTTGGCACCTGCGGCGTTGAGGTTTAGCTGTTCATTCCGCCAGCCGGCGCCGAGAGATGCGTAATAACTTAACCAGTTGGTGGCCGGCGAAACGGGACGCTCAAACTCCAGGCCCGCATCGACTTGTACGACATCAATAAAGAGCGAATCGTCATTTTCGTATTGTGGCTGGCCATAACGAAAGTTCACGTATGTACCCTCGCGCCAAAGTGATTTTTCACCGCTCAGAAAACCACTGCGTATCTTGCCCGTCAGGTTCACCTCGACCTGCGGCAGCACGAAACCAAAATCGATACCGATTTTCGGAGCGGCGACATATTTGTTCGCGGAACGAACGCCGGATGACACCAGTATAATCTGGCCGTACGACGCATCATTGTTTAATTGCTGCACTGTTTCCAGCATAAATGCGCCGAAACGCACTCCGAAAACGATCGCCGTGTCGGTTTCGGCTCGTGCGGTTTCGATTTGCACGACATCGGCATCGTAGCCCGAGCGCCAGTCATGCCGCAGCCCAAGCCAGATATCCATCCAATCGCGATTTACGACGGCGAGGGCGCTGACAGAGCTGTCCCACTGCCAACCGGTCGTGAGCAGCGAAGCGGCGCGCAGCCAGTAGGCCGCGTTCCAGTTGCCGAGCCTGGCGAAATCCCGGTACCGATTTGCATCAATCCATGCCGTCGCATCGGTCTCGCCTGTTGCTGTATACGGCAGTGAGTCTATGTTGCTGTCGATCAGGCGGTGAAAACCGTTTTGCATGCGTTCACCTTCGAAATTGCCGGCGCTGCGTAAGCCGCCGCCGATCGTGATTCGGTCAGCGCCCTTTCCGTTACTCGCATCCAGTAATTGATAGCCCAGGGAAGCTGACAGCAGATCAACGCGGCCCGGCTGCGGGGCATCAGTCAGAGTCAGGATGCTGTGGTCCATGATGCCGACCCACCTGTCGTTCAGCTTCGCCGAGACGATGATTTGCTGCGTACGGAAATCGTCGACGGAACCGCCTCGACCGAGGAAATCGTTACTGAAGTTGAACGCGAAGTCGCGATCAAGAGTCGGCAACGAAGATGGTGGCAGTCCGGAAATTTCGCCGGCGTTAACGGCTCCGACAAAAAATGCGAGCGCTGAAAGCAACGAATAGCAGGTTGCGCGCAAATTGCCTACGGGCAACATGTCTAATCCTCGACTAGATCCTTATACGTGAATTTTATTCCGCCGTATGAGAATTCGCCCATTAATCCCAGGCGAGTCATCGTAATAATAGCGACACCTTCATTGTAGGTTGGCGTGCCAGCGATGCCGAAGGTTGCAACGGCAAGGCCTGACTGTCCGGCAAACTGCATGTTACGTGTCTTGAAGTACTCGAGTGCTTCCTGATCTTTGAAAAATACGATCATGCTGAAATTGTTGGCGCCAAGCTGCAATCCCGAGGTGAACTGCCAAAAACCCGTCTTGCCAATGAGGCGATCGCCTTCGATAACGAGCCCTTTTCCATAGGCGCCGCCGAAGCCGATTGCGGCGCGGGTAACAGAGGGCAGGATTGCAAAACCGTAGGCCTGATCAAAATACGTGGCACTTCTCGGGATCTTCTCCTTGATCTTCTCGATAGCAAGCTGTGCCTTCATTTGATTCTTGTCGCCCGGGTCCGGTTGCCAGTCAGCCACTGCAGTCGAGCCAATAAGCAGGCTAATAATGGCCGCCAAAGACCTGGTTGCACGCATCACTGTTTTGGAGTTAATCATTGTGTGCACTCCAGGTGGGCGGTGAGCCAGTCAGCACCACCCGAGACATCGCCGAGAATATCTGAGGTGCCAAATATTCCGGAACGATGCACGATACTCAGGCCCGCGTAACATCGTTGTAGCCAGTTTGCCTTGGAGATTCTTTTTAGCGGGAAATCCAGGGTCATTTCCAGATAGTTAAGAAACTTCGAGGTATTTCCCTTGGCGCCGCTCCCAGTCTGCTTTCGTTGCTCGGCAATTGGTACGTTTTGCGCATAGGACATGCCGAAGCCGAAGCCCCAGCGGAACAGCTCTTCCTTGGTCCACTGGGAATAGCCTTTACCCCGGGCCATAATAAACGCGGCCCAGCTCCAGAAATTTTCGTTACCTTCATCTTTTTCCAGATGCCGAAACATGGCGACCTTACCGACAAAATCGACGCGCTTGCCTTCAGAGAGCAATCTACCCAGAGTCAGTCCCGCGATGTTGGTATCGGCAACCGAGCTTTTGCTGAAATCACCCTGGTCAACCTCGCCCACGATGTTGCCGTCTGCCTGGTAGCCGTAGTTGACGCGCCACGACCATTCGCCCTTACGTTCCGGATCCATAATGTAGTCAGGCTTTGCGACATTGCCGAAGGTGAAAGTGCCCCCGATAAACGCCTGGGAGAATCCCGCCTCATCGACCAATGGACTGTTCTTGACCGCGGAGTCTGTCCCTCCAAAGCCATAATTGCCGAATAAAGTAATGCGATCGGTCGCCTGCCAGGACGTATTCAACCCAAATGCCAGCCATTGCGATTCTCCTGCAATAAATTCGGGGCGGTCTGGTCGCGCCTCGGCTTCGCTGACGCCAAAATAGTAATTGGTGAGATTGTTGTCCTGCCAGCTCAGACTCACGAATGGCGAAATCGTCCATGGGCCCGCTTCAAAGATATAGCGATAAGAAAACTCTACTTCCTGGCCCAGGTGACGGTTCAGTACATCCGTCAACACATTCAGCTTCAGATTGCCCCACGGTCTTCTCGTCAGTACCTGAAAACCTGCGTCGAGCGACTGCTCCCGTTTTGTGAGTCCCTCGTAATAGGCATTACTGTTTGGATCAAGTTTTTGAAAACGGTAGCGGGTGTACAAGTTGACTTCCCATTTGTCATTGTCGACAAAATGTACGCCACCTCCTGTACCGCGAAAAAACAGGTACTTCCCCTCGTACAGATATAATGGGATCAAATCGAGTGTGCGTTGATCCTCGTTATCAACAGCGTAGTACGGACTCTGCCCAAAGCGAAGCCCGCCGCCCAGCGCCGCGCTTCCATCAGGGGCGTTGAAAAATGGTATTTCGGCGACTTCCTGAGCCTGGGCCAGCGGCGAAAAAGAAATCGCTGAAATCAGGCATGCTGCGAGCAACCTGAACAGGCTCATTTTCGAATCGCTTTTTATTATCATTGGATATTCTGTCGGAATGGTAGCGAGCGGCAGTTGGCTATCATGCCTGTTTTCCGCGAATTTGTGGAAAAATACGACGAAAGTATATACCGATCTTTTAACTAAGCCGGTGTCTCCAATACATTGGTAGTTGTACCACGTTCGGACGGTGACGGGCGAAAAGACGGGTGCGGGGCGCTGACTGGTCGACGCTTGATGCTGAAACCAGGCAGGTGCCTTGATTTGGCACCTTTTTGTCCTGAATATGTCAGAAAGAATTTGTGAGTAACGTGCGAGGTCTTATGTTCCCCAGAAAAAATGGATACCTGATGCCGGTGACTGCAATTTGTGCATCACTCCTTGTTGCAGCGCTGATGCCAATCGACATTCACGCGGCCGATCAAGGTCTCGATGCGCGGACGAGTGCGGCAATCGACGCGGCCCTGACGGGCAGTCATCGAAGCGATACCAACAGGGCACGCGATCAGTATCGGCGGCCGAAGGAAACGCTCGCCTTCTTCGGCCTGAATAGCGACATGACCGTGGTTGAATTCTCTCCGGGTGGCGGTTGGTACACGGAGGTTCTGGCGCCCACACTGCGCAACAGCGGCAAGCTGTATGCCGCTCATTACGACTTCAATGGCAGTGCTTATGGCCGCCGCAGCCTGGGTGGGTTCCTCACCAAGCTGGGAACGACACCTGATGTGTACGACCAGGTCGTCGTCACGGCAATTTCGACGCCCGGAGGACCGCCAATGGCGCCGCTGGGATCGGCCGATATGGTCCTGACGTTCCGTAATGTTCACAACTGGCTCGAGCCTGGCGCTGGCGGGGAAGAAGGCGCGACGGCCACGTTTGCGGAGATGTTTCGGGTGCTGAAGCCGGGCGGTGTGCTCGGGGTCGTGGAACACCGCTGGCCTGATGCGACAACGGAAAATTCGGCTGCCGAAAACGGCTACGTATCGGAGGAACGGGTTATCGCGCTGGCCAGCGCCGCCGGTTTCGAGTTCGTGGCACGTTCGGATCACAATCGCAATCCGAAGGATAATCACGATCACCCGAATGGCGTCTGGACCCTGCCGCCGGACCTGGATGCCGACGAGGCAGAGAAGGACAAGTACCGGCAGATCGGCGAGTCGGATCGCATGACGCTGAAGTTTCGCAAACCCTGAGCGACTCTCCAGTTAAGGAGGCGGTGACCCTAACTCCAACCAATTAGGGTCACGGCCCAATCATCGAAGCCTTCGACGAAAAAATATTCATCGATTATCGCTATTCATCTTTGGTGCTAGGCAGACATGAATGCGCGCAGCTGTCTGCCAATCGGCAGCTTCCGAATTCGCAGGCCAGTGGCGGCAAAAATCGCGTTGGTTAATGCCGGCGCGGCAGTCGGCAGGCCAATTTCGCCGACGCCGGTTGGAATATCATCATAGGGCAATATGTGTGTTTCGAACAACGCGGGAATGGCGGCCATGCGAATCAAGGGATAATCGTGAAAGTTACTCTGTTCGATCTGGCCGTCCTTCACCGTAATTTCCAGACCAAGTGCAGTGCTCAGGCCATCAATCGTTGCTCCCTGCAGCTGGGCGTCAACCGCATTCGGGTTGACGGCGAACCCGCAGTCTATGGCTGCCACAACGCGTTCGATCGTTAACTGGCCATCATCCTCGATCGATACTTCTATTGCGTGGGCGGCATAGCCACCAAATGTGAAGTGTCCCGCGATACCCACGCGACGCTGGTTCGGCCGGGAGCTCCTGTAGTCGATCCGCTCAGCAACAAATTTGAGCAGACGCGCGACCCGGCCCGGGTTATAGGTGGGTCCGCCGTGGTTTGCATAGGGCAATTCCCGCGACTCGCCAAGCATGTCGAGGCGAAATTGCAATGGGTCCTGGCCAACCTGGTGCGCAAGTTCATCGATAAAGCTTTGAACGACAAACGCATTGGCCGCATGCGCCGGTGCGCGCCATGAACCTCTCGGCAAGCCGATAAAATTGTGAAAATATTCAAGGCGGAAGTTGTCAACGATGCCCCTTGGGAAGTCGTCCGGGTAGAGCTCGGATTCCCACAGATTTTCGTCGGGCATGTCAGGGCGACGGTAATACTTGCTGGCGCTGGCCAGGCGTTGCGTCCAGCCGACGACCGCGTTTTTTTCGTCGAGCGCCGCGCTCATTTCATGCAAACCCGCAGGGCGATAGAAATCGTTTTTCATGTCATCTTCACGCGTCCACTGCAATTTGATTGGCCAGCCAGTGTGCATGGAAATCATGACCGCTTCGGCAACGTAGTCGTTGGTGAGTCGACGTCCGAAACCACCTCCAACACGGGTCATGTCTACGTGAATACTTTCACGCGGCAGGCCGGTCACTTCAGCAGCCGATCTTGATGCACCGCCGGGCATTTGAGTAGGCGCAATAATGTGACATTGACCCTCTTGCACATAGGCATAGCAGTTTTGTGGCTCGAGTGGTGCGTGCGACACGAAAGGAACCTGGTACTGATGTGTGATCACTTTGTGAGCGCTGGCCATCGCGGTGTCGAGTTGTCCGTCGTCAGCGACCACCCGGCCCTTCGACTTCAGCATCCTGCGATTCTCTTCCCAGAACGCATCGCTGCTAATGTTCGCGTTCGGTCCCGCATCCCATTCGATCTGGAGTGCCCTGCGACCCTTAATCGCTGCCCAGGTTGACGTTGCGACAACTGCCACGCCGCTGGCAAGAATCAGGTAGGGCTCGCCCGATTTTGGCCCTTTCAGTTCAAAAACGTCGAGTACGCCGTTTACCTTGCGAGCATTGCTGTCATCAATGGAGCGGACGCGGCCATTCAGGTACGGCGATCGCGCGACAACGGCGTATCGCATGTTGACTTCCTGAGTATCGATTCCATAGCGGGTCTTGCCGGTTACGATGTCCTCAGCGTCAATGGTGTTCCGGGTTTTGCCGACGATCCGATAGTCAGCCCTGTCTTTTAGTAACGGTGTCTCTGTAGGCACCGGAAATTTCGCAGCATCCGCGACCAGTTGACTGTAAGGGATTTCCTGGGCCAGGGTGTCGCATACGACGTAGCCGGGTTTTGTTCGGCATCGGGACATTGGCACGCCAAGTCGCGCTGCTCCCGCACGGACGAGCTGCTGGCGAGCAGCCGCGCCGACTTCACGCATGAACTCCCAGTTGTCTGTCAGGCCGGTGCTGCCACCGACACCCTGTCCGCCATATTTCCAGGTATATCCTGCTTCTGTTTTAAGGATGCCAAGTGGCATTTGCCTGAAATTGACATCAGCCCATTCAACGTCCAGCTCTTCGGCGATCAGCATGAGCAGGCTGGTGCGCAGGCCCTGGCCGATCTCAGGCTGGTTATTGCCGATTACAACCTTGCCATCGGGTTCTATTTGAATGAAGAAGCCAAGCTCGCGATCGCTGGCAGACAGCTCCGATATCGCGCTTTGTGATAAACCGAGCGCCGGCCACCCAAGGACAAGGCTTCCGCCGATCCCGGTGCCGGTGACCAGAAACTGCCGGCGGGTAACGCCGTTCATTTCGATGCCTCGATCAGCTCCGCCGCGCGATGGATGGCTTTGCGAATGCGCACATACGTACCGCAACGACACAGGTTGTTAATGTTGCGATCGATATCGTCATCGGTGGGTTTTGGGTGGGACGCCAGGAAATCAATGGTTGCCATAATTTGCCCGGCCTGGCAGTAGCCACACTGGGGAACGTCGTATTCAAGCCAGGCTTTTTGTACGGGATGCAACTCGCCGCTGGTCGTTGTCAATCCTTCGATGGTTGTGACCGATTTGCCGGCAACAGATGCGGCGGTCGTGACACAGGAACGCTGTGCCCTGCCGTCGACATGCACGGTACAGGCGCCACACTGGCCGATACCGCAACCATATTTGGTACCCGTCAGCCTGGCGTGATCGCGCAGGACCCAAAGTAGCGGTGTGTCTTCATCACCATCGAAGGTGACGGTTACAGAATTGACCGAAAAAGAAATCATGCAGCACTCCCCCCACCCGATTGTTCCGACTTCCGGCGGCTTGTGACCCCTGAACCCATAGGGTGGGACAGATTCTGGATCGAAAGGTGCTAGCAATTTTACCCGGAAAGTCGTGAAGTTATGGCGACAGAGGCCGTCATTGGTTGGCGCCAGGGTCACCGTGCCGATAACTGTCCCCCGAATTTCCGGTTTTCATCATTTGAACTGCTTTTTTATTGTTCCTGATCTCGTGTCAAACTGTGGCTACAACTTCGAGGTTATATATGGTGGATAACAGTTTCCCTGGCCCCAAGACGCGTGCGGCACTCGAACGCGGAATTCCGCTTTTCAAGAACGGGTTGAGGTTCGATACCGAGATGGAGCGAGCCGGACGACGCGGATTTCGTCCGGTCCGGCAGATCGTTATCGATAAGGCGGAGGGCGATTTCGTCTGGGATATGGACGGCACTCGCTACATCGATTTCCAGAACGGCTGGGCGACGAACCCGCTTGGTAACTGCCATCCCGAAATCATCGAGGCCGTCGAGGCCGCCAACCGCCGATTCGGCTTTCACTATGACCACCCCCTGCGCTACGACCTGGCGGAGATGCTTGCCGGGATCATGCCGGGCAAGGCGCTGCCGCGAACAAATTACGAGGTGTCGGGTACGGAAGCGGCCGAAGCCGCGGTGCACCTGGCGCTTACGCACACGAAACGACGCTACATCATTACGTTCAGCTCGTCCTACCACGGCATGGGACTCGCGACGAAAGTTCTGAGCGGGCTGGACCCCCGCTACAGCAAGTGCCTCGAAGGGTGGGGTGGAGGTGTTATCAAGGCGCCTTACCCTTTTAGTGAACGAATTCCGGCCGGGATGAGCGAAGAGCAGTACACCGAATATTGCCTGTGGTACCTGGATAACCACATTCCGTCCTGCGTCGCGGCGCGCGACAACATCGCGGGCATCCTCATCGAGCCGGGTCTCGCCGAAGGGGGCAACTGGATTCCATCAACGCGTTTCCTGAGCGGCATTCGCGATGTCTGTGACAAGAATGATTGGTTGATGATCTCTGACGAAGTTCTTACGGGGCTGGGTCGGACCGGCCGGATGTGGGGTATCGAACACTATGGCGTTATTCCCGATATTCTGGTGTACGGAAAAAACCTGTCCGGTGGTATTGCGCCACTGTGCGGAATCTCCGCGCGCGACGACATCCTGGGTGACAACATTGATTTCTCGTCGGGCTCGACGTTCGCGGGAACGCCGGCGGGTTGTGCGGCGGCGATCAGGACCCTGCAGATCTTCGAACGTGACGGCGTCGTGGAGCACGCGGACCGGCTCGGAAAGATTGCGGCCGAAATTATGGGCAAGTGGGAAGCGTATGGCATCGTGCGCCAGGCCCGGGGCAACGGACTATTGCTGGGCGTAAGTTTCGGCAAACCCGAGTCGGCGGGCGCTGACGAAAAGGACTGGTGGACGGCGCGCGCCGTGCGCGGAAAAATGCTCGAGAACGGCGTGTGGGCAATCTCCGATCAACAGGACACCATTCGCATGTATCCGGCGCTCAACATGCAGGAATCGGTATTCCGCGAAGGACTCCAAATCATGGAAGATGCAATCCGCCACGTCGAGAAGCACGGCCACTCGGAAGGTGATGCTGCGGCGTATCCAAGCGGCGTCGCGGGCTTTTAGCGGTTACCGCCGCCGCTGCAATCGCCGCGCACCGACGCACAGCGCGTTCACGACAAACCGAGGCTCGATGTCAGGCTGCTGATTACGACCGCGATGCGTAGTAAGCGACCACGACCGGATCTTGCTCGATGCGATCTTTATGTTTGACGAGATTGGGCGCCAGCCGTTGCACCAGGTCGGTCGGAACGTGATCAAGACTTCCCGAGCACAGCCATCGAATCTCCACGAATACCTTCAGGTCCGCGACAGTGAGACTGTTGTTGACGAAGTACTTGCCACCCCCACGCGTCAGCAACCCGTCAAGCCCTTTTATGAAAACAGCCAGCCAGCCGTCGACGAGTGCTTCGCGTGCCGCACGGAGCTCATCGCCCTTCATGCCGATTGTGCGGCCGATGTGATGACTGAGATCCTCGACGGAGTCCATGACTTCATCGCAATAAAGCGCCTGCAATGCATCCGTCGGATATAGCCCGCACGTTTTGCCGATATAACGGGACATTGCGTTGGATTGCGTAACCATTGTGCCGTCGATTTCAAGAACCGGCAGAGCATTGAAACGCAAGCCCTTGCGTATTTCACTGAATTCAGGGAACGTCACGCGGTGATCTTCAAAATCGATTCCCGCCGCATGAAAAGCAATCCGAACGGGCTCGCCGCGCCCGCCGTCGAAATCGAAATAGGTCAGCTTGTACTGAGACATTGTGTAATCTCCTGTGCGTTGATTGGCAATTCATGGACGGAGTCTGTGAAGTACCGTTTTTGCACAAATGTTGCGGATACCGGGTTTACGGCTTTGGCGCCGGCGGCAGTATGACACGGCCCAGGGGTTCTGTCTGTCGCATGGTTTGGCAGTGAAGAAGAAGCCCAAGCGCCCGGGTCGAAAACCGAAAAAACCGGCTCCGGGCAGGATTCGCAGGGCGCTCAAGTGGGCAACGATCACGGCGACGTTCGGAATAGTCACCAGCTTTCTGCTGATTCTTCCGTTGCGCTGGTTCGACCCGGTTACGAGCGCTTTCATATTGCGCGACGATAGCGGCCGGGTGCCGCCAATGTTCCAATGGGTCGACTGGGAACAGCTCGGTTCATCCGCTCCGTTGGCCGCAGTGGCTGCCGAGGACCAGCGTTTTACCGACCACTTCGGAATCGATTTTCACTCGATTCAAAAATCCCTTGATGCGGCGGCGAACGGCGAGCGCCTGCGTGGTGCGTCAACGATTACGCAGCAGCTCACCAAGAACCTGTTCCTGTCGCCGAGTCGCAACCTGTTGCGTAAAGCGGTTGAAGCGTACCTGACGGTCGTCGCAGAAATCTGCTTGCCGAAGCGACGAATCCTCGAGATTTACCTCAACGTTGTCGAATTGGGTCCCGGCATCTACGGTGTTGGCGCGGCAAGCAAGCATTTCTTCCGCAAGCGGCCGGACGAACTCACCGATGCCGAAGCCGCGTTGCTTGCGGCGGTACTTCCCAATCCCAGTCGACTCAATGTTGCTGCGCCATCGTCCTATGTGCGTGAGCGCCAGCGGTGGATTGTCGGCCAGATGCAACGATTGCGGCGTGACGGCTGGTTGTCGAATCTCTAGTGCGACGCGCTCAGAGTGCCTGGAACGGAACGTAAGCGGCCATCGCAATAACGGGCAGTGAACGGAACGTCCAGCACGTTGCCCGAATGTCGTGCAGCTGAAAATTGGAGAGACAATTAAAGGGACAGTGACCCTAACTGCGCCTCACAGATAAGGTGCAGGTAAAAGGACAGTGATCCTAAGTTCGAGCCTTGGCACGGTCCCCGAAACTCGGAAGACGCAGTTAGGGTCACTGTCCCTGTATCTTTCGCGCGGCTATGCCGGGTTCTGGCAGGCGGCGACGTCATCTTCGGTCAGGCCAAGGTCCTGGGCAGCGGCTGCCAGATCATCCGCCGTGGCGGTGGCGCTGTATACATCGCTGGTCGTTCGATACAGATCGTAATTTCCAGTTTGACCTGCCGTACGGGTTACCGCGCTCAGCAGGCGGCCGAAGCCCCGCTTCTTCTTCTGGCTCGCCTGTGCCGCCGCCATCTTTTCCTGCAGACAGGCCTGCTGCGCGGACTGCAATGCGGCCGGGTCCGCTGCCGGTTGCGACGCCGCGGCGGGCGCAGCCGCTGGCTGGACCTGCGGATTCCCCACTTTCGCCGCAAGTATTCCGGCCAGTTGCGGCGTCACCGAGCCGGTCACTTCCAGGTTGTTCTCGGCTTCGAATTTCGAAATGGCGATGGTTGTTTCGAGAGTTTCTTCGCCATCGACGGGCCCAGTCTCGTAGCCCAGCGTTGCGAGGTCTTTCTCGACCATCATCGTCAGGTCGTCGGCTAGGCTTGCGATCGGGAATCCCGCAAGCGCAATCGATGCCGCCCAGATAACAACTCTTCTTGTCTGCATGGCTTTTCCCCTCTATACCGGCGCGCCCGGTCGCTGACGCACGTCTTGTTCTTGTTTTGGCTATGCCGGATACCACGCGGGTTAATGCCCTGGCACCCAGAGGTTCAATCTGCGGCCCCGGAAATTTCGTCGGCGTTTGCCAGGCAAGGCCATCGCACAGCCGCCTGACAGGAATCCGCACACGAGGCCAGCATCCCGAAATCGCCTGCCAACAATAAACGGCCGACCATCCCGCGGCAACAATGCCGATCTGGATGCCGCTACTTTATGTCCAATGCGAGCATTTTTCGGGGAACACTCCGGGGCACGCGGGAGATCGACCTGCTGGGCCGCGGATGCAAGGCATGACCGGATTCAGCGGCAGCTATCGCGGGCGTTCATTGCCAGCCGAACGAAAACCGATTACCCGCTATTCACAGCGGTCTCGTTGTGCCGGCATGCGGAATTTGTTCAAATCGGGTAGCCACAATCAATAAATAATAACCCGCTGGCAGCCAGTAACGACGGCAAAGGCATCACGCCGCAATTTCCCCTGGGGAGAAATTTCAATGACCATCCGACTGATCGTAACCGCGATTTTCATTTGTCTCGCAACGCCTGCTTACTCACTAACCGACATGTGTACCGAACACCTCTCCGTCGAATCAAGCACTACTCTGGCCGATCTGATAGGTCAGGCGCAGGCGCAGGCCGGGTATGAGGTGAATCCAACTCAGGCCTTGGTGATAAGAGCTGTGACGTTGCGGGACGCTTTGGCCGCGGAAACGATCGTAAAAAGTGAGCGTCTGAGCGGAAATGGGGTCTATGTCTTGAAAACCACAAAAGCGATAAATGGCAATCCGGTGCCAATTGAGGAGTATGCCGAAGTTATTCCGATTGAAGGGCTTGAATGCAATGGGGATCCATTGGCCATTCTGCGGCCGACCAATCCAGAAATAATTGCCAGGAAACGGTCTAGTGCTCTTGCGCCAAATGATGTGTTGGCGGTCGGCCTGGGGGCATACGGCGAGAGCGCCTTGCTGTTGGGAGGCATGATGGAAAAGATGGCTGAGGAAAGTGCGTTTGGCCCGCTTTTTAGCGGGATGATTGGATCCAGTGGTTCAGATGAAACCAGAATGAACGCGATTTCCTTCGCGTCCGGTAGCGCAAAAAACTGCTGGCTGGCATTGGACGCGAGAACTACCTTGCACGGAAATAGTGCCGCAGACGCCGGACTTCCCCCCAGCGGACCGATACAGCCCTGGGAGTCTGCCAATCCCTTGCACTTCATGATGGGACCAGCCTGCTTTGCAATTGCCATGGCTGAGAGGCTTGGCGAGGACCTGCCCGAGGCGGCCGCAATCATGTGGGCCGAACAAGAAGCTGCATTTGAAGGCGCGCAAACGCACCCTCCAGTCGTCGAAGAAGTCGATAACAAAACCGCTTACAGATTCGATGTAGACGGTCTCAATCTCGCTCAGTCAACGGCCAGCCTGGAGCGGCATCCTCAGAAATATGTGCAGCATGCGTCGACAGCGCCAGGCAAACAGCCAGGATTTTACCGTTCCGCTGTTCGCGGCCCGAGTCTTGCACGATTGAATCCCCCGGATAATTTCATGTCAGTCCCAACTCCAGACGCGCCGCCACCCGGCACGCCAAGCTACGATGTTGCAGGTTACATGCCGATGAATGCCTTGCAGGCTGGCATCGCCAGTTCTAGAACCAGCGGCGCCGGCAGCATGACCATTCACAAGATATCGCTCTGGATTGATGCACAGCAATTCGTGCGGCTTAAAACCCGGATGGAGGGCGTCATGCAGCAGGACGGCGAGTCGCGCGATATCTTCATGGAAACCGAGCTTAAGGATTACAAAACGGTGCCGGGAACCTCGCTGTACGAACCGTATCGCGAAATTATGCGTGTCGGCGGCGTGATGGACGCCAAGCAACAGGCTGAAATGCAGGAAGCCATGAAGAAGATGGATGAGTACGAGCAACAGTTGGCCAGCATGCCGGCAAGCCAGAGAGCAATGATGGAAAAGATGATTGGTCCGCAAATAGAGCAGATGCGCAGCATGGCCAGCGGTGGCGCGGTGGAATTCGAAATCATCACGACCAGCATTGAAATCAACCCGGATTTGATGGCCCCGGCAACCTTGCCGTCCACGATGGCGCCAAACGTTGTGCAAATCGTGCAGCAGCACCTGGTGACGCTCGGCTACGACCCGGGCAATACCGATGGCGAGCTGACGAAGCAAACGGTGGTCGCTATTTCTAAATACCAGGCGGCGAACGGCATGGAAGTGACCGGGCAGGCGACGCCGCAGCTTGCGGGTGTGCTGTCCGCCGCTGTGGATGCGATGAACTAAAGCGCAACAACTCCCTGCGGACCGTTTCATTTTTTCGACCCCGGTGCGGTTGCATCGCTGCCTGATGCCGCGACGCTTCGCACCGGCGGCACTGTTTATGTTAGCTTAATAGCAGCTGCAAAAAGTCTGCCGTGCATCTCGTGCGCATCACGATGGAAACGTAATGCACAGCGCTAACGCAGCGTGGATGGTCACGGTGACGCAGGAAGTATGGGCGAATTTCAGAACTTGCGAGGAGACGGAATGATTGATCGGAGAACGTTGCTTAAAGGCGTAATTGCGGCCGCGAGTTTACCGGCGCTGTCCCCGGCCAACGGCCAGGAACAAGGTGCGGCAATTGCCCGTGCTATTCCCTCAACCGGAGAACGCCTGCCGGTCATCGGCATGGGCTCAATGAATACATTCGATGTCCCAAACGACGCCGCCAACATGGCGCGACTAACGGAAGTGTTGCAGGCCTTTTTCGACAACGGCGGTGCGCTGCTCGATTCCTCACCAATGTACGGTAACGCGGAAGAGATGCTGGGCAACGTGCTGCAACATGTCGTGCGCAAGGATGCCCTGTTCAGCGCGACCAAAGTCTTTGCCGACGGCAAGCAGCAGGGGATCGACGAGATGTATCGTTCTATGGGCCGCATGCGGGTCACTCATGTCGATCTCATGCAGATCCACAACCTCAGAGACTGGCGGACTCACATTGAAACGCTCAAGGAGTGGAAGGCCGACGGGAAAATTCGCTACATCGGCGTAACA
>Ga0316195_10000021_pt1 | contig 38926 bp, 33 predicted proteins | sample Phised1_MG_FD_204937 | JGI IMG/M metagenome (GOLD analysis project Ga0316195, IMG submission 204937) | Coastal sediment microbial communities from Maine, United States - Phippsburg sediment 1 | ecosystem: Environmental > Aquatic > Marine > Coastal > Sediment | place: USA: Maine | collected...
CCGAGGTACTTGGCATGGCTCCTGGCGCGTCGCGAAAGCTCGTCGGATCGCGTCTGCGCCAAATAGACCAGGCGCCTGTAGTTGCCGAAATACTGCGCTGTCAGTTCCGGGTGGCGATCCAGCCCCAGGCCCTTTGTCACGAGTCGGTCAAAGTGCCGCACCAGGAAATCGGTCAGGTAATAAGTGCCTGGCTCCTCGTCGCATAACGCATTGAATACTGCTTCGCCAGCGAAGAATTGATAACAGTGCGCGCCCGGAATTCTCTCCACGCCGTGCTCTTCGAGCACTCGGTCCAGCAAACCGCCGGTGCCGCAGTCCGCGTATGCCACGAAGATGTGCGCGTACTGCGCTTTGTATTTGCAGAGCGCCTCGTCGACGGCGCGGGGAATAACTTTCGGTGTATTGTGCAATTCCGCCGGCAGGCACTGTATGCGGAGGTGCTGCCAGCGATTTCGCTTCTGCAGTGCAACCAGTTCCCGGGCCAGGGCACCGCAGGCTAACAGCAGGGCACCGTTCGCCATCGCATTCGCCTACGAGGCGCGCCGTTGGCGGATTAGTTCCTTGGCTACTTCGACTGCGGTTGCCGCGTCGCGACAGTAAGCATCGGCGCCGATTACGGAGCCGAACTCTTCGTTCAGCGGTGCGCCACCGACAAGCACGATGTAATCGTCCCGTATGCCTTTTTCCTTCATCGTATCGATGACTACTTTCATGTAGGGCATCGTGGTCGTCAGCAATGCTGACATGCCGAGAATGTCCGGCTTTTCCCGATGCAGCGCCTCGATATAGGTATCGGCATCCGTGTTAATCCCCAGGTCGATCACTTCGAAACCGGCGCCTTCCATCATCATGCCGACAAGATTTTTGCCTATGTCATGAATATCCCCTTTGACAGTACCTATGACCATCTTGCCAATCGGTTCCGCGCCGGTCTCTGCAAGCAGCGGCCTGAGAATGGCCATGCCCGCTTTCATGGAGTTGGCGGCAAGCAATACTTCCGGCACAAACAGGATCCCGTCACGAAAGTCGGCGCCGACTATATTCATGCCGCCAACGAGCGCATCGTCCAGGACCTTCTTCGGGTCCCAGCCGCGGCTCAGCAGGATTTCCGTGCCTTCCCGAATTTCGTCAGCGAGTCCGTCGTAAAGATCGTCGAACATCTGTTCGACAAGTTCGTCGTCGGAGAGATCGGCCAGAACGATGTCGTCTTCATCTTGTGCAGACATTTGCAGTCCTTTTCCGGGTAAGCCGCCGTCACGGGCGCGAGGCCTGTCGGGCCTGCGCGTCAGTGAGGTGGTGGGTCAAATGCAGCCTATGCGCTTGATTAGCGTGGAAGTCTAGCGAACGCCGACGCTACAGAACCAGATGCCATTCCACCATGTAAAACACCTGTACAGCATATGAAACCGCAATCGGCACAAAATGGCCGGCGGCCACAGTGATCCGCCCGCCCGGCAGCGGCCCGGCGGGCGTCGCGTCAGGCGGCCCCCAGGCAATGAAAACTGGCCCCGCCGGTGAATCCGGCGGCTGTTTCCGCGGAACCTAGCGACGCCGGCTGTATTTCACAACCTGGCGGGGCCCCACTTCGGCGCCGTAGATGTTGCCCGCCTTGTCAACCGCCACGCCTTCTGCCGCCGACGTACCGGCGTTGTCAGGATCCTGGTTGGGGTCCGGAATGTGCATGGTGACGAATCCGTCGAACGCGCTGCCGATATAGATGCCACGCAAATAGCCGCGATTCAGCCCCCAGGTCGTATTCGATTCGGAGTCGGCGGCATACAGGATGTCGTTGGCGTCGATGAACAGCCCGCTCGGGCGGCCGAACTGCGTCCAGGTTTCAAGGTGATTGCCGTCCTGGTCAAAGATCTGCAGACGGCTGTTGCCCCGGTCGCCCACGAACAAGCGGCCCGTCGAGTCCATCGCCAATGCGTGCGGGTCGCGAAACTCGCCATCCTCTTTGCCGGTGGTGCCCCAGGTCTTGACGAAATCGCCATCGGCATTGAATTTCACAACCCGGTTATTGCCGTCGGCGCCGTGTCCGTCGACGACAAAGATACTGCCGTCCGGGGCGACGAGCACGTCCGACGGGCCGTTGAACTCATCCACGCCGTCGCCGGCAACACCGGCCTTGCCGAGACTCATCAGTAATTCGCCGTCAGGGCTGAACTTGTGAACCTGGTGGCCGCGGTTACCGTCACCTCGCGCGTCCGTGACCCAGACGTTGCCGTCGTAGTCGACATGGATGCCATGCGGCCAGACGATCAACCCTTTGCCGAAACTCCTGAGCAGATTTCCCTCGGGATCAAAGAGAAACACGTTGTCCAGATCGTCGTGTCCGACACAGGTGTTTTCCCCGCAACGCTCGGCAACCCAGACATTGCCTTCGGGTGTGGTGTAGACGGCACTCGTAGATCCCCATTCGCGGCCGATGTCGCCAAAGCCCGGCTGCGCCCGATAGGGGTTGATGGCAGCCAGTGCGGCCACCGAGGTGGCGAACAGCATGCCGAAAGCAAGAATACGTTGGAACTTCATAGTGGCCTCCACTTTGCGATGTTTCCGAATACTACCGCAGTGCCGGCCTTTTGACTTCGTCGACATGTTTCAGCTAGCGTCAACGGCACACTCGCGGCAAAAGTTGAGCCTATGAAAACCCGTTATGTGCCGGCAGCGGTCGCGCTGGCGATCCTGTCAGGCGGCCTCGTTTCCTGCGGCAAGGCGCCGCTTCCGGTTGTACCGGGCGTCTCGATCGAGTTGGCGGAACGAAGGGCCGCCACGATATCGGACCTCAACTACCGACTGCAATTCATCATTCCGGAACGCCTGGACAGCGACCTCCAGGGAAAGGTGACGATTTCATTCGTGCTGGACGAACAGTCGGCGCCCCTGCAGCTCGATTTCCGCGAGAGCGCTGACAAATTGCACAGTCTGGTCAGCAACGGTGAACCGGTTGGTATCCGCTTTGAAAACGAGCATTTGTTGATACCGGTCGAGAATCTCGTGCGCGGCGCAAACCAAATTGACATTGAGTTTACTGCCGGTTCGACCTCTCTCAATCGAAACCCGGATTATCTCTACACCCTGTTCGTTCCTGATCGTGCCCGGACAGCATTTCCGCTTTTCGACCAGCCAAGCCTGAAAGCGAGCTACGAGCTGACGCTCGATATCCCGTCGGACTGGACGGCCATGTCGAATTCCCCGATTGCCGAGATAGTAGAAAAAGATCTGCGAGCGGAGTACCGGTTTGGCAAATCAGACCTGATCAGTTCTTACCTGTTTTCTTTTGTGGCCGGAAAATTCGAGGCGATTACCCGGGAGATCAACGGCAGGCAGCTCACGATGCTGCACCGCGAAACGGACGCGGAAAAGCTGGCAAGAAACCTGGACGATATTTTTTCGCTGCACGTCGCGGCGCTGGACTGGCTGGAGGAGTACACCGGCATCGATTACCCCTACCAGAAGTTCGGTTTTGTTCTCATACCGGCGTTTCAATACGGTGGAATGGAGCACGTCGGCGCTATCCAGTATCGCGCCGACAGCCTGTTGCTTGATAAGTCGCCGTCCGTCACCCAGCTTCTTGGTCGCGCAAGCCTGATTGCCCACGAAACCGCGCACATGTGGTTCGGAAACCTGGTGACCATGGAGTGGTTCAATGACGTCTGGACCAAAGAAGTATTTGCAAATTTCATGGCCGCGAAAATCGTCAATCCGGGCTTTCCGGCGGTTAACCACGACCTGAATTTCCTCGTCAGGCATTACCCCGGCGCGTACTCCGTCGATCGAACTTCCGGTGCCAATCCCATACGGCAAAAGCTGCCGAACCTGAACGAGGCCGGACAGATGTACGGTGCGATCATTTACAACAAGGCGCCAATCATGATGCGTCAGCTCGAAATGATGCTCGGCGAAAACCTGTTTCGTGATGGCATGCGCGAGTATCTCAAGGCATATGCATTTGGCAATGCGACCTGGCCGGCGCTGATCGATATTCTCGATGGCAAGACCGACGAAGATCTGCGTGCCTGGAGCGAAGTATGGGTCAATAGCGCCGGTCGGCCACAATTTGCCGTTGTTCCGGTCGGCGAGCTCGTGGACAACGGGCCCCAGCGGCTATTGCAGCGCGACAGCGCGGGCCTGGGGCGGCTATGGCCACAGCGTTTCGGCATCTCCTATTACTCCGGGTCGGGTGCGCATACGACCTCCGTTACGTCCGCAACGGCTGCGCTGGAGCTGGATTTGCCAGCGGTCGATGCCACTGCCGGTCGCGTTTTCAATTCGGACGGCCGAGGCTACGGCCTGTTTCCGGCCGATCCGGCGCTGATGTTTCACTGGGACAAGCTGAACGATGTGGAGAAGGGCAGTACGCTTATCAACCTTTATGAAAACCTGCTGGAGAATAACGGCATAGAGCCGCGCGAATACCTTGCGTTCCTTAGCAGCATTCCGGCTCGCGATCAGAATCAGCTGATCCTGGATCTTGCGCTGCAACAGCTGCGCAATATCTACTGGCGATTACTGACCGAAGATGATCGCCGCGAAAGCGCGCCGTATATCGAAGCCGTGCTGTGGCGGGCCATGGAGCAAATGTCGGACAGCAGCAAAAGGAAATTCTTCTTTCTCGCTTTTGCCAATCTGGCAATCAGCGATAACCAGGTACAGAAAGTACGCGACGTCTGGTCCGGGGCCCTTAAAATCATGGACCTTCCACTCGCGGAAAACGACCTGATCGAAATCGCTCAGGTGTTGGCGATAAAGTTGCGCGCTGACTCTGATGCCATCATATCCATGCAGATTGACAGGACTGAAAATCCTGACAATGTCAGGAAGTTGAATTTCATCGCACCGTCGCTTTCGGCCGATCGTTCAGTGCGGGACAGCTTTTTTGCATCGCTGGCGCTCGAAGAGAACCGCCGGACAGAATCCTGGGTTCTGGATGCGCTGGCCAATCTGCATCACCCGCTGCGAGTGGCCGAGTCCGAGGAGTACATTCTGCCGAGCCTCGAGTTGCTGCAGGAGATTCAGGTTACCGGCGATATATTCTTCCCGAAGCGCTGGCTTGATGAGACACTGGGCAACTATCGCAGCGCTACGGCGGTAAACACCGTGAAAACATTTCTCAGCGAGCGCCCGGATTACAACGAACAGTTAAGAATGAAAATATTGCAGTCCGCGGACACTTTGTTTCGCGCCAATGCCATCCTGAGTTCTGACCAGCCCGAGTAAAAAGAATCTAGCCTGCATGATTGAATTCCTCCTGCTTGTCTGTGGCATTGCCGGATTGTGGCTTGGATCCGAAATATTGATTAAAGGCGCAATGGCAATCGCCGATCGCTATCGATTGTCCGACGCCCTGTTTGGCATGCTGGTCCTGGCCATCGGCACCGACCTTCCGGAATTATTCGTTGCTGTCGATGCGTCCGTACGCAGTCTCGGCAGCGAAAATCTCACCGGTATCGTAATCGGCAGCGCGCTTGGCAGCACGATTGGCCAGTTCGCCCTCGTATTCGGCGTGGCAGGATTTATCGGATTCAGTCCGATGCAGCGGAAATTCCTGCCGAGAAACATCTTTTTCCTGCTCGGCGGCGCCGTGGCGCTTTTCGCCTGTTCTTGGGATGGATCCATCAGCCGGTTCGAGGGCGGAGTACTGGTTGCCTACTACCTGGCGTATTTCGCCGTACTTGTTTTCCGGCGGGTGGAAATTGCAGACGAAGGCGACGCCGTCTCGGAGATTGTTGCGTGGAAAGCGTGGCTTGTCCTTTTGGCCGGACTTGGGTTACTGCTGTTTGCCGCGGAACTTACGGTCGTTTCAGCAGCAGACTTCGCCGCTGATGTAGGACTCAGCAATATTGCCGTCTCGGCCATTGTCATCGGCATGGGCAGCAGCCTGCCGGAACTTTCCGTTTCACTGGTAGCGCTGATCAGGAACCGCGGTGGCCTGTCGGTTGGTAACCTGATTGGCAGCAACGTGCTCGATACTTTGCTCGTGCCCGGTATTGCTGCGCTGATCGCGCCGCTGGCGATACCGACTGCGATTTTGCAGGTCGATCTGCCCGTCTTGTTCGGCACTACCGCGCTGGTGCTGTATTTCCTCTACGTAACCGGGCGCGGGATCCGCTCCCCGGAGGCCGCTGTATTGCTTGCTATCTATGTTGGGTACGTCGTCGTACGGCTCAGCGGTCCCGGATCCTGAGGTTTCGCTAGAGCTTCAGTTTTGACTTCAGGATCTCGCGCAGTCGCGGCAAACTGTCCGGGTCGAGAATATTAAGACCTTCCACGCCCGACAGCTTGCGAACAAGGTCAATGCCCACAGAGGTGCTGGTCGCGGGGCCGGTGACAAGGTCCGGCTCGAGGCCAAACGCCTTTTCCACACCAATGACCGCGTACGGGTCGAATGCACAGAGAATTTTGCAGCGGATATTCTCTTCGCCGAGTTCGTCTATCGCGGCTGTACCGTTGTAAGGTTCCAGCGGTGACGCGCCAGCTTCGACCACGAGGAAATCGGGTTGCAGGCTGTCGATGTAATGCAGCAGCGGACGAATGGCTTGTCGAAATATTGCCTCCGGCTCGACGGTCGACGGCAGGCCGGCGTCAACGAAATCGAAGACCGCTTCGGCGCCCGCATCTCTGAAACTCAGGATGTCGCGATAGCGGCCAGCGCCGGTCAGCTTTGCCGCCACGACTTTACTGCCCATCCGTTCCAGTTCATGTACGACGAAGCGCCCGGTCGTGGTTTTCCCAGAGGACATCGAGGTGCCTACAAGCAGGACGGTGGGCACATTGAATTTGCCAGTGCTGCCGATGGTGAAGTCGGACATACAGACTTTCTTGCCGTTTCGAACGACGTGACCTTTGTAGTCGAGCGCTGTCACCGACGGAATCAGGGTCGACAGTGAAGTCACTTTGCCAAAGAGCCCGGCACCGGTCATCGCGTGCATGGAATCGCCTGAAATATCCATCCAGCTTCCCGCGGCCTCCAGGGTTGCGGATCGGTTGCCAAAAGCGCCGACGACGGAATCTTTGCGCAGCGCCTGTACCATCCTGCCGGACGCGAGTTCGAACGGCAGGAGGCGGTTTATCGGGCCCGTAATTTCGCCCAAAACGAAGTCGCCCGACGCCCAGTGCTGTTTGCCAATTTTCGCAACTTCGTAGGGTTCGCGGTCGAGGTCCGAGTTACGCGTCAGCGAGCTCAGGAAGGTCACCGTCATGACGAATTCCCCGCGACCGGCGGCGCCAGCAGCAACAGGGCCAGAAGTGCGGTGCGTTCCAGTGTCCTGTCGAGATAGAGAAACTCGTGATCTGCGTGGGCGCCGTGACCGACGGGACCGAGCCCGTCGAGGGTCGCTGTGTACTGGCTGGTCGTGTTGCCGTCCGACCCGCCACCAGCTCGCGCCTGTTGCAGATCGAGGCCGAGTTCGCTGCCGAGGGCAACTGCCTGATCCCAAAGTCTCCGGTTGCGCGGCGTTTGTTCCATTGATGGCCGGCCAATGCCACCTTCAATGGTCAGCCGGACGCCCGGCGTGGTTGGCTGGAGTTCATGTATGGTCCTGGTGATTCTTTCTCCAATGTCGACTGTAGGAACGCGGACATCGACGACGGCGCGGCTGTGCGGTGCAATGACGTTGGCCTGTATGCCGCCGTCAATTGTGCCGACGTTCACCGTAATACCTTGTTCGGCATCGTTGAGTGCAAACAGCGCCTGTATGACGTGGGACAATTCCAGGATAGCGCTGGCGCCGCCTTCAGGATCGAGTCCCGCATGCGCAGACTTGCCGTGCACCGTCACTGTAAAACGGCCGATACCTTTGCGCTCGGTCTTGATAGCGCCTTCCTCCCCCAACGAAGGCTCGAGTACATACGCGCGCTGTGCACAACGCGCGAGCGCGCCTATGTAACGTGTCGACGTATGACTGCCAATCTCTTCGTCCGAGTTAAAAAAGATGAGCGGTTCCAGCGGTAGTGCGAGATCGAGTTCCTTGATGACTTTCAGCGCAAAGACGATCTGTGCAAGGCCGCCCTTCATATCGAATACGCCGGGACCTCGCACGATGTTGTCCGCAACGACAAGCGGGCGTTGCGCCGTCGTGCCCAGTGGCCAAACGGTATCGAAATGGCCGACCAGCAGCTGCCTCGGCAGCTCCCGTCGGCGCTCGTGACGTCGGGCAAAGATATGTTTGTGCGAGTTGCCAGTGTGCAGCGTTCGCACGCGGAAGCCGAGCGCTGTCAGCGCCTCTGTCAGGACGGCGACAATCAGTCGATGAGTACCCGGAACGGAGGAAGGCGATTCGGCCGCTACGAGGTGATCCAGCAATTTCAGCATCCCGGACTGCTGCTCGCGCACGTATTGAAGGATGCGGCTCGCGGTAGCTTTGTCCATCTTCGCGTTACCGTTTCATGCGATCGGGAAATGGAAAAGAGTTCGAGCGTGAAATAGTCGCGAAGCGCCCCGGCGGCAGGTAGGCGAGTAGCGGCGCCCCGTGAATCAGTTCCTGGTCGTCGAGTTCAGCTGAACGAATGTAATCCGGGTCCGCGTAAGCGGCTACGATTTCGCCGGTTATCAGGCAGTTTTCACCGAAACCGTCGACGATTTTAAAGAGTTTGCATTCGAGGAAAAGGTACGCATTTTCGATAAATTCGCCGTCGATTTTCTGCGCGGCAAAAGTCGGATAGCTGGCCAGGACATCCTTCGAGCCATCTTCGAGTCGCGGAGTTGCGGCGAGACTGGCATGGACAACCTGTGACGGCTTGGCGTAACTGACCGTAAATTCGCCGGTCCGCTGGATATTGGCCTGGGTCTTGTGGCGGGCACAGCAGACGAAGCCAAAGTAGTTTCTCCAGCCTAGCGGAAAGGCCATGTGTTTCGGTGCAAGATCGAGGGCGCCATCCTCGTCCCGGGTGCCGACCAGGACCAGCGGTGCAACCATGAAGCACCGCTCCCACACCGGTTTTCCGGTATCAAGCTCGACCAGTCGGCTGGCCGTTTTGGAATCGCTCACGACGTTCACCTCGGCGCACAAATCGAATGCGAATTGCCCTAACTTCAAACTATCGGTCAGTGCGCCTTTGTTGAATAGGTAAATTCCGCCAATCGAAACGCTGACTGCTTATTTGCAATGCTTGTTACGCTTGCCAACGACATCGGCACCCCGCAGCGCGCCGTCCCCGGTCAGACGACTATCGTCAACTGGCGTGATGGCGCTGACCCTGTTGCCGGGCTCGATAGCGTCAGCATCATTTATCCAGTCGGTCAATGCATCAGCCCGGAACACGGCAACGCGCGCAGCGACAGGTTCCTGATCAGGCAGCCCGGTTTCAACCAGCATCGCGCGTCGATATCGATCGGGCCGGCATTCATTCGCCCTCCGGAATTGTTATGCTTGCCCGAATATTGCACTCTCTCGATGGAGTGCAGGACAGGAGCAGGGTAAGGGGAGATGCAGAAATTACTATGCATTTTGGCAGTGCTGATTGCCGCGGGTTGTTCATCGGACCCGGCGACTGAGGTGGACAGCATTTTCGCCGACTACCGACCCGATGGCACACCCGGCGCATCGGTGATGGTCATCAAGGACGGAGAAGCGTTACTCACCCGGAGCTACGGACTGGCGGATGTCGAACAGAATGTGCCGGTGACTCCGGCGACCAACTTTCGCCTGGCTTCTGTCACCAAGCAGTTCACAGCGACAGCGGTGTTGATGCTGGTCGATCAGGGCAGGATCGGACTGGACGATCCCATCACCAAATATTTCCCCCAATTCCCGGCGTTCGCGGAAGACATCAAGATCCGGCACCTGCTGCAGCACACTTCCGGTATCGCGGACTATGAACCCATTTACGGCAACCCGTTTCCGGAGCAGATACTGGATCGGGGTGTCGTCGAAATCATCGCCGGTACCGACGCCACCTATTTCCGGCCGGGCAGCGAGCACCGTTACAGCAATTCGGCCTATGCGATTCTCGCGGTGCTGGTCGAAGACATCTCCGGGATGTCGTTTCCTGCGTTCCTGGAAACCCGTATTTTTGGCCCGCTCGGCATGACCAATACGGTCGCTTACCGGAAGGGCGAAACAACGGTCACCAACCGGGCGCTCGGCTATACGGTCACCGACAAGGTGATCGAGAATTCGGATCAAAGCGCGTGGAGCGCCGTGCTGGGCGATGGCGGTGTTTACTCCTCGGTCCTGGACCTGCAGGTCTGGGACCGGGCCCTCTATGACGGCGGCTTGTTGACAGCCGAAATGCGCCAGGCGGCGTGGACGCCCGGCATTGAGAATTACGGCTTCGGCTGGCGAATCGACGAATATAACGGCCACAAACGCTACCATCACAGCGGCAGCAGCAGCGGCTTCAGAAATTTCATGCAGCAATTTCCAGACGACAAGCTGACAATTATCGTCCTCACCAACCGGGCGGAACCCGACGTTGAGCCGCTGGCAGAAAAAATCGCCGACCTGTACCTCTAAGGACGTGGCGCCCTGTAACACCAAAAACGGTATGCCCGACGTACCCCTTGAAAAAGTGATAACAAACTATGAAACGATTCGTTACGTTAGCGGCGATTGCCAGCCTTCTCCTGGTCGCAGGGTCGGTCATCGCGCAGGATTTCAGCGCCTTTAAATACCGGAATATTGGCCCGTCCAGGGGCGGCCGGGTAACGGCGGTAGCGGGAACCGTAGCGGAGCCTGCGACCTTCTACCTTGGCGCGTCTGGCGGTGGCGTCTGGAAATCGACCGACTATGGAACGTCATGGCACAACGTCTCGGACGGCTTTTTCGAGACGCCCTCAATCGGTGATATCGCGGTTGCACAAAGCGACGCAAATATCGTTTACGTGGGCACGGGATCGGACGGGCTTCGCAGCAACGTCATCGTCGGCAAAGGGATGTACAAGTCCATCGACGGGGGCGATACCTGGGAGCATGTCGGTCTGCGTGAGACCGGCCACATAGGCGCGGTCGAAATCGACCCGACGGATCACAACATCGTCTGGGTCGCGGCGATAGGCCAGGCGTTCAACGCGAATGAGGAGCGCGGGGTGTATAAGACCGCAGACGGCGGCCAGTCCTGGGAAAGAGTCCTGTATATCTCGGACACCGTGGGTTTCGCCGACATCGAGCTTTTGCCAGGCAATCCGAACGTGGCTTTTGCAACCGCATGGAAAGCCGAGCGGAAACCCTGGACGATTATTTCCGGCGGCGACCAGGATGAGGGCGGACTTTATAAGTCGGTGGACGCCGGACTGACCTGGAACAAGATAACGGAAGGTTTGCCGCAGGGGTTGATCGGCAAGATCGATCTCGCCATCAGCAAGGCAGACTCGAGCATCGTCTATGCGCTTGTCGAGGCTCCGGAAGATGATGGCGGCCTCTACAAGTCGGTCGACCAGGGAAAGACTTTCAAGCAGGTATCCAGTGAGTCATCCATTCGCAACCGTCCTTTCTACTACGGTAACCTGGACGTTGACCCGAAAAATCCCGACATCCTCTACGCGATGGCAACGCGAAACATGAAATCGATTGATGGTGGCAAGACCTGGGAAAGGCTGCCACCGCCACATGGCGACAACCACGATATGTGGATTAATCCGGACAATCCCGACCTGTTCATTCATGCCAATGACGGTGGCGCGAACGTGACCCACAACGGCGGCCAAACCTGGTCAACACAGTTCAACCAGCCGACCGCCGAGGTTTACCAGGTTGAAGTCGACGATCAATATCCCTACTGGCTTTACGCCGGGCAGCAGGACAACTCGACAGTCATTGCGGTGCCAAGCATGCCGCCGTTTCGTACCCAGGATCCGGCCGCGTGGCTCGTCGACGCGGGAGGTTGTGAAACCGGCCCGGGAGTTCCGAAGCCCGGCAATCACAACATTGTCTATTCAAACTGCAAGGGCCGCTTCTCAGTTTTCGACAAGCGCATCGGCACAGAAAAGGGCTATTACATCGGGGCAGCCAATATTTATGGCCACAACCCGAAAGACCTGAAGTACCGCTTCCAGCGCGTTTCGCCGATTCATGTATCGCCGCACAATCCGGACGTCGTCTACATGGGATCCCAGTATGTTCACCGCACCATGGATGATGGCCAGACCTGGGAAACTATTTCCCCTGACCTGACCGCCTTCGAAGCTGACAAGCAGGTCATCTCCGGAAGTCCGATTACGCGCGACATCACCGGTGAGGAGTTTTACAGCACGATTTATTCGCTTCGAGAGTCCCCGCTGCAAGCCGGCGTAATCTGGTCAGGCTCGAATGACGGCCCGGTCTATGTCACCAGGGACAATGGCGAACACTGGGACAACGTAACGCCGCGCGGCCTGCCTCCGGGTGGTCGGGTGGATGCCGTCGAACCGTCGCCTCACGATGCAGCGAAGGCATACATCGCTGTACTTCGCCACCAGCTTGGCGACTGGAAGCCCTACATTTACAAGACGGAAGATTTCGGTCGGCGCTGGCAGCTTCTGACAGATGGCCGCAACGGTATCCCGGAGGACTTTCCTACCCGCGTCGTTCGCGAGGATCCGCTGAGAGAGGGCTTGTTGTACGCCGGGACAGAATTCGGCCTGTTCGTTTCACTGGACGACGGGAAGAACTGGCATGAATTTCAGCAAAACCTTGCCGTAACGCCCGTCACTGACATCCGCATTGTTCGCGATGACCTTGCCGTTTCGACGATGGGCAGAGCGTTCTGGGTGCTCGATAACATTTCGACGTTGCGCCAGGATGAATTCCTGGCCGCCAAAGATGAGCCAGTGGTATTCGGGCCGAAGGACACCATTCGCTACCGCAACGTGTACACGGGCGAGAGCAGCAATGGCGTGCCCGACTATCCGCCGCCGGCGACGGTTATCGATTATTTTCTGCCCGAGGGGGTCGAAGGGCCGGTCCGGCTTGAAATACTTGATGCGGACGGGGCGCTCGTAAACGCTTATGAAAGCGCAGCGGACACCGCTACCGGGAAAGGGAATTCGGTGGTCGAGGATATGAATCAAAGCCGCGTCCGGGTCATCGTCGATGAGTCACTGTCAGCGGAACCCGGCATGAACCGCTTTCGCTGGGATATGACCCACTTCGGCGCCTGGCGGGAAAAGGACGCTGATCGGTACAGGAGCGGACCCATGGCCCGTCCGGGCACCTACACCGTCAAGCTGACAGCAGGTGGCGCGACGTCAGAGCAGGATTTCGATTTACTGGCCGATCCCCGGGCGCTGGAGCAGGGCACGACCCTGGCGGACATTGACGAGCAGGTCGCATTCTCGCTCGTGCTTGTCGACATGCTGTCAGACGTTCGCGAGTTCGAGAAAAAAGTGTCGGATGAACATGCAGATCTCGAGAGCCGCAGCGACGACTTAACCCCATCCGAGGCAAGCCGGCTGCTGATCGTTACAAACGTGCTGGACCAGGTTAAAACCGCGGATCTCGTTTATCCGCAGCCAATGCTGGCCGACCAGGTTACCTACCTCTACGAGATGGTGAATAACGCGGACCAGGCCCCAGGTCTGGAGGCTGCCGCCCGCTACACTGAACTCGCCGCAACGTTCGCGGCGCTGCAGGCAAGTTACGAGGTTGGAAACTGATCGATGCAGCGCACCGGCATCCTTTTGACACTGGTTTGCCTGCCGTTGACAACGCTGGCCGACGACCGCTTGAGCACGTCGATTGACGCGGTATTCGCCGGTATCGATAGCCAGCACGAGCCTGGTTGCGTTGCCGGCGTCATTCACAATGGTCAGTACATCCATAAAAAAGGCTACGGACTCGCGAATCTGGAGTACGGGATACCAATCAGCGGTGAGACCGTTTTCCGAACCGGCTCGGTATCGAAACAATTCACGGCAATGGCCATTGCCATTCTCGCTGAGCGTGGCGAGCTGGACCTGGATGCTGATGTGCATGCATACCTGCCGGATTTAATGGACTACGGTCAGAAAGTCACTATTCGGCAGATGGTGCATCACATCGCCGGAATGGGGGACTACGACCACGAGGCACTGAGAAAGTCGGACGGTTCCGAGTTTCGTTTCGGCAATGAAGACTATTCGACGATTGAGGAGTTCTACGCCAAGGTGGCGCAGGCCGACCTTGTCCATGCGCCCGGCAGCCAGTACGAATACTCGAATCTCGCCTATTTTCTGCTGGCCCATGTTGTCGAAAGCGTGAGCGGACGATCGCTGCGGGATTTTGCAAATGCGGAAATATTCGGCCGGCTGGGCATGAGTCATTCCTTTTTTAATGACAACGTGAACCAGCCCGTGGCGAATCGAGCGGATGGCTATCGGCGCATGGACGATGGCAGCTGGGAAATTTTCATGACCAACCTGGATTATGTCGGGGATGGCGGCGTTTTCACCAATCTCGATGAGTTCATCAAATGGGACCAGAATTTCTACGACAACAAGCTCGGCAAGGGAGGCGATGCCCTGATCAGGACTGTGACGACGCCGCATCCCGATACCATCGCCTACACCGACGAAGGCCCGCGCAATGTGAATTACGCGTTCGGCCTGCGGGTGGACGAGGCGAATGGCGAATTCATGCTAGGTCACGCCGGCGGCTGGGTAGCCTTCAGTACTATTTACAATCGGTATCCCGAGCTCAATCTTTCCATCGTCGTATTCTGTAATTCAACGGATCAGTCGGCCTCCGAGCTTGGCCGCCAAGTGGGCGAGCTGGCGGTAGCGGCGATCCGGGCGCAATAATTTCGGGGTACAAGGCCGTTCGTTGTGCAACCGGGACGCGCCAAACGTTCCCGGAAGTCAGTTGCGACGAACGACTTTTCCTGGCCTCGCAACGGTGGTCGCCCCATCCCGGTAAACCAGTTCGCCGCCCACCCAAACGGAAAGAATGCCGTCCGACAGTGCCAGGGGGTTTTCCGGCGTCGCGCGGTCGATAACGGTTTCCGGATCGAACAGTACGAGATCCGCGATCATGCCTTCACTGACCAGGCCACGATCGTCGAAGCCCATGTGCTCAGCAGCCAGGCCGCTCATCTTGTGAACCGCCGTTTCGACCGACATCAGGTGTTTGTCACGCGCAAAGTGGCCCAGTACGCGCGGATAAGAACCCGCGCCACGCGGGTGCAGGTCCTGCAGGCCGCCGTCGGTACAGATATTCATCTCCGGCCACACCAGCAGCTCGTCGATGTCGGAATCTTTCATGCTCGTGGCAATGATCATTTCCGCACTACGCCCGTGCTCCTCTTTCCACCGCTCCGCTCCCGCCGCGAGGTTGGTAAACGCACTGATGACATCGGTTTCCATCAGCCCGGCGATTTCCGGCAGGCTCTTGCCGACGTAATCCGGATTCGGCTCATAACGGGTCATCCATATGCCTTCGGCCGGAGCGATCTGTTCCAGCACTTCTTCAATGGCTGCACGATCCGTGTAATCGCGCTCTGGCAGCAACACCATCATCGTCGACTGCCAGAATTCGTAGGGATAAATGTCGGCCGTGATCTGTACGCCGTCAGCACGTGCCGCATCCAGCTTCGCCAGGGTCTTTTGCGCGTCTCCCCAGAGCCGGGTCATCGCAAGTTTCATATGTGAAATCTGAACCGGCATTCCGGTTTGGCGACCGATCATGATGATTTCGTCAATCGAATCTTCGAACCAGCGGTCCTCGCTGCGGATGTGGCTGATATAGCGACCACCTGCGTCGGCAGCTACCTGCGCAAGTGTCACCACTTCCCCGGTTTCCGAGTAGATTCCGGGTTCGTATTCAAGTCCGGTCGCGAGTCCAAGCGCGCCGCTTTCGAGTTCACTCGCCAGCATTTCTGCCATGACGGCGACTTCGTCGTCGCCAGCTACACGCCTGAAATCATCGCCCAGTACTTCGCTTCGCAGCGTGTTGTGGCCGACATAGGAGGCGACGTTAACGGTCGCGGGAGTATTCTCGAGGCGCGCAAAAAAGTCCGCAAGCGGGTAGGCCGAACCGCCGTCCTGGCCGACCACCACCGTCGTGATGCCCTGGCTGACCGCGGAAAGCGCATCCGGGTGTTCGAATATCAAACTGTCGGCATGACTGTGCGTGTCAATGAACCCCGGGGCCAGGATTTTCCCACCACCGTCGACAACCGTCTCATCGACACAGGCGTCGAGAGCGCCAACAGCACTGATCAATCCATCGGTGATCCGGACAGCGGCTGATTTTCCGGGGGCCCCGGAACCGTCAACGACCTGGACATTGGTTATAAGGAACCCGGGAGCCGGGTTGGAGCAGCCTGGCACTTCTTCCTGGGCACATGCAGCGAACGTGACCAGGGCGAAAATGCCAGCAAACGTTCTAATTGTCATCGTCGACTTCAAATTGGCCGGTGAGCCTGCGCCAGACGTGCGACCAGCTGAGCCCGATGGCAAGCAGCGCAGCGACACAGATCAGGGCAACCCAGGTTGCCGACGACAATGTGCTGACATTCAGCCAGCCGACGTCGACCAGCAGCCAGACAACACCGCCAAGCAACGCGCCGCCGAGTGCCAGGCCGAGATACCCCAGCGACCGCTGCGTGGCGACGAGCAGGATCACCCAGCCGATCAGCAGGATGACGCCAACCACAAAATGTTCCGGCCCCAGCGTTGACGGTTCTGCACTTTGCGCGTCTCGCAACCATCCCCAGTAGGAAAACCGGCTGGGGTTGTAGGTAATCAGAACGAGAAACAGCGACGCGGCAAAGCGCCATACAAACCCCAGAAAATTGAATTCCCTGCTCGGCGCTCGCGCGCTCGATTTTTTCGAATTGTTACCTTCCACTTTTTTCCACCTGAGTATTATCTAAACAGATTGTTCCTGGCGCATCCGTGCAACCCGTTCCTGAAGCTCGTTAAACAGTTCATCCCGCAGGCCCATGATCTTGAATATCTCGACGACCGTAAAAAACGGGGCCGCCAGGTTTGCCTGAACCGGATGCTTAAGGATAACAGGTACGGATTTCTCTACAGCATGACCGGCAAACTGTGCGGCATAGCCGCCAAAGAAAGTCGCTGCGGCGACCGTACCCGAAACGGCCAGCGGTTGCATGCCGATGATAGTGGCAAAATAGGTAATCGGCAGCGCGTAGAGCAGGAAGACGATGCTGAAAAGCCGGTCCAGCGTGAGATAGAACGCGAACAGGATCAGCGTTGCGAGATGTGCGCCGTTCAGGGCGAACCCGGCAACCTCCACTTCCAGCCAGCTCAGGACGATGAAGACGCCCAGCATGATCGTCGGAATGCCGAGCATGTGTACGGCGATATTGAACGGATGCTGGTGAGCGGCGGCATAACCGGTCAGCATTTCCATCAGCTTTGAATGTTTCTGCATTGGCGCTCCGGACGATTCGGACAGGCCAATTTACCACGACTTCTGGCCGGAACACTTTATCGTTAGCCCTTGCTATCATCAGTCGCAGCCAGCGGGCGGATCAGGATAATAATATGAGCTTTACCCCATTCGATCTCGAATACACCCAATCTCTGTGGGAACAGAAAGTTGACATCAACCTGACGGAAAGCGGCGTTCACCCGATCCGGCTGGATGAGTTGCTGGGTAACGATGGCGAAAAAGTTGCGCAGCTGCTGGCGGCGGAGCTCAACTATCCGCACGTCAACGGCAATCCGGAGTTGCGTGAAAATATTGCGCGGCTTTATCACGGAGCCGGCGTTGACAATGTTCTGGTCACGGTGGGCGCCGCAGAGGCCAATAACGTCATTATGCAGACGCTACTGGAGCCTGGCAGCGAAGTCCTGACGCAGACGCCCACGTACAAACAGGTGTGGGGCCTGGCAGCCAATGCCGGTCACAAGGTCGGCACATTTCGTTTGCGCCCGGAAGACGGTTGGGCGCTGGATATCGATGAACTGAACGCCGGCGTGACTGACCAGACCCGCATCATCGCCGTGGTTAATCCGAATAATCCGACCGGTCACATCATGACGGACGATGAGATGAATGCGGTCGTCGCTGCGGCAGACCGGGTTGGCGCGTGGATACTCGCCGACGAAGTCTACAGGGGCGCGGAACGGCTGCAGGAAGAGGAAACCCCGTCATTTTATGGTCGCTATGACAAGGTCCTGGCACTTGGCAGTATGAGCAAGGCGTATGCGTTGCCGGGGTTGCGGCTCGGCTGGATTGTAGGCCCGCCGGATACCATAGAAGCTATCTGGCGACGACATGAATACACGACCATCACTGCCAGCATGTTAAGCAACCTGCTGGCCACGCATGCGCTGTCACCCGAGGTGCGACCACGCCTCATCAAAAGGACTCGCGACTACATCCGCAACGGCTTCCCGGTGCTGGAAGCGTGGATGGACAGTCAGGACGGTTTGTTCACGTACACGCCACCACAAGCCTCGGCCGTTACTTTCATTCGCTATCACCTCGATATCAATTCGACCGAGCTGATGGAAAAGCTCTGCCGCGAGGCGAGCGTTTTCGTCGGGGCAGGCGATTCATTTGGTATGGACCATCATTTGCGGGTTGCATTCGGCCAGGAAAGGGCGGTCCTCGAAGACGCATTTCGGAGAATTGAAAAAACCCTGCAGGCGATACGCGGATGAGGGTTGTAAGCCTTGACGAGATAAAAGACGTATTGCCGTCAGTTGAGCTGATGGATGAAATTGAGCAGGGATTCATCGCTTACAGCAAAGGGGAGTCTGTCGTACCCCCGGTCGGCGAGCTCGTTATCCAGAAACCGCCGGGCGACGTGCATATCAAGTACGGATACCTGAAAGGCGACGACTTCTACGTGATAAAGATCGCGTCCGGCTTTTACGAGAATTCGCTGCACGGATTGCCGACAAGCAATGGCATGATGCTGATTTTCAGTCAGAAAACCGGCGTTCCCCAGGCCATATTGCTGGATGAAGGGTATCTGACGGATATTCGTACGGCGATTGCAGGTGCGATAGCGGCCAAATACCTCGCGCCAGGCAATGTCACCCGCATCGGAATCGTTGGTACCGGAATGCAGGCCAGGCTGCAGCTTGAGTACCTGTTGCCGGTCACCGCTTGCCGCGACGTGCTGGTCTGGGGCAGGGACCAGTCGAAACTTGATCGTTTCGTTGCCGAGATGGAGCCGCTCGGTCTGAGCCTGGCATCAACCACCACGGCAGCCGACATCCTGCGCTCTTGCAACCTTATCGTAACAACGACCCCGTCGCATGAGCCGATCCTGAGCGGTCCCGTAATGCCGGGTACGCATATCACGGCTGTGGGTTCGGACACGCCGGAAAAGCAGGAGCTCGGCGTGGACATACTGGCAGCGGCGGACGTGGTTGTCGCCGACAGCATATCCCAGTGTCTTTTGCGCGGCGAAATCCACAAGGCGCTCAACGCCGGTTCTGTCACCGCTTCGGAGATCGTCGAACTGGGCGGCATCATCAGTGGCGATGCGGTTGGCCGGGTGGTGGACGAGCAGGTGACCGTGGCCGACCTGACCGGCGTTGCCGTGCAGGACGTTCAGATAGCGACCGCCGTTTTTCACGCGTTGCGCTGATTGCACGCCGGGCACGCTTCTGCCGTTGGCAAGCAGAAACGCGCCCGGGCGCAATACAACTACTCGTAGCGCAGCGCCAGGACCGGCCGGGACGTGGCGGCGCGCCCAGCCTGCAGGATGATGGTCAGCCAGGCCACGGCGAGTGCCGCTAGCGCACTGGCGACAAACAGCCAGGCCCATTCGGCAAATGGCGCTCTGTAAGCAAATCGATTCAGCCAATCGTTCATAAAATAGTAGGCGACCGGCCAGGCAATAATATTGGCGAGCAGGACGAGCCTGGTGAAGTCTGCGGTCAACAGGAAAACGATATCCTTCACCGACGCACCCATGACCTTGCGAATACCGATTTCCTTGGTACGTCGTTCCGTGGTGAACGAGGCGAGGCCAAAAAGGCCGAGAGTTGCAACGAATATGGCAAACGCGGAGAAGACACCGAACATTTGCGCCTGGCGTTGTTCCGATCGGTACAAGGCATCGAACCGGTTATCAAGGAATTCCCAAAAGACCGGCTCGCCCGGAACAAGTTTCTTCCAGGTCGACTCGAAATACGCAATTGCCTCGCGATGATCGCCGGCGGCCAGTTTTACCGAGAGCCAGCGACCGTAGTTCGGATCGGGTGGCGCATAAACGGTCGCCTTCATCGCGTTGTGCAGGGACGAAAAGTGAATGTCCGGAATGACGCCGACGATTTCGTAATCGTAGAACCTGTCCAGCGCGCGGCTCTGTGGTTCGCGAATGACCTTGCCGACAGCTTCGTCAGGCGACCAGTTGAAGCGCCGCGCCGCCGACTCGTTGAGGATCGCTACGCTTTTGACGACAGGGTTTTCCTCGGAAGGCGCCTCAACACGAATTTCATTTGGCCGGAACGGACGACCCGCCAGGAATTCAACGCCATAGTGTTCGAACCATGAATAATCCACTTTGATATCGGCAATCGCCATGAAGTTTTCCATTGCAATCTGCATCCCCTCAGCGATGTATCCGGAACCGTCATTGTTTTGCATGCTGGGAACCCGCGACGAGTAAACCACGGAAAGAATGTCCGGGTGCGCTTCAAGCTCGGCCTTCATCGGTTCGTAGGTTTCCCAAAGATCCGCGAAGTACGGCAGCTGTGTAACAAGGTTGCGGGCTTTGTCGTAGCCGAGATCGACATTTCGGGCATAGTTCATTTGCGCCATGACAACGCCGGTCGCAATGAGCAGCGCAATGGAGGTCGCAAACTGAATCACGACCAGCGTCCGCCGCAGTAACGCCGAGCCGGTTCCCGAGGCCGGGCCCTTGAGAACATCCGCCGGCCTGAATTTTGACAGGTACAGGGCCGGATAGCTGCCCGCAAACAGGCCAACAACCAAAAGACTTGCGAGCAGTAGTCCGAGCGAACCCGGATCGGCAAGCGAGAAAGCCAGCGGCTTTTCGAGGAATGCCCCGAAAACAGGAAGAACGATTTCGACAAGCGCAACGGCCAGCAGCATTGCCAGTGCAGTCAGCAGAATGGATTCGCCCATGAACTGGAAGATCAGCTGTCCGCGATTCGCGCCAACGACTTTCCTCACACCGACTTCGCGCGCGCGCTGTGTTGACCGCGCGGTCGTAAGATTCATGAAGTTAATACAGGCAATCAGCAACACGAACAGTGCCACGGCCGAAAATGTGTACACGATGGCGATGCTGCCATTGGCCTGCCATTCTCCATCGCGGTCCGATGTCAGGTGAATATCCGGCAGGCGTTGCAGTCCGAGGGCCGAGCTGCTTTCAGCGTCCTCGTTCCAGTGGCGTACGAGGAAATCGTTGAATTTGGCCTCGAGGTCGGCCGGGTCATAGCCGGCCGGCAAACGAATATAGGTGTAGTAATTGTTGCTGCCCCAGCTTTCGAGTTCGTCGGGCCCCAGCATTAACGGAATAGCGGCAATCGATCCGATCAGCTCGAAAGCCATGTGGGTGTTGTCCGGCAGATCCCTGATGACTCCGCTAACCGTCACGTCTGCCTGATCCATGAGGTTCAGTGTTTGGCCCATGGGATCTTCGTCGCCGAAATACCGTTCGGCCGCACGTTCCGTTAATACAATGTTGGTCGGCCGCGCCAGGGCGGATTCGGCGTTGCCACTGATGAATTCGAGATTAAAGAATTCGAACGTGTTCGGATCGGCAAGAACCAGGTTCTCTTCGCGAATACGGAGGTCACCGCGCGATACAGCCGCGCCGCCGGTTGCAATAATTCGGATCGCATCTTCCACTTCCACGAAGTCCTGCTTCAATAGCGGTGCAATTGGTGGAGCGACGGCTGCCAGCTCCAGATTGTTGCCGAAGAAGTCACGAGTTACGCGGTAGATGCGGTCGGCGTTGTCCCATTGCTTGTCGAAAGACATTTCATATCGAACGAAGAGGGTAATGACGATGCAGCACGCCAGGCCGATGGCAAGACCAACGATATTGATCGCACTGAACAGCGGACTGCCGACGATATTTCGCCACGCAATCTTGAGGTAGTTACCGAGCATGGCGCACCTCGGCAGCCGGCTGCGTGCCCACGATATTTTCTGACAGCACTCTGCCGTCCAGCATATTGACGGTACGACTGGCGTGGTCGGCATGACTCTGGTCGTGGGTTACCATGATGATCGTGGTCCCGTCGCCGTTGAGTTGATTCAGGAGATCCAGAACCTCTTCGCCGTTCTTTGAATCCAGATTGCCGGTCGGTTCATCGGCGAGGATCAGTTTCGGATTGGTGACGACTGCACGGGCAACAGCGACACGTTGTTGTTGACCGCCTGACAATTGCTGCGGCCTGTGGTCCGCGCGATGCGCAATTCCGACGCGTTCGAGTACCGACTGCGCGCGTTCACGTCGTTCGATGGCGGGTACCTTCTGGTACAGGAGCGGCAGCGTAACGTTTTCTGCAACGGTCAGTTCGTCAACCAGGTTAAAGCTCTGGAAGATAAAGCCGATGTTATTCTTGCGAATGTCCGCCAGCTGTCTTTCCGAGTAGCCGGCAACGTCTTCACCGGCAAACAGGTAACTTCCCGAATCCGGCGAATCGAGCATCCCAAGCACGTTAAGCAAGGTCGATTTGCCGCAGCCGGATGGGCCCATGATGGCGATGAATTCGCCTGCGTCCACTTCAATGTTGACATGGCTGAGCGCGGTGGTCTCGATATTCGAGGCCCGATAAGCCTTGGTCAGATCATGCATCTTGATCACTTTTCCACTCCTGATTCTTATCTGTCGATATAAAGACGATCGACTGCTATGAAATTTGCATACGATGAAATGATGACCTCGTCGCCGGGCAGCAAGCCTGATTCGACTTCGATCGTGTTTGGGTTGCGGCGGCCGAACTGAACCGACCGGCGCGTCGCCACTTTGCCGTCCGGGCTGAGCACGAAAACCCAGGCGCCGCCGGTGTCATTGAAAAAGGGACCGTTTTCCAGGAGTACTGCTTTTTCCGCGGCGTCGCCGAGGATCAGCCGCAGTTGCAGGGTCTGGCCGCGACGAATATCGGTGGGCGCGCTACCGAGAAACCGCAGGTCGATCTCGAACTGAGCGGCCTGAACTTCCGGATAAATCTTGCCGATTTCGAGCCGGTATTCACGGCCGTCAATGTCGAGCAGCGCCTGTTGCCCGAGTCTGACGCGGTTGAGATAGAACTCATTTACCAGCGCCACGGCCTTGAAGCGATCGACGTCATCGATCTGGCCAAGACGCTCGCCGCGCGATTTTGACTCACCGATCTCGGCGTTCAGGGACGTTAGCTGGCCGCTGCGCGGAGCACGAATGAGCAGGTTGTCGAGGTTGGAACGGGCGAGTTTCAGATTTTTCTCGAGCTGTAAAATCGAGCTGTCGAGCTGTTCAATCTGTGCGAGGCGAATTTTCTCGTCCTGGGCCTGGCTTTGCTCCGTAATGCCGCGACGACTGCGCCAGTATTCCAGTTCGTCCCGGCTGTCTTCATATTCAGTCTTCGAAATGAACTGGTTGCCTTGCAGCTCCTCATAGCGCTTGACCAGTCGGGACAGGCGCACAATCTGGTAATCGATCTCAATAAGATCGCCTTTCAGTTTCAGGCGATTCTGCTCGATGGCAAGCTGCGTGTTGCGCAGGTTGTTCAGCTGTTCGCTGACTTCCGCCTCGCGTGCGATCACGTCGAGCTGCAGGGACGTATTGGACAAGTCAACCAGCGGCTGCCCCTCGTCCACATATGCACCTTCCTCAACGAGGATCGCCTCGACCCGACCGCCTTCGATCGCGTCGAGATAAACGGTTTTTTCCGGTTCGACGCTGGCCCGGAGCGGGATGTAATCCTCGTACATGCCACTGCGTACGTCTGCCGTTCTAATTCGCTGGCCGTCGAGGGTGAACGAGGTCGACGCGCCGTCGCGCAAAAAGAAAAACAAGGCCGCTGCCGCCACAACTGCCACTCCAACGCCGACAAAAACCGTTCGCCGCGGCGCTGTTTCAATACGCCGGTCCATGCCGTGGCTGTTTGAAGTTTGCTTTGAGTCGCTCATACCCTTCCTGTAGCAATTCGCATGCCAATGTAGAGCGCTTATAAAACAATGGCTTACCAGTATGCTGAGGCCTGCAGGTGTCCGCAAACGAAAATATGTGATCGATTTCGGACACCTGGGCGGCTACAGTCAGCGCATGAGTACTCGCGCCACGATTCTGGTTGTTGACGATGATCCTGATGTGCTGACGGCGGCCCGACTGCTGCTCAGGCGGCATTTCGAGCGCGTTCTGACAACGGAGGATCCGCATCAGATCGAGTCGTTGATGACGACCAATCGTGTCGACGTATTCCTGGTTGACATGAATTTCGCCATTGGCAGGAATTCGGGTGCGGAGGGCCTGCGCTGGCTTGAGCGAATCTTGGCGCTCGATCCGGATGCTGTCGTTGTGTTGATGACGGCGTTTGGCGATCTGGGTGTTGCTGTGGAAGCGATGCGCGAAGGTGCGGCGGATTTTGTTCTGAAACCCTGGCAGAACGACAAGCTCGTGGCGACGCTGGGCGTTGCCGCAAAACTTCGCCAAACGAGAACCACGATCAATGCTCTCGGCGTCTTGCCGCCCGCCGATGAGATGGTGGCAGGTTCCGCCAGGATGAAGACGGTCATGGATATCGTGGCCAAAGTCGCGCCGACTGACGCGAATATTCTGATCCGTGGTGAAAACGGCACGGGAAAGGAGCTGATTGCCCAGGCGCTGCATCGCCAGTCGATGCGTGCTGACAAAGTCCTGGTGGCGGTGGATCTGGGCGCCGTCGCCGAGTCGCTTTTCGAAAGCGAGCTGTTTGGTCATCGCAAGGGCGCCTTCACCGACGCGCTGAGCGATCGCACTGGGCGCTTCCAGGCCGCGCACGGCGGCACGCTGTTTCTCGACGAAGTGGGAAACCTTCCACCGCCGTTGCAGACGAAATTGTTGCGCGTCCTCGAGAGCCGCGAAATCGTACCCCTCGGCAGCGATCAGCCGGCGCCAATAGACGTGCGCCTGATTTCGGCAACCAATCGTCCCATCGAGTCATTGGTAGCCGAGGGCCTGTTTCGGGAAGATCTTCTTTATCGAATAAACACGATCGAGATCGAGTTACCACCGTTGCGTGAAAGGCTGGATGACCTGCCTGAACTCGTTCGCCATTTTGTGACGCTGTACTCGCGGAAGTACAACTTGCACGGCAAGAAACTCAGTTCTCAGGCGCTGGAGGTTTTACGCGCACATCGCTGGCCGGGAAATATTCGCGAGCTATCGCACGCTGTCGAGCGGGCACTCATCCTTGGGGACGGGGACATGATCGACGCCGCTGACTTCAACTTGCTATCGGGCCGGCAATCCTCACAAATCGATTCCCTTAATCTGGAAGACAACGAGAGGCGTACGGTCAAACTGGCGCTGGAACAGGCCGGCGGCAATATTTCGCACGCGGCGTCGGCATTGGGAATCACCCGGGCGGCATTATATCGTCGAATCGAGAAATTCGGCTTGTGAAGAAACGGTACCGCGCCCATTTTCGTCGAGTGATTGTCCTGCAGGTTACGTTTCTTGCGCTGACCGCGCTGTTACTGGCCTGGTCGATACTGGAGACTACACATCTTGCGGTACCTCTTATCGTAGCTCTCATCGTGGTGTTGCAGGTGCTGGGATTGTTGCGCTTCGTGGAAGGGCATATCGAAACGCTCGAAGACTTTTTTGCGGCGGTGAACTTCGAGGACTTCACCCGCCGCTATGTCGAGGAAGACGTTGACGCCGAACTGAAAGGTGCGTTCAACAGCGTACTTGAGCGCTTTCAGGAGGCACGGGCGGAAAGAGACGTGCAGGCCGGGTATCTCGAAATGGTCGTGCGGCATGTTCCGGTTCCGTTCATCGCCGCACGGGCGGACGGCAAGCTGACGCTGGTGAATAATCCGGCGCGGCGGCTGACAGGCCTGTCTGCACTGTCGCACATCGATCAGCTGGCGAAGCTTGATCCGGAGCTGCCAAATCGCATGCGCGAACTGGACGCCGGGTCGCAGCAATTGCTGCAGTCAAAGCTCAAGGGCGTGCCGGCGGAACTGCGCATCTCGGTGTCAGAGATCAGGCTCGACGGAGGCGTAGAGCGTCTCTATTCGATCGAGAACCTGTCGGGTGAATTGGCGGCACGTGAGTCGAGTGCGTGGCGAAACCTGATTCGCGTCCTGACCCACGAGATCATGAACACGCTGACGCCGGTGACGTCGCTCGCGCAGACGACTACCGGCCTGCTGGACGATGAGTCGGCCAAGGAAGACATTCGCGAGGCGGTGCAGACAATCGAAAGACGCAGCGAAGGCCTCATGAATTTCGTTCTGCGGTATCGGGAGCTGCTACAAATACCCAAGCCCGAACCAAAACCGATCCGGGTCAAGAGTGCGCTCGAGAGCGTCGCCGTGCTGATGAAAGCAGAACTTGGCGCGATCGATATCAAGTCGGCAGTCAGTCCCGAGACGCTGGAGGTGAACGCCGATTTGGCGCTGCTGGACCAGGTGCTGGTTAATCTCGTCAAGAATTCAATTCAGGCGATGTCCGCTACACCGAAACCGGTGCTAGAGCTCTCAGGACGACTTGAATTCGGGCGAGCCCTGATAACGGTGCGCGATAACGGACCCGGTATGGATGATGAAACGCTGCGTGAAATTTTCGTTCCTTTCTTTACAACGAAGCGCGACGGCAGCGGTATCGGGTTAAGCCTTTGCCGTCAGATCATGTCGGCACATGGCGGGGATATCGTGGTGACGAGCGATACTGGCGGGACGAGTGCGACGCTAATTTTCTAAACGGGGTGGTCAGGCTGATGAAGAAAGTCACATATCTGGCACTACTGTGTATTTGCGGCAACGCTCAGGGCGGCTTGCCGCTGTTCGAATCGGACGACGTCATGGACATCACTATCGAGGCGCCGATGAAAGAGCTCGTCCGCAAGCGCCTGAAAAAGCCTGACTTCGAAGCCATCATTCGTTACACGGACGGATCCGGGAGAATTTTTTCGCTCCCGGCAACTTTGTCGTCGCGCGGCAACGCCAGGCTGGAGGCATGCGATTTTCCGCCGCTCAGCATTGTATTTCAGGGCGACACAACGGCGGGTACGCCGTTCGCAGGTCAGCACAAGCTGAAGGTAGTCACGCGCTGCCGTCGCAGCAAGTTAGCTGAAGCGTGGCTCCTGCAGGAATACGGTATCTACCGCGCCTACAACGCGATCACGGATTATTCCTATCGCGTGCGGAGATCCGAGATGACGTTTCTTGACTCGAGTGACGATCGTTGGGTCCTCGAAATGCCAGCCTTTATCATCGAGTCAACAAATGAGGTGGCGGACAGGCTCGGCCGCGTACAGGTCCGGCCGCCTGAAGTCCGCGTTGAACAATTCGAGCTCGAGGAGTCTACCAATTACGTACTATTCCAATACCTGATTGGCAATACGGACTTCGCGCTCAAACGCGGTCCGTCGGGCGAAGGCTGCTGTCACAATGGACGTGTGCTCGCGCAGGAAGGTTCGCAGGATAATTGGATCGTGCTGCCATACGATTTTGACCAGGCCGGGATGATAAGAACGGATTATGCCGTTCCCGACGATCGACTCGGCATCAGGGACGTGACACGCCGCTTATATCGTGGATTCTGCTGGCAGAATGACTCGCTCCCGGAGGCTGTCAGTCGCTTCAACAAAAGTCGCCCGGCGCTTGGCGACATTATTATTCCCGATGAGATATCGGCGGGCAGGCAAAAGAAGATGCGACGGTATATCGACGCGTTTTACGACATAATTAACAATCCGAAGGAACTGCAGTCACGGCTGACGGACAATTGTCGTGGTGGAGCCGACATCGTGGTCAGAAAGACATCCCCCGCGATAACGGGACAATAGCGCAGGCGTTGCATGGAAGAGCGCCGCAGATGGAGATTGAACATGTTCCAAGCTTTGAAACGAATGGCGGCGTGCCTGGTTATCGGGCTCAGCCTGAGTGTCGCCGGTGCGGAAGAACTGGTGGTGGAGTTCCAGGGTACCGGCAATCAGACGTCGGCGGAATTCAGGGTCAAGGCGCCGTGGATACTCGATTGGCGCCTTAACAGTGACTACAACAAGATGGTTTCATTCGACCTCGATCTCGTCGATGGCACCACCGGGGTACTCGAAGGCAACATCCTGCGTGCGAAGGCCCTTGGTGACGGTGTGCGCCTGTTCAACACGAGCGGAGAGTATCGTTTCCGGATCAACGCATCCTTCGTTCGCTGGCACCTGAAGGTAAAGGAGCTGACGCCCGAAGAAGCGGAGCTTTACACGCGGAAATAGTCCGCCCGATATGTGCTCTGCACTGCTGTCAATCAGGAATTAAAGACCTCGGTAAACACGCGGTCAAACACTTCAAGGTCTTCAATCCTGCCCATGCTGACTCGTGAGAAGTTCGTGAAGTCCTGGAAAGCACCGCGAATTTCGATGTGTCGGGTCTCCATCTGTTTCTGGAATACCGTTGCGTCGCGACCGATATCCGCATAGACAAAGTTGGCTTGCGATGGCAGCGGCTCAATGCCGTTCCTGCGGAACGTTTCGACGACCATCTTGCGACCTTGCAGAATCTTGTCGCGGGAGAAGGCGATAAATTCTTCATCGCGGTAGCTGTGATAGGCCGCCGTCATGCCAACACCGTTGCCCCACGCCATTACGTGACCACCGACAAGTGTCGCAATGTCGGGTCGACCCATGCCGTAACCGACACGCAATCCCGCCATGCCGAAGATCTTCGAAAACGTGCGCATAACAAGGACGTTTTCCCCGGCACGCACGAGGTCGACCATAGACGTGTACTCAGGATCATCCGTCAGCTCGTTGTAAGCCTCGTCGATGAGCACCACGGCCTTCCTGCTGACAGTCTTGCAGAAGTCGCGAAGTTTGTCGCCGTCCAGTGCCATACCAGTCGGGTTATTCGGGTTGCAGATATAGACCATGCTGATGGAGTCATCGACCGCGGCCGCCATTCCGTCGAGGTCAATCGACATGTCGTCGTTGAGTGGCACGCGAACCAGTTCGACGCCCATTCGCTGCGCATAACCAAGGTGGTCAGAATAGGTGAGTTCGGGGAGCAGGACTTTCCCCTTTTTTCCATAGGCAACCATGGCTGCCTGCAGCCCTTCGTTGGAGCCGGACGACAACAGCATGTTTTCGGCGCTCAGCCGGTTTTTTTCAGCGATAACGTTGAGCAGGTCGCGGCGAATCGAGCCCGGGTAATAGGCGCCCTTGCGCAGCGCCTCCGCAGCAGCTTTGAGTGCCTTGGGGCTTGGGCCGTAGGGGTTTTCGTTCGAGCGCAGGGTAATGATGCCCGCGGCAGGCCCGATCTGCGCAAACAGGGGCGGCGCCAGAGCAAGACTTGCGGCGCTGCCGAGCAGGCCGCGCAACAGTTGCCGGCGATTCAGTTGTTCTGACATGGATTGGATCTCCCGATTTATGACGACGAGTCCAGCAGGATGGATACCCGTCTGTTTCTTTTGCCTTTCTTCTCGACCTTGCCGACGCAAACGTCGCCGACCTCCGAGGTAAATCGCAGGTGCGTGCCGCCGCAGGGCTGCAGATCCACGCCCTCTATTTCGAGCAACCTGATCCTGCCACTGCCGCGGGGTGGCTGTACTGACATTGTACGCACGAGTTCGGGTTGCGCATCGAGCTCCTCGTCGGTGATCCAGCGACAGCTTACCGGGTGATTGGCCGCCACAAGGGCCTGCAAATCGGCATTCACCTTCTCCTTGTCAACGGAATCTTCCATGTCGAAGTCGAGCCGGCTTCTGCCAGCGGCAATGTTGCCGCCAGTAACGCCGTACTTCAGCACAGACCCCAGCAAATGCAGCGCGGTGTGCATGCGCATGTGCAGATAGCGCCTGTCCCAGTCCAGCTTGACCGAAACCACGGTGCCTGTGTCCGGCGGGCGCGCGCCGTCTTCCAGCATGTGCAGAATGCTGCCACCGTCGCCGTAGCGGGTATCGATGATATTTGCGATCCCACCGTCCCATTCAACAGTACCGGTGTCACCCGGCTGGCCGCCGCCCATCGGGTAGAACACAGTCCGGTCCAGCACCATCGCCCCGTCGGCAACATCGATAATCGTTGCGTCGCACGCTTTCAGGTAGGAGTCATCGCGAAAAAGTTGTTCTGTCATTGGTGCACCTCTGAACAGCGTCAAATGTACTCTATAATTACGCCACGTACATCCGCCACGCTGACCTTTAAATGACCGAATTTCCTGCTTTCGACCGCTCGCCCGAGGGGCGTTACTTCATCAAGATGCACGGTCTGCTGAACAATTTCGTCATCGTCGACGGCAGGATAAAACCGTACTGCCCCGATGCTGCGGAGATCGTCAGGGTTTGCGATCCGAAGACCGGTGTGGGTGGTGACCAGCTGATCATTATCGAGAGGCCCGCGAAGGCGGGCAGCAATGCGACCGCATTCATGCGCATTCTGAATATCGATGGCAGGGAAGTCGAAGCCTGCGGAAACGCTACGCGCTGTGTCGCGTGGCTGCTGCTTGAAGAGGCTGGCGTCGATCAGGTGACCATCGAAACGCTGGCGGGCCTGCTCGACTGCCGGCGTACGGGCGAACTGGAAGTCAGTTGTGAAATGGGCCGCGTCAGCACGGCCTGGGAGGACATCCCGCTCGCCGCGAAGACGAATACGGCTCATATCAACTTCGACGGGGGAGCTTTCTCCGACGGCATCGCGCTAAACATCGGTAACCCCCATATCGTGTTTTTCGTTAGCGATATCGATGCCATCGATATCGAGTCATTCGCGCCCGCTATTCAGGAGAATGAGCTTTTTCCTGACCAGGTTAATGTCGGTGTCGCACAGGTATTGTCTGACGGTCACCTGCGGTCCGTCGTATACGAACGAGGCGCCGGGCTGACGACGGCCTGTGGCAGCGGGGCATGCGTGGCGGCTTTCGCCGCACTGGCGCGCGGATTGATGCAGACGAGGGACATAACCGTCAGCATGCGGGCTGGCGATGTGCGAATCTCGATAAGCGAAGACGGTGTTGCGACGATGACGGGGCCGGTTGCCTTCTGCTGCTCCGGTTATTTGCAGAGCGATGGCTCGCCCGCCGCAGCACAAGGCATGCCCTGAGGCGCGGAATCTTGCCCGCGCTGCGTACGCAAGACGACCAACGCTATCCGTTAGCTGACAAGGCCCATGATGAGGAACGCGACCGTGGCAACGGCTGCGGCAATCAGGGCATAGGGCAATTGCGTCCGCACGTGATCGATGTGATCGGTAGCCGACGCCATTGACGCGACGACAGTCGTGTCGCTGATCGGCGAGGCATGATCGCCGAAGACGGCGCCGGAAATTGCCGCGCCCAGCAGCAGCGGCACGGGAAGTCCCAGCGTCGTAGCCACCGGGATAGCGATCGGAATCATGATGGCGAAGGTCCCCCAGCTCGAGCCGACCGAAAATGCAATAAATGCCGATACGAGGAAAATAAGCGGCGCCAGTAATGGATCCGCAATGGTATCGCCGACAAAATTGGCCACGTAGATACCGGTGCCGAGCTCACGGGCGACATCACCCAGCGCCAGCGCAAACAGCAGGATCGTTGCAATGGGCAGTAACCCGCCGGCTCCTTTCATAAAAAGTCGCATGAGCTCGTTGATCGAGTGTTCGCCGTGCGTGAAGTTCATCATCCAGGACACCACCAGCGCCAAAATCACAGACCAGAGCACGGATACCGATCCGGAGCCCTCAATGATATTTCCGTCGCCGGTGATGTAGAGCCCGATGGGCATCATCAGGATCATCGCCGCAATGGGCAAAAGCATCAGCGCAGCAGACGGGATGTTGTCGGGGTCATCTTCGATCTGCTCGTCGGCGACATCGACCAGCGGCGTTGCACCGGGCCAAAGCAGGTTGCCACCCTGCGTCCTTTCCTCGGCTTTTTTCATCGGGCCGATATTGATGTTCTTCCAGATCACCAGCGCGGAGAGAATGATCGCGGCAATAGCGTAGAAGTTGTAAGGGATGGACTGGATGAACATTTCGAGTGGATTCTCAATGCCGGCTGAAGCGATGAGCCCGACAATGACCGCCCCCCAGGCGTTCAGCGGGATCATCACGCACACCGGCGCAGAGGTTGCGTCGATCAGGTACGCGAGTTTTTCCCTGGAGACCCTGTAACGGTCAAACAGCGGCCGGCTCACCGCGCCGGCGACCAGCAGCGTGATATTCGATTCAATAAAAATGACGAGGCCGGTTGCCCAGGCCAGGACCTGCGCCCGAACGCCATTGTGAACCCAGCGGCGGGTTTCCAGGAAGTGAACGAAACCGCGTACGCCGCCGCTGTGCTCGATCGTGGCGATAAGCGATCCAATGAGCAGCGTAAATATCAGGACCCGCGTGTCGCCAGGATCGGTGAAGACGTTGATGATGCCGTCCAGCCCGGCGGTGACTCCGACGACCGGATTGAAACCATTCAGCAACGTGAAGCCCATCCAGATACCGGCAAACAGGGACAGGATTACCTGTTTCGTCCAGATGGCAAGAATGATGGCGAGAATAGGCGGCAGTATCGAATACCAGCTTGGATCGGTCATGAGCCCTGTCGTTCCTTATTTGTCAGCAAGCGGTGCTTCGACGGCATAGCTGTCGCCATAAAACTTGCTCGTGCTGCGAGTGTGAAAGGTAATTGCCTTGATCGGATCGTATTTTGGCTCGCCGAGCCCGGGAAGCACATCGAGCACTTCGTTCTCCCAAACGTACACGGCCATCGGAAACGATATGCGTGCCTTGTCGCGGTGGGAACCATCGAGCGGCTTGCCGACACGATGTGACGTCGATGGCAGGCGGTCATTGCTGATGCGCTGCATATAGTCACCGGTATTAATGATCAGCGAACCTTCCGGCGCATCCAGTCGAACCCATTTCCGGCTCATATGATTCCAGACCTGGAGTCCGCCGACTTTCGCTGCCGGCAGGATCGTGAACAGGTCTACATCTTCGTGCCCGAGCAGGCGGCCTGCACCGGATTCGTCATCGGCCTCGTTCAGGGGTGGATAGTAATTCAGCCGCATGCCGAAATTCGTATTGGTCAGTTTCTCGTCGTAAAGGTGTGGATCACAGCCAAGTCCCTGGAACATCGCCTGGGTGATTGGTTTGAAAAGCTGTTCGTGGGCGATCGCGAGTTTGCGGAAAACGGGCTCGTAGCCCGCGTCGGGCCAATAATCATCGACCAGAAACGGTTCGCTTCTCTCCTGTGGCATGTTGAAGGCGCGGCGGCACCAGACCCAGCCTTCGACAAGGTCAGGGTGAATATCGCTGGTCTCGCGAATCGGGAAATATCCCTGGCTGACTGAGCCGTGACGCTTCGCGCGGAAGCGCATCTTGTCTTCCATCGGCGTAGTAGTGAAGAGCGCTTCGGTGCGCTCCTCGATCTCGTTGTACAGCGCGTTAGCGACGCCATGCCCCGTCAGGACGGAAAAGCCAATCTCCTGGACGGCCGCGCCGAATTCTTCGGCAAATGCCTGGCGATCCTGTGCATTGCCCCGCAGGTAACGACCGAAATCGAACGTCTGGATGCGGTATTCGCTATCGAATTCCTCATCCTCGTGTTCGGCAAGTCGGTAGGTATGCTGCTTTTTAACCTGGTCGTAGCGGATGAAATCCTGGTTGACCGCCTGAATGTCGGGCTCACTCATGAATTGTCCTGTCTGGTCGCTGCCAGGTGCTCACCGGGCTCGCCTGCCGTTAGCGTATCAGAACATTGGGGGTTGGGCTGCAAGGCGCCCGCTATCGCAGACAGTCGTGAACGAGCGCATCCGGCCTGTTCCGCGCGCAAGCGCGGAACCCGGATACTGTCAACCGCCGGGGCCGGCGCTTGCGGGCCTATATTGCGGTCGGCCGACCGAGCTGCTTCACGGCCGTCGAATCAGGGATATATCCTGTATTCATACTGCGGCACGTAGACGTCGTAATGCGGCTGCAGGAATGCAACGATGTCGATCAGCTCCTGGACGGTCATATAGCCATTGTAGACCGGCATCCTGGACTGCCCGTTATTGGTGACCAGCTCAGCCGGGTAACCTCTCGCCAGCTTGTGGGACGGGTTTATGATCGCGGTGACCAGCTCGCCATAGGTCTTTACCCGAGTCACTTTCCCGCCGAGTTCGACATAGGGCGGATCGGCCAGCGCCAGCGTTGGCAGTTCCTCGCCGACAACGCGGTGACATTCGTGGCAGTGCATATAGACGAAGGCTTCCTTGCCATTGAGTGCATTGCCTTCCGGAAGGCTGAAACCCCTCTCAGACATACGGTCTGCTTCGCAGCCGGTGAGGCTGGCCAGCAAGCTGAGAGCCAGCAGGGTGGTAGTTAGGCGGAGCATATTGGCCTCCTTCGGAGAACGTCTTGCACGACTATTTGTAGCATGCGGGCCACGCACGGGGGATCAGGGAAAACCGCAGCTGTACCACAAACTACGCAGTCCCTGATATCCTTTGGCCTTCATCAAATGAGGGCACACAATGCAACGTAAAAGCATCACTGTTTTTTTAACATTCGCTGTCTCAGCGGTTCTTTCCCTGCAGGCATTCGCCGATACGACGCCTGAGGACGCCAAAGACTATCGCGCGGCAATCATGACCTCGCTCCGCGGTCATATCGGGGCGGCGTCCATGATTACCCGCGGGCTGGTCGAAAATGATGGCCACCTGGTCAGCCACGCCGAGGGACTCGCCGCCAGCGCGAAAGAGCTCGATCGACTGTTTCCCGCCGGGTCAGATGTGGGTGAGTCGGAGTCATTGCCGTTGATCTGGGAAGAGCCGGAAGCATTTGCCGCTGCAATCAAGAAACTTCAGGATGCCACGGCTGAATTCGTCACGGCGGCCAAGGGCGGTGACGCGGAAACCATCGGTGCGGCATTTCGCAATGTCGGCATGAGCTGCCGCGGATGTCATGACCGCTACCGTGAATCAGACTAAGCTGAGATGCGTTGTTCAGGCCGCCACTTTGGTGGCGGCCTGTTCGATTGCGTCACCGGTAGTGTCTGCCGCGGATGACCTGCTCGAACGCGGGCGCTACCTGACCTATGCGGGAGGCTGCATCAGCTGCCACACCGAAGATGTCGAGGACGCCGCACCGCTGGCCGGCGGCCGTGCGTTGGAAACACCGTTCGGCACATTCTTTTCGCCGAATATCACGCCCCATCGCGAGACCGGTATCGGCGACTGGTCGGAAGACGGTTTCCTCGCTGCGCTGTGGCAGGGAATCAGCCCGGAGGGCGAGCACTATTTTCCGGCATTTCCCTATACGTCCTACACCGGCGTCAGTCGCGCCGACGGGCTGGCGATCAGGGCTTATCTGCTGAGCCTGGATCCCGTGAGCAAGGTGAACAGGGAGCATGACCTGTCGTGGTATATGTCGTCACGGCTGGCGGCCGGCGCCTGGAAGGCAGTCAATTTCGAACCGCGTCGTTTCACGCCGGAGGCGGGCAGGGACGAGCAGTGGAACCGTGGCGCCTACCTGGTTCGCCACCTGGGGCATTGCGGCGAATGCCATACGCCGCGCGGTGTGACCGGCGTCCTGGATCGGGGCGCTGAAATGGCCGGCGGTGAGCTCGGCAGTGAGAAGATACCCAACATCACCCCGCACGCCAGCGATGGCATTGGTCGCTGGTCGACAAGCGATATTGAGTACTTTCTCGATTTCGGGATGTTGCCCGGTGGCGATTTCGCCGGCAGCTCGATGGCGGAAGTCATCGAGGACAACACCAGCAAGCTGACCCGCGAAGACCGACTGGCAATCGCCGCCTACTTAAAGTCGCTGCCGCCACTGGAATCCGCCTACGACTGAGGGCCGGATCTTTTCCGGCCGCACAATTAGCGCGAAAGAGAAATGATTTTTTCCGGCATTTCGTCTAGGATTGCCGGCCGCAATTCGGCGGGCATTACAATCAGACGGACGGACGGAAGGAGTTCCTCATGCTACGAAAGGGCGCAGTAACTGTTGCCATCATGGTTTTGTCGGGTGTTGCCAACGCCCAGGGTGAAGCCGGGGCTGAAGAGGAAGGACCCTGGTCCGGCGAGTTTTCGCTGGGATACCTGAGCACCAGTGGTAATACAGAGACAACGAATTTCAAGACGGCATTTGGCGTTGGCTATGAAAAGAACGACTGGGAGCATCGCTTTGCAGCGTCCGCGAATGGCGCCGATGAAAGCAAGGTTTCGACGGCGGAGGCCTACCAGGCAGGTTGGCGCACGGCCTACAACTTTACCGAGCACGACTTTGTATTCGGCACGGTCGACTGGCGCAAGGACAGGTTCGCCGGCGTCACCGAGCAGACCTCGGCAGCCCTCAACTATGGTCGTCGCGTTATTGATACGCCGAGCCACATTCTGTCACTCGGTATTGGTGCTGGTTATCGTGATTCCACCCTTTCGGACGGAACCGGCGAAGCCAATGCGATTGGTCGCGGCACGCTCGCCTATCACTGGATCTTCAGCGAGACGGCGGGATTCAATCAGGACGTGATCGTTGAGTCGGGTTCCGATAACACTTACATCGAGTCGATCAGTGCAGTGCGCGCCAATCTGATTGGCGGATTTGCGCTGGTACTGTCCTACACGGTCAAGAACAACTCCGATGTGCCGCCCGGTGCCGAGAAAACCGACACCCTCAGCGCCGTTTCCATCGAATACGCGTTCTAGCTGACCCTCAGTAAGCGACCGCTCCGCCGTCTTCCGCGCGCGGATCGGCCGCCCCTGATAAAATGCCGGTCTCCGGATCGCGATAGACGCCCATGGCCGATCCAATCGCGCTGGTCTCGCGAACCAGGTGGCCGCGCTGTTCGTAAAGCTGCAACGTATCAGCTGAAAAACCGCCTGTTTCCATGTAAGTGCTGTTCGGCAACCACTGGTGGTGAATTCGTGGCGCGTCGATAGCCAGGGCGATATTCATGTCAAAGTCGATGACATTCAGAATGGTTTGCATCGTCGTATTGATAATTGTCTTGCCACCCGGCGTACCGGTTGCGAACAGCGGTACGCCGTCCTTAGCGACGATGGTCGGCGTCATGCTGGACAGCATTCTTTGCTCGGGCCGGATCTGGTTCGGTTCGGTTCCGATGGAACCGCGCTCGTTCGTTACGCCGGGTCGCGCGTTGAAATCGCCCATTTCGTTATTCAGCAGGAAGCCGGCACCTTCGACCACGATTTTTGTACCGAATCCATTTTCGAGCGTATAGGTGAGCGAGACCATGTTGCCACTCTCATCGACAATCGAAAAATGCGTGGTTTCCGTGCTCTCGTAGACCGCGCCAAAGCGCGCCGGGTCGCTCTCGGATGCCGCGTGCATTACGATGGTTCCGCGCTGCTTTTGGGCATGCTCTTTTGAAGTCAGCATTGCGATGGGCATGTCTTCATTGAAATCCGGATCACCCAGGTAATTGGCGCGGTCTGCGTACGCGCGCCGCATCGATTCGGTCAGCAGGTGGAGATAGAGTGCCGAATTCTGGCCCATCGCCCGCAGGTCGTAGCCTTCGAGTATGTTGAGCATTTGTACCAGCGCCACGCCGCCGGAACTCGGTGGCGGCATGCTGACAATCTCATAGCCGCGGTAGGTGCCGCGAATGGGTTCCCGCTCGTGTGCCTCGTACCTGGCCAGATCCTCAAGGGTAATGATGCCGCCATTAGCGGCCATGAAATCCGCAATCAGCCTGGCGGTTTCGCCTTTGTAAAAACCGTCCTTGCCGCCTTTCTGGATTCGCGCAAGCGTTGCCGCCAGGTCCGGCTGCTTCCAGGTATCTCCCGGCTGGTAGAACGAACCATCGGTCTTGAGAAATACTTTCGCCGAACTGGGGTATTGCTCCCAGCGATCATTCAGCCGCTTGAAGGAGTCATGCAGGTGCCAGCTGATCGGCATCCCGTTTCGCGCGAGGTCGATGGCAGGTTGTACCAGGTCCGCCCATGCCATGGAGCCCAGACGCTCGTGGGCGAGTGCGAGACCCGCGACGGTTCCGGGAACACCAACAGCGAGAATGCCGTCATGATTCGAGTTGTCCCGAATATTGCCGTCCTCGTCCAGGTACATGGTTTTCGTCGCCGCGAGGGGGGCTTTCTCGCGAAAGTCAAAGCTGGTCGCCTCGCCATCTGCGCCGTGATAGACAAGAAAGCCGCCACCGCCAATATTGCCCGCGGTCGGCCAGGTAACCGCCATCGCAAAGGCGGTAGCCACCGCGGCATCAACCGCATTGCCACCTTTTTTCATGATTTCTACGCCTACCTCGGATGCGATTTTCGACGAGGATGCAACCACACCGTGTGTGCCACGCGCCGGGTAACGGCTGGTGGATGCGGTGGCGATGGAGCCAATGAGGAAAACCGTCGTGACGACGGCGACCAGGAAATTCCTAACGCGGCAATGATTCACAATTAATTTCTCTCGGAATGGCAACTGAAGGCAATATTGGTCCCGGATTCTAACGCAGAAAAGGTAGACTGCGGTCACATGTCCGAACCGAATATTCTCTCGCTCGTCCCGGTATTCGTAACTCTCGTGGTTGCGCTGGTGGCCCGCAACGTCCTGGTCGGGCTGTTTACCGGTGTCCTGGCCGGTGTTGCGATGGTGGCGGATACGTCCGCGATCTTGTTTGTGCCGACGCTGGTGCAACGGCACATTGTTCCGCAGGTGGCGGACACCTATAACGCGAGCGTACTCGTGCTGCTGGTGTTCATTGGCGGCTTTGTGAAGTTGATCGAATACTCTGGCGGCGGTACCGCGTTCGCGCGCCTTGCTACGCGGTGGGTCGCCGGCAGGGCGCGGGCGCAACTGGGTTCCTGGGTGGGCGGGATCATGATCTTTTTCTCGGATCTCGGAACTCCGCTGATCGTTGGCCCGGTATTTCAGCCATTGATGGACCAGTTGCGGATTTCACGCCAAAAACTCGCCTTCATTCTCGATTCCACGTCCTCGCCGGTCGCGATTCTC
>Ga0316195_10000022_pt1 | contig 37187 bp, 42 predicted proteins | sample Phised1_MG_FD_204937 | JGI IMG/M metagenome (GOLD analysis project Ga0316195, IMG submission 204937) | Coastal sediment microbial communities from Maine, United States - Phippsburg sediment 1 | ecosystem: Environmental > Aquatic > Marine > Coastal > Sediment | place: USA: Maine | collected...
TCTGGAGCCGCAAAAAGGGAAGAAACCCCTTTATTGCAATTTGATTAAATCATAATGCCATACGTCAAACAAGACAGACGACCAGATCTTGATATGGTTGTCAAGTTAATGAATGATGTAGAGGTCGTGGCAAATGGAGACCTTAACTATATACTCTACGCATTTTGTAAAAGAAACATTAAACCAAGTTATAACAATTACAAAAACTACTTGGGAGAACTGAACGAAGCGGCTGAGGAAATCAGACGCAGATTGTTAGCACCTTATGAAGATGAAAAGATCGTTGAAAATGGAGACGTTGTTTAACAATTTATCGAAAGAGAGTAACAATGGGAACACGAGCTGATTTTTATGTAATGGACCATGATGGTTCAATGGAATGGATAGGAAGTGTAAGTCAAGATGGAGGGTATCTAAGTATTCCCACAGATATTTTGATCTCCGGTAACCAAATTATGTTTGAAGAAATCGTGACAGATTTCATTAAGTCCAGAGGTAGGGCAGGTATTCTGAAGGGTGAAGAAAGCTGGCCATGGCCTTGGGCAGATAGCCGTATGACAGATTATGCATACATTATGCATATATGCACAGGTAAAGTAATGGTGTGCAGATACGGAAGCCGTCCGATGGATCCAATTAAACTCATTCAAGGAATGGATGAAATTGGAGCAGACAATGGAATGGGGTTGTTGAAATTCCCCGTAATGCGTCCAGATGGATTAGCATTACAAGAGGAAACTATGAAATTAATGGAGGATTATGGATCAAAATCTACCGAGACTGTATAAGGATTATGGGCAATACTCCAACTACAGGAATTTTCCGTTAGATATTGATGGGTTAAAACCTGTCGAGCGTCGAGTCTTATTATCAGCTTATAAGATAGCGAGAGACAAATTAGTAAAGTGCCGACAGGTTGACGCTTATACCATTGGTCATTATCATCCACATGGTGAATGTTACGGAACAATAGTACAATTGGTTCGACAAGGATTTTTAGTCGGGCAAGGAAACTTTGGAACGAATGTTGGAGTTGAGCCAGTTGGACCGGCTGCTCCAAGATATACAGAGTGTCGGATTCATCCAAGAACATTGGAGATGGCATTTAAGTATGTAAAACATGTTCCGTGGGTTGATAGTGAATTGGGAGATACAGAACCAATCTATTTGCCAACCATGTTCCCGATATGTTTGATGGGTAGAGAGTACACACAAGGAATTGGTTTTGGTTATAAAACATATATCCCATGTTACGAGTTAAATGATTTATATCAAAGATTGTTGTGGTTACTTGGGATACGAAAAAGAAAACCAATCATAGCACCGATAACGGACTGTAGTATAATTGCCGACAATGACACATTAGATAAGTTACTCACAAAAGGGAAGGCGAAAATAGAAGTCGCAGGAATAATAGACATCAATAAGAGACTGAATACAGTAGCTCTTAAATCATGGCCTCCCGGAAAAAGGTTCCAAACATTCTTAAATCAATTTGATAAAGAGTTGAGTGATGGGATGATTGGGTTTACAGATTTATCAGTTAGCGAAACAAACATAGTGTTTCAAGTTATTCGTGAACGAAACAGGGATCGAATATTCGACAACTTCATAGAAAGATTAGTTGAAGCCAATAAAGGTTTCATTTCATTTGAAACTATTGTAGTTGATGAAAACAGAAAGGTTTTGACAAAATCTATTGATCAAATGCTATTGGATACATTCAGTGTATTTTCAAAAGCAAATGAACAAATGTTAAACTATGAAGTTGAAAAGATAGATAGTTCTATTATAGAGTATACTGCTTTGATTAAGATAAGACCAATCATTGCGAGCGGAATATCAGCAAAAATGGAAGCTGATAAAATACTCGATGAAATTGAAAAGAAAACAGATGTATCGAAAGAAGTAGCACAAGGATTAATGAACAAATATAAAATCAATAAACTGTTAACTATTGATGTGGATACATCTGAGTTGAATGATAATAAAACAGAATTATTAAAACATCTTGCTGATTTAAATAATTATGTACTGGAGCAATACAGTGGATTTTAATGAAGATGGAATTATTGAATGTCGTCATTGTGAAGGGCGAAGAATAATTCCAATGCAAGTTCATGGGTTAGCTGAGATTTGCCCTTCATGTAAAGGCACAGGTGGACGTGATTGGATAGATCATGCAATGGGTCGAACCTCAGACAATTATGATATGCAATATAATATAGCATATAGAAATATTCAGATGCTTGTACACATGATAAGAGAGGAAGCCATGAAGGTCGGAATGTGTGTTATTGTGGATCTCAAAGAGCAACCACAACAAGAATATAAATGGAAAATTCCCTCTAACATAATAGATTCTATGAGAAGTTATTAAGGAGATTTATATATGTATAAAATTGAAAAACGATTTACGCTACCAATTGGTCATAGATTGAGTAAACATAAAGGGCGATGTTTCTCAATTCATGGCCACAACTTTACAATATTGGTTGGTATCAAAGCCAGAAAATTAAATGAGAATGATATGTTAATTGATTTCTCTGATTTGAAAGCTTTAGTTAATGAATATCTTGATGGACTGGATCATTGTCTTCTGTTAAATAATGATGATTGGAAACTTGCAGATCAATTAAAAGAAGCAGGTATGCGAACATTGAAAATTTCGTGTGATCCAACAGCTGAACATTTAGCTGAAAGATTATATATCAACATTAGACATGGACTATCACAACAATTTCCAGAGATTCTGATAGATTATGTAACAGTTTTCGAGAATGAAAATTCCAAGGCGACATATACTGAAGAATGAAAATCATAAAACGCTCTGGATTGCTAATTTCAAAGGAACATCAATACGAAAATTTCTATATTAAAATCAAAGAGTTCCTTGAGCGCAGATCAAAAGATTACAACAAATCAACATTTATTGTAAATACATTCTATATTGAATCGGAGAAGTTCCTTTTAATTCCGAGGAACTTCCCGATTCAACAATATCTTTTTGAGTATGAGCTTGATGATTATACACATGACGGAGATGATATTCAGATCAATCACATTATCAAACCGAGAAGTGAAGCGCAAGAAAAAGCAATCGAATACATTCTAAGCAATGAAAATGGTATATTGCAACTATCGCCAGGAGTAGGGAAAACTGTTATAACAATTTACATGATAGCAACACGAAAAAAGAAATCGTTAATTTTGGTTCATCGTGATAGTCTTGCTGAACAATGGAAACAAAGGTTCATTGATTTTACAGATATACAATATGAGGATATTGCTCGAGTAACATCAGCAACATTTGAAGAAGATTTTCAAAAACCAATAATCATAATGACAACTCAAACATTCATGTCTCTATTAAAAAGAAAAAGAGAAGAATTTTTGACAGGATTGCATAATGCAAACATTGGCATCTTTGTTGCAGATGAGGTACATACATCAGTTGGAGCTCCAACATTCTCGGAATGTTCAATTCATATGCCTTCAAGATACACATATGGGTTAAGCGCAACTCCTTATAGATACGATGGTAATGGAGATGTGATTGAATTTCATCTTGGAGATATTTATTCAGATGAAGATCTTGAAGGAACTATGCCTGCAAATGTAACAGTCATATTGGCTGATTATGGAATTTCATCTAAAAGTGGAGCATATATTAGATGGGGTGGGCAGTTTCAAAGAGCACGATATTTGAATCAGATGAAAAAATCAAAACCTTTTGATCAATTATCAAAAGGTATAATTAATAAAATAAAACACGACCGCAATGTCATAATGATCATGGAGAGAACAAAACAGATTGATGAACTTTATGATTGGTTGACATTTCCAAATAAATCAAAGTTTTATAAATCAGCAACATTGAAAGAATTGAATAGTCATTTTACTTTTGCAACACCAGGAAAATGCAGAGATGGTATTGATGCTGCTTGGAAGGATGCTATTGTAATGACATCTCCAATATCAAACATTGATCAATTAAGTGGGCGGGTAATAAGAACATATCCTGATAAGAAAACCCCCATTATAATTGATATGGTTGATTACGGATGCCCTGAAATAGCAAGGACAATATATAGCAGAGTAAATTTCTATGAAGGTAAAAAATGGAGAGTTCAATATTTGTTATTTGCGAATAACGAATTAAAGACAATAGATAAACAGGTTGCGTTTGCTATAATTGAGGGAAAATAAAATGAAAATGAAAATTGATTTTGTGACGAACAGCAGTTCAACTGCATTTATCATTACAAATACCAGTGATAAAGATTTAACTCTTGTAGATTTTGTAAAGGAGAATCCGCAACTGATTGATGAATTTAAAGATCAGTATGACTGGTATGCAAACAATCAAAAATTTTGTCAAGAGAAAATGATAGAGTCTGCTAAAGATAATCTAATTTTATTTGCAGCTGGAGAAGCAAAGTATTGTGTCTTCGGTGATGAACAAGGAACATTGATAGGCCAAGTTTTTGATTATATTCTACGTGACGGAGGATCATCCAATAACTTCAATTGGAGATTCTGTGAATATCAGAGGTAAAATATGAAAGCAAAAATTGATTTTGTAACAAACAGTTCATGTGCCAGTTTTGTAGTTGCAAAGCATGTTCTTAGTAACATTCAAATCGAATTAATTAAGAATCACATTCAAGCATCAGAAATGTATAATGGTATCGGAGAAGGTTATAATAAATATGATGCATGGAAAATAACAGAAACTGAAAACAATATAGCTGGTGAGACATCTATGGATAATTTTGACATGATACATTTCCTTTTACAAATAGGAGTTGATGAAGAAGATATTCAACATGAAGGATGTTATTAATGAAAATAAAAACAGATTTTGTAACAAATAGTTCGTCAACATGTTTTGTAGTATTCATTCCAAACAGCTATGTTGTGAAAGATGAAACCATAAAAACATATATAGAAAGTCAAATGACTTGGTGGGATGATGAAGGTGAAGAACTTACTTCAGATGAATATGTTGAAATGATGCGAAAAGAAATTGTCGAATGTCTTGAAGAGTTAAAACAAGGCAAAGATATATACAAAGATAATTATGGGGATGGAGTTGACTACAAAGTTTATTCTGTTATTGATGAACTCGTCGGAGGTGAAGGGTTTGGATTAACATCAGTCCAAACATCAGGTGACGGGTTGGATCAAATCGTTGGAGTTCCTGAAGAAAAAGTTATTAAAATTATGGGAGATCATCTTAACATAATGGATTTTTTTAAAGTTAAAGTGAGGAATGAAGATGAAAAATAAAGGATTCACAATAATTGAATTGATGGTTGTTGTAGTCATATTAGCTATTATATTCATAATGGGATTTGGTATGTGTAGTACTTTGATTGAAACCCAATCAACTCCTCAAATTGAAATAAGGGAACAGCAAATCCCCGACCAACAACAGCCACCTCCAATAGAAACTAAAGGAGAAAATAAGAAACTATGAAATTTGCCTTTATTGCAGACATTCATTTGTCTCGATACAGTTCAGACAAAATCGAAGACGAAACAAGTTTACCTGAGCGATTGCATAGCATTAAAAAAGCGTTGTATGAAGTAGCACAATATTGCGTTGCAAATGATATTCGAGTTGTTGTCATTGGTGGCGATACTCTGCATGGCAAATCAATCATTTATGCAATCGCTCAGGAAATTATGATTCAATATTTTGAAGATTTTGCTGACCTTATAAAATTCTATGTCATTGATGGAAACCATGACCTTTCTGGAAAAGGTGCAGATGTTGTTTCCGCTTTAAGACCATTGCAGAATATTCCAAATGTGCATTGGGTCAACTTCACAGAAACATACAAACTTGAAAAAGAAGATGTTTTATTTGTACCGTATTCAAATAATCTTCCACAGGTTCTTAAAAAGAATCAAGCAAGAATATTAATATCACATTTCGGATTGAGTGAAGGGATGTTAAATTCTGGAATGAGTATTATTTCAGATGTATCAATGAAAGATTTAGCTGGAAGATATGAGTTGGTATTGTTGGGCCATTATCACAAACCTCAAGAAATAGTTTCTGGAGGTGTACATCTTTATTATGTTGGATCTCTAATTCAATTGGATTGGGGTGAAAAAGAAGATGAGAAAAGATTTTTGGTTGTTGACACTGACACATTACAAGTCGATAGTATTGTAACAGGCGGATACAAGCGACATGTACAGATCGAAATCACATCCGATAATAAGGATGAAGCTATAAAAGCGGCACAAGCTGCAAGAGCATTAGGTGATCATGTAAAAGTAATTATGAAAGATAAAGTTGATCTATCTGAATTGAAAGGTGAGTTTAATGTCATTGACAAAACAGATAGAGATATAACTGATCGTGGTATTACAAGTAACATGTCAACCGAAGATAAGCTAAAGAAATATTTGGAAATAAAAGAGATTCCCGAAGAACAACACGAGATGTATATGAGTGTTGCTATGGAAATAATCCGAAAAGGAGATGAATCTATAGGATGAAAATTGTAACCTTTCAAGAAGTAGGAATGGAAAACTACGGACCTTATACAGATCCAATGTTATTGACATTCGATAATAACACATTGACATTAGTAACAGGTCCAAATGGTATTGGAAAAACGATGGCCATAGATGCAATTCCGTTCACTCTTTATGGTACGACAAGTAAAGGGGCGAAAGGTGACGATGTTGTAAATAACACAGTCGGGAAAAATTGCAAAACATGGGTAAAGTTTTTGGTAAACGATGAACAATACATCGTTACCCGATATCATAAATATACAAAATATCAAAACACCGTAATCCTTAATCATAATGGTGTTGATATTAAACAAGGTCACCGAGAAGTATTACCGTATATTGAAAGAATTGTTTGTCCCGAACAAGCATTTATGAACGCATTGATGTTTGGACAAAAGGTTAAAGATTTCTTTACAGATCTTGTTGATTCAAAGAAGAAAGAGATCTTTAGAAAGTTATTAGATCTTGGAATGTTCTTAATATATTATAAGGGTGCGGATCAAGCATACAAAGATATTCAAGAGCAAAGCAGCGATCTACGAAACGATATGCAGGTTAAGGTTGGTTTGATAAATGATGCAATTCAACAGATTGAATTGTTGCTCAAACAGAAAAATAATTTCTATAATGATCGTGAAAATGAAATTAAAGGTCTTCAAAGATTAATGGAAAATACAAATCGTCTTCTTAGTAAATGGGAAGAGGATTTGATTGAAGCAAGAGCACAAGATGTAGATCTTGAAAGTACGATCATGGAGTTTACAAAAATTGATAATCAATTAGAAGATCTTTGGAGGAATGATAAACAAGCCTTGAATGATCTTGATAATCGTGCAACATCAAAAATTACAGAATTGAAAGCGAAAGCGCAGCAAGCACAAAATGAAATAAGCGAGCGATATAATGAATTGCTTTCAAAATTGCAAATGCAAAAATCTGATATCAAAGAAGCGATTGCATCTGTAACTACAGATTTACAAGACAAGAGACATAAACTTGAAATGGAAAGGACAACGGTATTAGGTCCTTGCGAATCCATCCGAGAAAGAATTGCAGAAATACAATCACATGTAATTGATGCTGCTATCTCTGAATGTCCGTTATGTGAACAGTCTGTTGATGAACATACAATTGAAATGCTTCAGGCAAAGATTGAAGATTATAATATTGAAATCTCTTTCGCAGAAACAAAAGCAGCACAGTTGTCAGATGTAATTGAAGCAAGTAAGTTAGAGTTAATAAGAGCAAGAGAACAAGCAAATGAAAAGCTGAAACAGAACGAAGCTGAAGAGCATCAAGTTAAAAGAGCAAAACAAGATGAGCTTGAACAATTAAGTAAAAAATTTATGGATGCTTCTGATAAAGTAACAGCTTTAGCAAAAGAGCAAGAGCAGGAAATCATAAAAGCATCGAAAGAAAGATCGAAGGAATTAGAACAAAGAAAAATTGAATTATCCGACAAAAGAAAAATTCAAGAAACAAATATTCAGAATGTGAGAAATGCAGAAGATAATATCATGAGACTGAAACAAGATTATGCTCAGGCACAAACTGATATCAAAAAGCTTGAAGAAACTGAGTATGATGAAACACAGTTGAATAGTTATCTTGCTAAAGAAGTAAAGCTCACAAAAGAGATTGAAGCAGCACATAAGAAAATTGAAAAATATGATAAGTTTCTTGAGGTTGCACAATTCTGGAAAACAGGTTTTTCATCTGCAGGTATTCCATCAATGTTAATTGATGAAGCTATTCCATATATGAACGAGAGAGTCGAGTATTATCTTGACATGTTAACCAATGGTCGATATGTAGTTTCATTTGATACATTGGCAGAAACAAAAGCAGGAGATTTCAGAGACAAAATCTCTGTACATGTTCTTGATACACAAACAAGAGCAAACTCCAGAGTACAATTGTCAGGCGGGCAAACAAGAATAATTGATATTGCAATCATTTTGACGCTTGGTGATTTATTATCGAGAATACAAAATGTGTCATTTAATATTCTATTGTTTGATGAAATATTTGATGCTTTAGATGAACAAAACATTCAATATGTTTCTAAGGTATTATCGAAAATTAAAATCGGTAAATCTGTGTATATCATTTCACATCAACATCAAGACCATTTAGAAGCAGATCAGACATTAGCATTTACATAGGAGTTGGAATGAAAATAAAAACAGATTTTGTAACTAACAGTTCTTCATCCTCATACATCTTAGCATTTGAAGGATTATCACATTTAGAATTTGTATCGTTCATTGAAAAATTTACAAATGGCATAACTGTGAATCATGAAGCTTCATTGGATCAAATTAAATCCTATATAGGGTTAGATGAAGATCTTATTGAAGATTGTGAAGATGCTATAGAAAACAATAAAAAATTAATATATGTGGATGTGAGTGATGAATTGGGTTACGGATTAATCGAATGTACAAAATTCAATGATAACATTTTATATAGGGATGGTTATTGATCATGAAGATAAAGATAGATTTTGTAACCAATAGTTCATCAAGTGCATTTATTGTATCATTAAAAGTAGATGATATTTCAGAGTTTGAAGATTTCATGCAGGAGATAGCAGACAAACCTGACTATCAAGGCGGTGAAGGTCTTCGTATATGGGAGAGATTTGATACAATAGAAGAGTTATACGAACATGCAACTGGCCGTCCCTATGATTGGGCATCAAAACCATTTCATCCACAAATTGAAAATATGGATGAAGTGGCATTTAATGATTGTTTAGCAGCTATAAAAGATGGATATGTTGCTTTATTTGTAGCTGTACAATATGATGCCTGTGATGAATTTGAAAATTCAAAATATAAAGATTGTATAACATCTACTCCATTGTAGGGAGGCGTATGGATAAAATCAGAATAGTCAATTGGTTATTGACAAGACGTTGTAATTTAAAATGTGACTATTGTGCGATAGTTAAGAATTACATTGACAAACCAGGAAGCTATCCTGATATGTCACATTATATAAAAAATGAAATGGACACAGACACAGTGTTGCATGGGTTAGAGTCATTCAAGATGCACAACCCAAATGCATTTCATATTTTCTACGGGGGCGAGCCATTGTTAAGAAAGGACTTGCCCCAAATCATCAATTTCTGTAACGATCATAAAATATTCTATACGATCATAAGCAATAATACTCCTGAAATTCAGCCTTTGATAAAACGGTTATGGGAAGAAACAGATTACGTTGAAGGATTTACAAGTTCTGTTGATCCTGTATTCCACGAAAAAGGAACGACTGTAGATCGTGTAAGAAAAAGTATTGCAGGATTACAAAGGTTAAAAGAAATTCAAGCAAGAGGTGATGTTAAAGATGTTGTGGCAGAAATAACTGTCATGAATCATAACAGACACTTCCTATATCAACTTGTGAGCGAGTTAAGCAAGGTAGATATATACAGTGATATAACCTTCGTAGATATCGCCAAGAACGATCATTACGACTTCTCCAACGTCAAAGATCCATCACAGTTGGTCAAGCCAACATTTCAATTAGCTGTTGAAATGGCAGAAATGATGAAAGATAACAATTTGCTCATTCACATGAAAGAGCTTTTGATTCCAGCAATGTTTGATACACTTCCGTCGAATATGGATTGTGAGTTGGAAAAGGAAGTTCATAATGTATCAGTTGATGCTGACGGATCCATAAGATTATGTTTGAGGATTCGTGGTCGAGTAGTTCCAAAGATGTTCCACATATCAAATATGTTTGATGTAGAAGATCCAACACAATTAGCTGGCGGATTTCGTGGAGCAATTACAATAGATAAAAGACGTCTTTGTCGTTTATGCAATCACTCATGTTTAATAATGAGTAAGCATATTAATGATACGGAAGAAGGTGAAGGCGATCTAGTCCATATGGACAAACGGGAGGATTAATAGATGGCAGAGGAAAAACCCAAGACTGAACTTGATACAAACATAATCGTGAGTGCATTACAATTTTGGAAAAGAGTCTATGATGAAAAAGAAGTCATTGTAAAATTCATCAAAAAAGATGGGATGCCAAGAGTGATGAAATGCACTCTCGATTTTAAAAAGATTCCAGCAAAGGATCATCCAAAGGGTGTAAATATTGAAAACATTCTGAAATTAATTCAGAAAAACAAAATTATGCATGTTTATGATCTTGATAAAAAAGCATGGAGATCTGTTCCATTTGAGAGAGTCGAATATTTGGATACAGCCACCACGAGATACTTTATAAAGAAACCAAAGTGAGGTGAATCATAGTGTCGTTATTAAGAACAATAATCGAAGAAATGGAAAAAGATGGAAAAGACAATCTTCAAAAAATTAGAGAATTGTGTGACCAAATAAGTAAAGAAGAAGCGGAGAATATCACACATGAAACACATCTTCCTAAAGGACCGAATATAATACTTTCGTTGGAAGTACCAGGAAGAAATACTAAGGAGATTGCATATTTGACATTGGAAAGAGAAGGACCGGCACTATATCTTGCGGTTCTTTATACAATTCCATTGTTACAAATAAGAATGCCCGATTCAAGTTTAAAAAGGCAGAAGGTCTGGACAATCGAAGAAGAGCGACCAGAGAAAATATTAACCGAATATGCGAAGAAGTATAAATTTCTAAGAGGTGAATAATGGATGGTTTGGTAGATGAAATCAGAATTAACTCACACTACACACAATTGGTGAAAGCGGAGTATGATCAAAACAATTTGAAAGATGGAGATTCTATACCTGTAATTCGTAAATCGGTAACGCCCACAAATGAATATCTGAAAAAGATGACTTCGGGATTTGATCATAACCAAGGGATGTTACCTCCGAATTGCAGATACATTGAAAAAGTTACAAATGGTACTCTGGTTGTCATTGAAGAACCTCCAGCGTATCGAACCATTCAAGTGGCTTATTCAATGGCTCACGAAGTTGACGTTCTGGAAGCAGATAACAAAATTGAAGAATGGGGAATTGATGCAAAGTATTATCGTAATAGTAGCAACATACCCTGGCGCTTCAATCTGGCAATGCCATATGTTATACACGTCTTAATGTTTGACCAATACGATGCATTAATGTCTGGTCAAGTATTTCTGAGAAATGCAAGGTTGTCAGGACCTGCTGATTATTTGTTGAAGATGCCCATGATGAACATCAGTAGTGATGGGTGGATTTGTTACGGCGATAAAGCGGGCGGAAAACGCGGATCATTAATGGCATCAATCGAACATACAATTATGGTGTTTTGGTCTGCAACATTTTGCTCAGATTATACATATAATTATAGTGCATATAAAGATGTTGCCGGTGTCAACACATATATCGGATGGCAAGCTTTATCACAAATTGATCCGATGTTTATTTATAATGTTGAATGGATCAGAGAGACAAACTTTAAAGATGCCATTGAAAAAACCAAAAGACGCCATGAATCAAGATCAAAGGTAACACTCCAATATGAGCAACTCCACAGGGTTTTTACCCAGCCTGCTGATCTTGAAAAAGAAGAAGTGGTTCGTAAATCGAGTCGAACTCAAAGAACTGCAAGATTGTTTTATGATATTGCTCAGGGAGTTTATCTTGATGATCGTTTCTTCTTCCACGTTGGAGATTCTATACAATGGGGCAAACATCTTGCTTATGTTGATTCGTTCATCGGATTCTTTGATTCCGAACAGGTAAGACTCATAAGACTTGAACTTGATAATGGTAAATTTATTACCATACGGTTTAATAATAAAGTTAGAGAATATCTATATGAAGCTGCAAGGAAAATGCGCTTTGAAGAGCAAGGAACATTGAAAAATGGCGAAGTCATTAAAGAAAATGATATTATTGTTCTATCAAGAAAAGGCCATTCAGATGTTTATAAGAAAGTTCATTTTATTCGTAAAGCGAGAGATGGGGTTACTGAAGCACGTTTGGGTAACTCATTCTATATTCTCGAAAATACAGAGGGTAAGGTTCTTGATGTAAACGCCCCAACATATAAAGGAATGGATATTAAGAAAGACGAAAAATATCTGATATTCACTAATACCAACCATGTTCCTTTCCATCAAGGGCATGAAGTTGTTTATGACGGAATTAATGTTGATCGGTTTGGTGGTTTAAGAATGGATTTCAAAGGTATCGGTGGACGTAGTGATATAACCAATATCAGCATGAGTGAACCAGATCATTATCCAAATCGTCTTTATGCACAAGAAAGTTATAGACCACTTCCCGGAATATTTAGAGTCGGGAGAAAGATTATAGCAACCAAAAGTAATGGTAAAATTTCAGGTGGTCATGCTTGGGCAACTCAAGAAGGAATTGTCCAGGATAGTCATTGTGAAACAACTACTCCAACAATTGATGAAATTGCTACCTATCTTTTATCAAAAGAGGGAACCAAACTCTCATGTGAGTCATTTGATTTAAATATTGAGTTTGAGGTGGGCGATAAAGTAATTTATGCAGATTGGAAAAACCCAATGAATATGTTGATCCCAAGAACCATTACAGCATTCACAATTGATAAAGAAAAACAATCGTTGAATATTGTCCTTGCTGATAAAGAAGGAAGATTAACTCAGGTTGAATATATTCAAGGGACTTCGTCCAGATCTTCAAGTAATAGAGCTGGGATTATTAGTGTAGGTCGTGTTAGAAAGATTACCAATGTCTTTGGTAGAGTTACCGCTGGTACAAAGATTATTGCGGAGAAGGGGTATATCCCACACTTTCCAAAGAAGGATGTCAATATCATTATCGGTTTCATAACTGATACTGGTGGAGATGATCCATTGGTTCTATGCTCCAATTGTTGTACCTTATGGTATAGCGATGTAATGGCCAACTTCAAACGTGTTACTATAAAATCAAAGAAGTGGGCAACCTTAGCTCATGCTCCAATTGATATCACCAAAATTAAATCACAACCTGGAGATATTATTGCTGGAGTATCAGATTATCAAAATACCGCCGGATGGTTAGTTGGAAGACAAAGAGGATCTAAAGTTCCAAAGATTTCGGCTTTAAACAACTTTACTTCCTATCCAGATCAATATTCTCTGGATAACTATACGAGAAGCCATACAATCCTTGATTGTATTCCAAACCCAAGATTAAGTCCAACAGATCAGTCCAAAATGAAAACTGTACCAGCATGGCCGAACTTTCATGGGCTGTTTATTGAAAGCAAACTGTCACAATTTGAATTTTGTGAAGATGAGAGGAGTCTACTGCATGTTTCCGATCTACATAAATGATGGGACAAATCCAATCCCAGAAGATGATGTTTTTTACATCGTGGCAAAGGAGGGAATATTCTTAAAGAAAAGTATGGGGATTATGGACAGCATTGCCCCAGTTAAGAATATTTCCATTTTAGAAAGTATTCAAGCAGCTGCAAAAATGAATATTAAAAAGATTCCTGGTGGACAATTTGCAAGAGTTGTTGCATTTTTTAAAGCCGTTTACAAGGAATATTATGGAGAAGCAATCGTTCTGTTATTCTATGATGAAACGAAAAAGGTATATAAAATCGTACCACCTCATCAAAAAGTTACAGCTGCAGCTTGTGATTACAACAAAGGTATTACTATAGAAGGTATGCAGATGATTGGTACCATTCACAGTCATGCAAGTATGTCAGCATTCCATTCAGGAACCGATGATAAAGACGAAGAACATTTTGATGGTCTTCATATTACAATCGGAAATGTGAATCAAGATGATGTAAGTGTTACTGCATCAATTGTTGCTAATGGACATCGGTTTGTAGTTCAACCTGAAGATTATGTCGAGCGTCTGGTAAAGACAGTTGATATTGATGAAGTTGAACAGAAACCAACACGCCGTGTATTTAAATGGCAAAATGGTAAAATGGTTGAAGATGTTCAAGCAAGTACTCGATATACATATTCCGCAAGGCGTATGGATAAACGGTATGTGGTAAATGTCTCCGATAAATATCATAAAGCATTACCTGCATGGATGGGAATGGTTGAGAAGGGTACATATACATACAATTATGGTTATGGTGTGTATGGTGCTTGGGACGGTCAAAGATATCAAGGCCGTAATGCTCCAGGTGCGAGAAACTGGGGTGGAAATTATGATGCCAATCTATGGCGTCAAAATGGTTATAAGGGTCCATATATTGCACCAGCTGCAAGGCAATTACCTCTGCCTTCAGCTCCAGGTGTCCCACCACAAAATGTTGGGGTCACAGTGAAACCGATAGAGTTTCCTCCGCACGATATTGAAATTGAAGATGGTCAAATCCCATGTACCTCTTGTGTTTTCAGAGCACATAAATTCTTGCTAGAAGAAGCAGGGGATGATGAACCCGAAGTGTTCAAATGTGAAAAATGTAATACTCTTATAGTCGATGATACAGAAGCAGAAACCTTTGCAACATGTCCAGTTTGTAAAACAGATGAGCATATGGTTTCAGTCGCGGATGAGGATCTCCCAGATAACCGTATCAGTTCAGAAGACTATTCACATTTGCAACACGAACCCGGAGTTGTTGAAGACTCCTCATTCCTTACATGCAAAACATGTGGGAATGGTTTTCATATATTTGCCGGTGAAACAGTATGTCCATTTTGCTATGCATTAATTGACGAGGTTGATCTTGAAGCATCAGAACCCGTTGATACCGAAACCCTTCGTCAACGACAAATGCAAACCGATGCTGGAGATTTTCTAACTCCTGAAGCCAGAGAAATACAAGAAGCTGCTTTAGATGAAGCAAGAATGGCTGATGAGACTATTGAACGTATCCCGGATCCAAATGAAACCACAATACCAATTCCAGAAAAACGTGGGGTAGCTGGTTTCTTTAATCATTTCTTTGGAGGGGGTAAGAAAACATGAACATGGATATTACTGTTATCGGTCTTGGTGGCGTTGGCTCTATATTGGTAGAGCGACTTTGTCGATTCCTGAATTTTTCCCAAGATACAGGAGCGGAGATTTTACTTGTGGATGGAGATAGCTACGAGCAAAAGAATTATGAGAGACAAGAATTTACACGTCTCGGCAATAAAGCGGACATAAAAGCCACCGAATTATCTGTGAAGTTTAATAAATTGGGATTTGATGCCTTTGAGAATTACATTACGGAAAAAAATGTTTCCGAAGTAATTCGAGAGGGCGATATTGTATTTATGTGTGTGGATAACCACAAGACCCGGATGATTGTATCTAATTATTGTAAAGGATTAAAGAATATTACATTGATCTCCGGTGGGAATGAATTGACTGATGGTAATGTACAGCTATATGTAAGGAGAGATGATAAAGATCTAACTCCTGATTTGTGCAAATACCATCCGGAAATTGCAACGCCCGATGATAAATTACCAACTGAAATGTCATGTGAAGAATTATCAGTATCAGAACCGCAACTCTATTTTGCAAATCTTGGAGTTGCAACTATTATGTGCTGGACCTTTTATAACGCAATAATAAAAGAGTCCTATGAACGGTCAGAAGTCTATTTTGACATGCTGACCATGAACAGTAACTCAAAAGTAAGATCGCTTTAATCAATCAATCAATCGAACAAGGAGAATTAAAACAATGGGAACATCTTTTACTCGTGAACAACTGGAAGCCAGAACATCAAAAGAACTTAAATCAATGTGCGTATATGAACTGAATCTTCCTGGTCTGACCAAGAAAGACAAAGGCACAGTCATCAACGCCATCCTGGCAAGCTATGGTGCAAAAGCAGCAGTCGCTCCAAGTGCGGCAGCAGGTCCTGTAACCGGTGTTGAATTTACCGGCCGTTCAGTGATCACAAAACCGGGCGCATCCTTCGGGCAACGTGCCACCACAACCCTACACGTTTCATGCGGTGCCTCATCTGGAAACTTTCCAGTTGTCGGCCGTTCCGTGAAACAGGTTGGTGAGTTCCTTCGTGAAGTATTGAATGTGGACAAACTTTCCACAGGTCTGGTCAACGGTAAAGAAGTGGATGCCGATTACATCCTGAAACAAGGTGACAATCTGGAATTCCTGAAACCGGCTGGCAAGAAAGGCTGCTAGTAGTTATATGTAAAATATGGGGAGGTCTTCGGGCCTCCCCAAATCTAAAACGACAGGAGAATATTGAGACGTGGTATATAAAACAATCACAGTGATTGGAATCGGAACCCTCGGAGGTTTCGTAGCCAATTCTCTTTCCAACCTTGAACATCTTGAGACTCTCATCTTAATAGACCACGACACAGTTGAATCAAAGAATCTCAAAAACTCCGTATATCGGCAAATTGATGTTGGTCTCACAAAAGTTGAAGCATTGACTGACATTATTTCTCATAAGAATCCAGATCTAACAATTATGACAATGAACGAACAATTCATTGAAGGAAAAACGAATATACCAAAATGTGATTTGGTTTTGGATTGTAGAGATTTTACATATGACCGTGGGAGATTAATAGACGTAAGGTTGTATATTTCATCAAGATATTTAATGGTGGATTGTAGAAAAAATGTTAATTATAAAACCAAAGCAGAAGGCAAGTATCTAACACAATTGACAAAACAAGATCTTCGATACGCTGGAAGTATGATGTCTATATTAGTTTCAAATGATACAATCACAAACTTGATGAAAGATAAAGTTGTACAGAAGTATGAATTGGATTATGTCAAACATATCAATAATGATGTTTGTGATATTGTATATGAATGTCAGGATGGCGAAGAGAAATTTGTTAATCTTCCAGACACAATTCTACCAATTCTACAAGCGAATAAGAAAGCTGATTTGGAAGTATGTGTTGGAAGTAGTCTTTTCCCTCTTGAAGGGCATCTAATTCCTAAGAATACTCTACACTCAGGCAATGATATAGTAGTCAGTTTGACTAAAGTTGTTGCGTGTCATAATTTTAATAATTTCGTTGTGTCTTTATATCAAAACAATGACACGTTTATTTTAGAATTGATACCTGAAACGGGTGCTGCATAATGGAAATAAAAGACCACAGAATCAGAAGAGTGCATGTCCCACACAAATTAATTTTCAGAAATCAATTACATGAAATTACAGATCTTGACAAAAAATTTGTTATCAAAGAGTTTATAGTCAAAACAGTTGATAACAAAATAGATAAAGTTATATTAAATAATCCACACCCGAATGCTGAACCACGGACAGGGAGCTTTTGTATTCCCAATAGTCTTAGGGAGCATGACTTAAATCAAAACACAATTAAAATGATAGAGAGTATGTTATGTTGCTTTAATTTAGATGATTGCTATTTTACACCTTGGGACGAAATAAAATATAGGAAACAAGAGGTTCTAGGAGCATGGAAGAGAAAAACGTAAGAGAAGAAAAGCTCAAAGACAAAACATGTGAAGCTGTTGATGATTTAGGTGCAACAGTCAAAGAAGCATCAAGAAAAATATTTGATGCAATGGCGGAACGAACTGCAGAAGTTTTCTCTGATCTGTTCGATAGTATAACAGATAAAGCAAAGGAGAAAATTAAAAAGAGAGGTAATGATGGAAAACAAAATGACAGTGTTCCCGATGGAGATTGAAGGAGAAGAATCAATGCTTGAACAAGAGATTGTTAAACTAATTGACAAAGCTCTGAAAGAAAGACTGATCGAGTTAGGACTTGAAGATCTACAAGTTATTGCTAAAAATGTAATGCCTGATCTTGATAGAATAATCTCGAATAGAGTTAAAGAACATTTTTATGAAATTGGTTCATTCTTAGTTCAAAAATTCGGGGATCTAGAAGGAGAATAATGAATGCCTAAAATATTACAGTATGAGTCTTTTTGTGAAGACTTGGACGAAGTGACGTCCCTAAAAACATTTGGAAAAAGAAAGTTTCACCCTGAAGGATTATTCTCCGAACAGATATTTGGCCCTGTAAGAAACTATACATGTCAGTGTGGCAAATATCACGGAGTATCAAAAGTGGGTGGACAATGTGGTGAATGTAAGGTTGATATTGTTAATAGCGATGAACGAAGAAAAAGATTCGCAAAAATAGTAATACCAATTCCAGTTGTCAACCCAGTTTTCTACGATTTAGTAACTGACATAGCAGGAAAAACATTTAAGAAAGCTATAGATGATTTGATGCGGAATGATAAAAGTGTTTTGTATATGACAGATGATGAATTTGTTGTAACATTGAATCCCGAATCAATTCCAGAGGGCGCTCAAAAATGGGAAAGAGCCGAAGCAATTTATGAGTTGGTAAAAGGTGTTGCTGAAGATGCTATAGAAGATGGAGTTGAGGAATGGAAACTTGTAATGGAAAATATTGACAATCTTTTGATTGATCAAATTATAGTTCTTCCTCCTGATCTTCGTCCAACATCAAAAAGCTCAGGTGAGAGCAAACAGTTGATGGATAAAATCAACAGATACTATGTTCAGATATTAACAAAGAAAGAAGCAATGGCGAGCACTATTATTGACATTCATCGTGATAAGGCTCTCTATTACACTTATTTCAAACAATTACAGAAGGATGTAAATGAGTTATATACTCGTATCCTTGAAAAAATGGCAAAGAAAGAAGGTTTGATTCGTGGAAACATTCTTGGAAAAAGAATTGACTTTTCAGGTCGAGCTGTAATTACTCCTGATCCAACATTGAATATGGATGAATGTAAACTTCCGTATCTGATGGTTTTAGAGATATTTAAATTGCCAGTAGCCAAACGTATATTGGAACTCGGCAAGTTTAAACTTTTAAATAGAGCCATTGATTTTGTTGATGAATGTATTGATAAAAACAATCCAGTGTTGTATCGAGTATGTGAAACAGTAGTTAGTGGAGAGTATTGTATATTAAATCGGCAACCATCTCTACACAAACTGGGAATGTTAGCATTCAAAATTAAACTAACATTAGATCATGTTATTAAGATTCATCCATTGGTGTGTGCTCCATTCAATGCCGATTTTGATGGAGATCAAATGGCTGTTTATATACCAATTACAAATGAAGCAAAAGAAGAAGTTATAGCAAAGATATCAATTGCACAGAATTTATTTAGTCCCGCAAATGAGAGTTTAACAACAACCCCAAGTCAGGATATAGTTTTGGGTATTTATTATTTAACATTACCTGAATTTAATACTAATAAAGAAAAGGTCGAGTTAAAGGGTGAAACAATCTTGTGGGGCGAAGCAGAATTTAACAAACAATTACCGAATGATTATCCTTTAGTTACAGGAATAGTTGCTGCTGGGAAACTAATGGAAATTTTGAATGATATTAAAGATAAATACCCCAGTGCAGAAGTAATAAGAGTTTTGGATAACATAAAGTTAATTGGATTTAAATACGCAACATTGTTTGGATGCACAATGTCACTTGATGATTGTGAATTTGCAGAGTCCGAGACAATAAAAAATGAATTATATGCACATGAAGATCTTAGATCTCAGTTGGTTGCTCAAGCAGATGAATCGCTTACAGCAAAATTAAAAGAGAATTTTAAATATGCATATATGATTGAGTCTGGTGCCAGAGGTAGTTGGGATCAGGTCAAACAGTTAATATTGACTCGTGGATTCATTTCAAATTTTGATGGTGAAATCTTACCGACAGCAATTAAACATTCATTGTTGGAAGGACTAACTCCAGAAGAATTTTTCTTTTCAACATATGGTTGTAGAAAGGGACTTCTTGACGTTGCCTTGAATACAGGCACATCAGGATATCTTTCAAGAAAATTAATTTTCACATGTGCCAATTTACAAATTGATGAAGGTCTGGAAGATTGTGGTACTGAAGATCTTCTTGAAGTTGATGTTAAGACCAACAGAAAAGCAAGGATGTTAGTTGGCAGAATTTATAAAGAGAATGATGCACTTGTGAAAATCACGAAAGAAAATTACAAAGACTTAATCGGAAAGATGATTGAAATACGAAGTCCTATCCTTTGCAAAAGTCCAAAGATTTGTAAAACATGTTACGGAGATCTGTACAAGAACTTGAATAGTAGATTCATTGGAATTATCGCAGCACAAACTCTTGGTGAAAGAGGTACGCAGCTTGTTTTACGAACATTCCACACTTCAGGTTCTGCTGTTATTAAAGGCGAAGGAGATCAAGATGCCGAAGATCCAACAATGAGACAAAAAGATATCATTGGGGATCTATCATCAGTCGCAGATTTACTCCATAAATTTAGAGGAAAAACATATACTGGTATAGTTGAAGAATTATTTGATGTATATGATAAAGATATATACCATGTACATTTTGAATGTGTCGTTGCACAGTTGATGTGGAAGCAATCTCGAAAATGGAGACTGATCAACGATAGAGATAAAATAAAACCAGATTATTACAGCATTCAATCTGTACCAAATCAAGAAAGCTGGATTTTAGCTATGGCATTTTCAAACCCGAAAAGATCAATATTACAGGGTATTCTTTATGAGGGAAGATATTCCGGCGTCATGGATAAAATTCTCAAAGGTGAAAAGATAACATGAGAGACCCAAAACGGATAGAAAGAATTTTGGCGAGAGTTCGGGAGATCTGGTTAACATGTCCGGATCTCCGTCTCACGCAACTTATAATGAACGCTTTAAACATGCATCAAGATCCTTATTATGTAGAGGATGAGATGTTAGAGGAAAGTTTAATCAAGTATCAAAAAGACCACGTCGAATAGGGAGGTTCTAATCTTGGACATAATTAATCCTACTTTCAAACTTCAAAACGAAGAACGAAACATCTTCACATTAAGAAGAAATGACTACGAACAGATTTTACCGCTAGTCCGAGAAATAGTTACCCCAGTTGAGGAAATTGGATTTACAATTAATGAATTAGCATTAAAAGATTCACGATTTTCATCTGGAGAATTATCGAAAACAATTAAACAAACATTAGCAATAAAATTACAAAAGGGAAGTGCAAATATTGATTTAAGCATTTTCCTTCCAAAATTAATTGATAACAATTATGTTATGATTAATGGGAGAAGAAAAATTCCCTTGTTTCAGTTGTATGATATTCCGATTGTAACAAGAGGGGATAACATTAAAATCAGAACCAATGTAGCAACGGTTATGGTTTTTAAAGATAAGGAAGCGCCGTTTATCAAAATAAGTTTCCTTGGTAAGAAAATTCCGCTCGCAACATTGTTATGTGCATACTATGAAATACAAGACGCACAGAGAATATTCAATCTGTCAGCTCCAATTGCAAGGGATTCTGAAAATCTATATGAAATCTTGAGAGGTGACATATTTGATTTACTTGACGAATCAAGAGGATATACACAAGATGATTTTATCCTTGAAATTGGAAGAATGTATTCCAAATACAATGCAAGATCAAAAGGTGAAGATATTCTTTATGCAATTGATTTGATCTCAAAAGTTGATCCGTTGAGTAGAAAATTCTTTTATACAGATACATTATTAAATGAGATTTTGCATATTCTCAAAATTGAGTTTGTAGATGATATGTTGTTTACAAATAAACGTGTCAGATGTTTTGAGTATATCGTTACAGCAAAGTTGTCAAAGATAATTTTCGATCTTTGTTTCTCAAACCGAACAGCGAGACAGCCGAAGTTCAACATCAATTCAACACAAATTTTATCAGAGTGTAATGTTTCGGATATTGTCCAATTTGATTTTTCAATTAATCCGGTTGAGGAATTGACAAAACTATCACGAATAAGCTTGCTTGGACCAGGTGGATTCAAGAGAGAAAATATACCAAGGCATCTAAGAGATATATGCCCTACAATGTTTGGTCGTATATGCCCAGTAGACACTCCAGACCGCGATAATTGCGGAGTTCTACAGAACCTAATACCTAATGTCGCCTTGGATGAAGATCTTCGTTTTACGAGAGAGACATGTGATAGAGAACCATTATCAATCCCTGTTTCAATGACACCTTTCTTGAAGCATGATGACCAAACAAGATTGCAAATGGCATCATCACAAATGCGTCAATCAATTATGTTAAAGAAATTTGATCCCCCACTGATTGCATCCGGTTGCGAAGGACTATACAGCGAACACACACAATTTGTTAAAAAGGCAAAGCGTGACGGACAAGTTGTTCACATTGATACAGAATACATAATTGTTTTGTATGACAATGGAGAAGGTGACATTTTTGATATCGCATATCGAAAGATATATGTTGAGCATATGGATTTTATGAATTTGTATGTTCAAACCGGAGATAAGTTTAAAGCAGGTGATATTTTAGCAGAGAGTAATTTCTGTCATGATGGAAAAATAAATATCGGAAAAAACCTGTTGACTGGAGTTATGGTTTACTATGGTAACAATTATGAGGACGGAATTGTTATTTCTGATAGATTGGTTAATGAGGATGTTTTGACATCTGTACATTATGAAGATTTATCATTTACATTAACACCAGATAAAGTATTGTTATCATTACAAGATGGTATATACAAACCACTTCCAGATGATCTTCAAAGATTAAACATTGGAGATCCTTATGCAAGAATTAAAAAGTTAAATACCGATGATTTCTATTCTGTATTTTCAGATTCAATTGATTTAGAAGCCAAGAAAAACTTTATCGTTTCAGAAGTAAACATTTATGCGAACGAATGGAATGAAGAAGTTCCTGAGTTTAAAGAATGGGTTGAGGAACGATTAGAGAATCAAAAAGAGAAAGAACGATACTTACAGAAGATTGTTAAAGATACCTTTGAAAAGAATGAGGCAATGAAAGTAATCAGAGAAAAGAGTCTTGATAAATTCTCATTCGTTGGAAAATACAAATTCAAACGCGAAAAAATTTCTGGTATTAATATTGAAATGTTTGGAGTGCATTTCCGAAAAGTGAAGGTTGGGGATAAAATGGCCAACCGTCATGGAAACAAGGGAGTCATTTCAAGAATAGTTCCTCATGATAAAATGCCGAAATTGCCTGACGGAAGAAATCTGGATATTTGCATCAATCCATTAGGTATCATTTCACGAATGAATATCGGTCAGCTCTATGAATTACATCTTGCAATGTCAGTACAGGATCTAAAAATAAATATACTACAAATGTTACAAGACAATGCTGAACAGGAAGTTATTAAAAAGTATCTTCTTGACTATATAAAAATTATTGATAAAACAACAGATGGTTGGTATTATGCACAGTTTGAACAGTTAATGCCACAAGAAATTGACATTACGTTTATTAAAGATTTATCAATAATTCAAGCTCCATTTGAATCTGCATGTTTAGAAGATTTGCGAAATGCTTTAGCATATACTGGTACAAACTTTAAACAAAAGTTACATGATCCGTTATCAGCAACTGATATCATTAATGAGATAGCAGTTGGATATATTTACTTTTTCAGAATGGTTCATATTGCAGAAGAAAAATTAGCTGCACGTGGCATAGGGGCGTATGCAAGACGAACGCTTCAACCTTTGGGTGGTCGAAAGAATAAAGGTGGTCAACGATGTGGTGAAATGGAAACTGCATGTTTGATTGGGCATGATGCTCCAGCTAATCTACATGAGTTCCTTACAACAAAATCTGATTGTATTGATTTGAAAAATAATTATATCCGTGGTTTTATTCAATCCAGCTTACTCGATGATACAAAGAAATTAGATACAGTACCAGAATCAGTAAAATTATTGAACTCTTATCTTACAGTAATAGGAGTTGATCACAAATGAGTATTTTAGATTGGCCATCAACAGCGTCAACAGCGTCAACAGGATATTATCCACAAGATATAACAACTTACTTCAACAAATATATCAAAGATGAAAAGAAACAAAATTTCATTCTTGATCGAATTACAAATATTCCGTTGGCTGCAAGAGGCTCTATAACAGAGGGCGGTACTTTTACAAATTCTCCAATTGCTGAAGCTGCTAAGGAAGATGAAGAAACGCCAGCTGAAGATTTACAATATTTTGACCCAAAGGATTTAGATATATGACTCCAAAATATTGCCCGATATGTGGTGCAGAGATTGTATGCACATACAAACGTGATGATTTATATTTCTATGTTATAGGCGATAAGGTTGCCAGAGACACAAACCCCGATCTATGGGCAGACTACCCTTTCGTCTTTCATTGTTCAAATGATAAAGAGCATCCTGTAGTTCTTGACACTAAATGGTGTGAAGAATTTGAAAAGGAAATTTCTAAGCTCATAGTGGAGGTAAAGCTTAATGTCTAACACTGAATGTCTACCAGATATTCAATGTGAATCTCCAAATATTCGTATTCCTATTAAACAAGTAGGAGTTGAGAATGTTGAAGTCCCTTTTAGATTGGAGTCTAAATACGGAGGTTTCCATCAATTGGTGGCAAACGTATCCCTACGAACAAATTTAGATAAAGATACAAAAGGGATTTCAATGTCTCGATTGCTCTTGACGTTAAAACCGTATTTGGATTTACCATTGAAACACACACTCATTAAACAAATATTGGAAGATCTAAAAAAGAATGTCGGCAGTACAGCAAGTTATATGAAGTTTGAATTTCGTATGCCGATCAGTCGTAAGTCAATTCTTTCAGATCATGAATTTCCAATATATTACAAATGTCGTTTTGAAGGGCAGTTGTATGAAGCAAAAAGGAATGTGGAACCTGTTGATGTATATGAGATTTATGATAGGTTCAGATTCTATCAAGGTGTTATTATTCAGTATGCATCATACTGCCCATGTTCAGCAGAATTGTGTAGTCATTTATCTTGTAATGAAAGCAAGGGGTTTCCACATAATCAAAGATCATACGCTGATATTTTAGTTGAATCAGTAGAAGGTAAATATGTATGGTTAGAGGATATTATTGAAGCAGTCGAATCAAACATTAAAACCCTTCCGTATCCAGTAATCAAAAGAGTTGACGAACAAGAAATTGCAAGAGTTGCGGCAGAGAATCCAATGTTTGTTGAAGATGCTATTCGAACTATATCGAGAGCTCTTGATACAAACGGTCATATTTATGATTGGATTGTAAAGTGTATTCATGAAGAATCAATTCATACTTCTGAAGCAATTGCAGTTAACTGGAAAGATATACCGGGTGGGTTTAACGGGAGACGATATTTATGATTGATGTTGCAGTAGCATACGGGTTTGGGAATGAAAACAGATATAATTTGGATACAATCCCTCCAAACATTCAACTCTCTTTGTACAAGTATGATTTGTATTTGAAGTATAGAGATGAGTTGACACAAAATATTATTGATAGTAAAACAAAAGTTAAGGTTATGCATTTACCTATAGATGCATTAAGAAGGGATTTTGATGCGACATATCAAATGATAGCGGACGGGATTGTAGATTTTGGATGTAAATATTATGTCATACATCCGAACAAAAACATTGGAGATTTCGTAAACAATTTCATGTCTGCCAAACTCAATGCTATACTGTGTATCGAAAACTTCCAGTGGAGATCGAAGAAAGAATATCGAAGCCCGTTGTATATCATTGAGAGATGTATTCAAGAACAGTCACCACAATTAAGAATGACATTAGATACAAGTCATTCAGAAGAAGTATGGTTCGATCATAGAATTATGCCATATATATTGAAGCATACTTCTGTTATTCATCTTTCCAATCGTGCTAAAGGAATTGGAGATCACATGCCATTCAACGATTCAAGAGGATCATTAAACCTCATGGCTTTTATCAATGACCTAAAAAGGATACATCGTTGGAATGGTACAATAGTTCTTGAATATATGGAACAATACAAAGATAAAATTATGAAGAATTACGAATTTTTACAAAGGTTGGTTGCATAATGTTTCCGTGGGAATATAGTAGAGAGGTATCAAAATATCAAGGTCGAAGACATCAGTATATGAGTCGGGGTTATTCTCCAATGACATATACAGTAGTAAAAGAATATCTAAATGATAACCCTCACATGTTCTGGAGAAAAGGGGATATTGTAAAATTTCATAATGGTTTAGTTCCACCACATCGTAAAAATTGGACAGATTGGTTTGCAACGAAAAGAGATCAGAAAAAATTCTGGAAAAGAATCCCAGAGATTGCAAAATATGCCGATGAACAATTGGCCATAATCATAGGGAGATATAGAAAAATCAAATTAAAATATTCAACCTTTACTGATTACGGTCTTGTAACGATGATGTTAACTGGCCCAAAAGCTGGGAAGACAAGACATTATTGGACAACTAAACCTTTCATTACAAAATGCAGATATCCCAACAAAATTAAATTCAAGTATATGTTAAATGTTATCCCTCCCGAGATCGTTGAGATCTATAATCGGGATCGTGAAGATTCCAATGAATCAAGAAATGGGATGGTTCACGAAATATACAAAATATTTCATCAGGAGAGTGTATGATTAACGAACTATATCAGAAGGAAAGGGATTATGAGAAAAGTGTATTTGGTGAATACAAAAATGATCCCTCATTATCATTCCCCAGCTTTATCTTATTCCTTGAGGAATATATAAAGAAAGCCAAAGCAGCTTATGCCGGTAAGTGGGAAAAAGATTTACCTCCATGGTTGACCGCATGTGCTGAGCACCAATGTAATGGATTTGCACCAGTGAAAGCATATGAAGAAATTATCAAGATTCTAGCGCTTTCAGGAGCTGCTCTTGAAACATATGCGATAATCGATCCCAGTAAATGGAGAGAAAATGCTGAGAACGATGCTTTAAAATGGAAAGAATAAAAAATCAAAGGAGATAGTATAATAATGAACGAGAATTTAACACAGATGGTACAAGACACACCAGCTCCAGATCAAGGGGCAATATTTTCAGAAGCAGATTTGGATCTTCCTATCGAAGAAGCAACTGAAGAAACTCCGGCCGTGGCCGAAGAAGTAGTAGAAGAAACTCCAGGTCGTGTAATTCCAATTACATCGCTATCAGCATGGTTCGACGGAAATACTTCAAACCTTGATAACATCAATCAAGTCAAGGTTGCAATCCGTGGCGTTGATGCAGACAAGACCCTTATTATGGCTGTTCAAGACAATGACAGTGAAACCGACGCCGATGGAAATGCTAAAAGAACATTGAGAGTGTTTGACAATGCCGATTCTATGCCGGTGTTGAATTTGACACCCATATCAATGGACGTATATAACAATGGATTCAAAATTGTTTACCAATACGAAGACATGTTCATCAAGACATATGGTGTTCGTACTGGTCTCATCTGCACACTATGTAGCCAAGTTGGCGGAAAACTTATTCCCTATGCGGTCGTGCGTGTGAAGAAAAAAGATGAAGAGTTGCAAATTCCAGAAACACAGCCAGCAGTTACAGCTGAGAAGTTGGCCGCAACTGCCGATTTGGAAGCATTGCAATTGCTATACAAACAATCAGCGAAGTCAGTTGATGAAATGACAACAAATCAATCGGTGGTTGATTGGTTGTTGGAGAGACAAGATGATGTTACAGACATTAACCATCATCTTCAAATCGACAATGTTCTGATTGATATCTTGAAATAAGGAGTTTGGGCGGGTGCGAACGGGGTATATTATATCAATCACGGTCCGGCTCCCAAGTAGACCCGCCCATCTTTCACTATGAAAATAAATCAAAGCACAAAGTTAGTTTTAAGAGATGTTTATCTTTACGATATTGAATCCTGTCATTATTCAATCATGCAAAATTTAGGGTTGGATATGACAGGCATTGAAGTCGATAATAAACTGGAGAGAAACATTCAAATCGGTAAGATGATGAGAAAGAATCCAAAACTAACATCTCTATTAAGGAACACAACCAATTCCATTATTGATGAATATATCCGTGTAAATGAAATCACGGATGATGATATTATCTTACGGCAATACGATGGTATTCTTCTGTATAAAAAACAATTAAGAGTAACAGATCTTAAAGGCATTCCATTAAACATTCGTAAACATTTTATCATCTTCATTTCATCAATTGATCGGACACGGTACATTGCTTTGAATAGTGAAATGGGAGTATCAATAAAAGGTGTTCCGTATAAATATGATGAAATGAATGACATATATGAACAAATTTGTAAAATAAATTACACCAATAAAGAATCAATATTCAGAAATTTACAGAGAATCAAAGATCACATCATGACTACAAAAAGCGCAAAATTATTTGGTATTCCTATTGATGATAACAGATTCAATATATATCTAAAGGAATATGGTCAGATGGAAGTTACGAAAGCAACATTGAAAATCATGGATCCTGAAGATATTGATCGAGATAGATATTTCAATTTTTATATAGCGCCCTTTACGAAAAGTATTGTGGTAGACTTTGTGAGGTGAAAATGCTTGTACTAAACATAGCAGCAGGAAAATTTGCACCACTCCCATTAGATTCAAAAGAAAATATTATGATGCCGAAATACATTTTAAATGTAGACACATCATATTTTTCAGTAGATACAGCATCAGAATTAGAATCTGATATACAACAATGGTGCAATGATGAAGATCGTTTGACAAAATCTCGAAATCTAAATATGGATGTATTTGAGTTCATGGAACGAACCTCCATTGTATTTAATCGAGTTGTAATATATAGATTTCTGGAACATGTAACATTTACACAGGTTGAATACTTTATGTATCTTGTATCAACAGTATTACAAAAAGGTGGTATAGTTGATGTAATTGTTCCCAATTATAATCAGCTTGCAGAAATGATTTTAAACGATCACAATAAAATTGGTTCAGCAGCATTTGCTCCTCATAATATTACACTAACTACGGAGCTTTTAAATGAACCATCATGTCCTCATGCATCAATATGGACTCCAGATCGTATGAAATATTTCTGGGAGCTTGAGTGTAGATTCAAACATAAAGTGAGCTGGCCAGCATTTAAATTCGATGGTAGAGATATATATCTAAGGTCATTAATCGAAAGGGTTTAATTATGATATTACATGCTAAAGCATCAGGTGATGGTGGTGGGGGTGGGAGTTATCATATTACCCGTCCCACAACAAGAGAAAAAATGTACATGTCTGATCTGGTAATATATTTAAGACGAACTCAACAAAAACCAAATGACCTAATTCTTGAAGTTGGAAAAGATAGAAATGGGAATCATGGGGTTAAAGAGCTTCCAGAAGCTATTGATGCTATAGCTTCAATGTTATGTAGATATAAATTTCAAGACGGAAATCATATGTTTCAAACAAGTTTAACTTTAAGACTTGCTGAAGCTATGAAACAAGTTTTAATTGGGGATGATGTTATCCCCACAGAAAAAGCAATACGAGAATACGTGGAAGGTGGTACATAATGATCACATTTGCACAACGAGCACAAGAAATGGGATTGGATATTGCAGGTGCTGAAAAAGGATTATATAAATATACAGATCAATACTCTGAAGTTATTTATAGACAGTTAGCATCTCAATTTTTAAATCTCGAGAATACACATCCAACTGACGGATTAGAAGTTCCGATGATGGGGATTTTTATGAAAGCTCCTGAGTGGACAGATTATAAATATGTTGGATATGTTTCAAATCTATATAAGTTCATTGGCAATAATGTCTTGAATACTTCTATTCGAGAATCTATATTGTCAGTCGGCATGCCTATTATGACTGAAAATACAATCTTCTCATATGACTACACACGCATGAGGAATGAGATCGTTGTTCAAAATGGTCAACGAGTCTTCACTGTGGGTGATGTTCTGCCTGTTATGATTGTAAACAATAGTTATGATGGCACAAGAGCAGCATCTGTTGCGTTTGGTATTACGATGGACTTTTATCAAGACCGTGTTACCTTTGGATTCAATCTTGGTGAAATGAGACAGGTCCATATTGCCAGTTCCCGAACAAGCATGTCTTCAGCAATCAACTCATACATGCAAGTGTTCACAGACAACATCTCAGAAATGATCACTCAGAGTTTCGCAAGCACATTGACCGAAGACGAAATGCTCGGGGTACTTGATGTTATCGAAGGATATGGCAAGAAAAGGAGAGAATCCGTTTCAGCATTATTGGATGAAATCCAAAGTCAATCAGGAGGAACTTTACCAACTGCCTGGCAAATGTTCCTGGCCATCGTAAGGTACAGTAGCTTTGAACCGAACTTGAATATTAAACGCATGATGGAAAACGCAGCCGAAAGTGTTCTTGTTATACCTCCACGAATGTACGATGTCTTAGAGAGACTTCAAGCAGAGTAGAGGTGCCTTAAAATGGGGGGAGGCATGTAACCCCCCATTTTTTTTGGAACAAAAAAGAAAAGAGGGGTATTACGATGGCAGAAACAAAACAGGTATATCAGCCAAATAAGCTGTATAATATCAAAGTGAAAATTAAGGATTTAGATTACACCAACGATACGATTGAAGTGCAGTTTACGTCCTCTCTTAGTACAGCATATCAAGTGGTGGAGATAACTTTTTTATTGGATCCAAATGATATTATAATTGAAGATATCTTTGGCGGTGAACCAATCAAATTGGAGATAACTCTTTATAGAGAACAAGATTATCCTGGTCCAAGTATAGCTGTTGATTTGTTATATTTGACATCTGAGTTTGATTTAATAGAAAAAGGTAAAATGACGCAGGACAAAATAAAAGATAGAACTGTTTTTACAATTACAACACTTGTCAGAAAACCTTATCAAACTATGTCAGCTCTAGTTAATGATGTTTTTATTGGGAAAACATTAAACGAAATGATCACATCTATGGCCTCAACGATTGGGGCAAGTGTCAATTATGATTCAAATGGACAAAATACAGAACCTATAGATCAAGTTTGTATCCCACCAACTACATTTTATAGAATTATAAAAGAAAATAATAGAGATTCTGAAGATATTTTTGATGGATATTTAGATCAAAGGTTTGGATTGTTTGATGGAGTGGCTGGAGTTTTCTGCCAATATGACAATAAGGTATATATAAAAAATCTAACAAAGAAACTTCAGAGAGATCAAACATTTACAGTTTATCAATTGAGTAGTGGATCTTCATCAAAACAACAAGAAAAAATATATGAGGAATCTTTGTCAGGTAACGTATTTTATACATATGATATGATTACATCTACATACGATGGAAATGCTAAATTTGGAATGTTAGCTTCAACATCAAATCATATTGTAAGACCGTCGAAAACAATTACCGCAACAGTTTCACAGGATCTTAAAACAGTTGCTAGAAACAACTCACTTTTATACAGTCAAAAAAATAAAAATTTATTTATTGATCCAGTTGTAAACCGTGTAAAGTATTACAATGAAGATACAGGTTATGAAACAAATCCGATATTATTCAACTCCATGATGGGAAGGTCTTTATCAACTCTTTCATTGATATCCTTAAACTTAGAAAGAAACCTTCCCGTTTTAAATCTTATAGATGTTGGAGAATGTGTAAAGTTTAAACCGCAGTCAGTTGAATATTTGGATTTTGAAGGAAAGTATATATTGTGGGCGTCTAGTATAAATTTTACTAAAGAAGGTCCTGACTGGGCAACTACATGTCAAATCAGTCTATATCGAACAAATAAAAAGAATTAATTCTCCTTTAAGCATAGAACCTATCTAATATTCAGAACAAAATGTAAAGGGAGAACAGTATGGCTATACCGAAACCAAGAGATATTCAAGGATTAGCAGATGAATATGTAACTGAATTTTTAAGGTGCAAATCCGACTTTCAATATTTTTGTTCAAAATACATCTTAATTGAAATTCCGGGAAAAGATATTAACCTTGTACCATATCAGAAACAAGTCGAGTTAGTTAATTTGATTGAAGAAAAACATTATGTGTTAGTGTTGAAGAGTCGTCAGATTGGTATCTCAACAATTATTCAGGCATATTCTGCTTGGCTAACTATCTTTTTTGACAATGCCGTTATTGGTATTATTTCAAAGGATGGAAAAGAAGCTACCGACTTTGCGAGAGCTATTCGTGGAATGGTCGAGAAATTACCTGAATGGATGAAGCCACCAAAAGGACCTTTGGGAAGAGGGTTTGCAAAAAGAACAGAGCAGTCATTTATTTTAACAAACGGATCAAAAGTATTCGCATCCCCAGTTAATCCAAATGCTCCAGATAAAACTCTTCGTGGTAAGGCATTGACATTTTTAGTAATTGATGAGGCAGCATTCGTTCATCATATTGATACTGCATGGACTTCTATGGTCCCAGCATTATCAACGAACCAAATGCAAGCAAAGAAAGCAAATGTTCCCTATGGAACTGTTGTTCTTTCAACTCCAAACAAAACTGTTGGAATTGGAGAATGGTATTTTAAACGATATATGAGTGCTGTATCAAGGGATGATATCTTTGAACCATTTGTAATTCATTGGAAAAGTATCCCTGAGTTAGCAGAAGATAAAGATTGGTATAAGACTCAATGTTTATTGTTTGACAATGATAAAAGAAAAATTGCACAGGAATTGGAATTAAAATTCTTGCCAGCCGAAGGTTCATTCTTTGAACCCGAAACTGTTGAAAAAGTTCAAGATGCAGTTGTTCCACCAATGGAAATAATGAGATTGTTCAATGGTAATATATGGAAATTTTCACACCCCATTCCTGGTAGATACTATATAATGGGGGTTGACACTGCGCCTGAACATGGGGATGATAAATCTGCTATAACTGTTTGGGATTATGAGACTCTTGAACAAGTTGCAGAATATCAAGGTAAATGTAAAGTCATGGATTTTGTAAAAGTTGTAAAAGTTTTAGCGGCACAATATCCCGGACTAATTGTAATAGAATCAAACTCATATGGTAACCAAGTTGTTGAACAATTAAACTATAGTGAGTTTGGACATATGATATATAAAGAAAGACGAGGCAAGCAAACAATACTTCCTGGTCTTTCAACTAACTCAAAAACCAGACCATTAATGATTGATGCTTTGTATTCATACATTACTCAATTTCCTGAGTGTGTAAAATCTGAAAGATTGGCTTTGGAAATTGCAGGTATGGTAACAAAAACAAGTGGTCGTGTTGAAGCTGATACAGGATGTCATGACGACTTAGTACTTGCTACATCATGTGTTATGTATGTAAGAAAATACGATCCACCGATGCTGATTGAATCACAAGAGTTTACAGCAATGTCAGCAGAAATGGCAGGTATCATAGCTGGTAATTCAAGAATCTCAGGCGACTTTACAAATGAAGGGATTATGAAAGATATAAAAGATAACATTGGAGAGATGGGTGGTTTTGTTGACATTCTTGGAATGTACCAAAACAAGTAAGGAGATATTAAATGGCAGACAAAGTTGATACGAGTATGATGCCTGATAAAGGCGCTAACATGTCTAGCGATAGAGCACGCCGTATAAACAGTCTTCATAAATCCGTTGACGATTTAGTTCAAGAGCAAAACAAAAGAAGATTGCAAGTTTCCAGTGAGATCAGTTCGTTAACAAAAGAACAACAAAGATTGATGGCAACATTAGATGCTGAACGTGGAGAGTTTACAAGTGAAACTGCTTCTGGATATAATCAAGTCGTTAAAAGTCTTGGACGAACAATTCAACAACTATCTATTGGTGTAAAAAACATTACACTGGATACAGCGAAAGCTACAAGTTCTGCTATTGGTCAATACGGAAAAGCTATTGGTGAAGATATAAGTGTCAACAAAACAAATACAATGGCAATGGCACTTTCCAGAGCTACTCCTTTATTTGGATACTTTGCTGCCAAGTTTATGGAAACAGATGTTTTTCAATCAGCAGCACAAAAAATGAAAGATAAAATTAGTAACACACTATCAAGTGCTGGTGAATCTCTTGCAAATGTTTTTAAGAAGAAACAAGAAGAAGACGATGTTCCTCAACTACAAAAAGGTGGTTTGGTAAGGAAAGGTGGAATTGTTGAAGTACATGCTGCTGAAGTTGTAAGTCCCATTGATAAAATCTTAGATAGAATTGATCCAATGGGTAGTACACAAGTTGTAGAAAAATTATCAGCTATTCATAAAGAAATGAAGTCCCTTGCTAAAGTTGGGCAAGGGTCACAGGATGCTTTATTAAAATCTATCAATGAATTGAAAGTTGGTATGATCGGTACGGCATCGAGAATGCAACTTGCATGGCAACGAACATTGTTAGAACATCCTACGTTCAGAGGTATTCTAGCATTTTCACAAACAATGCAAACAGTTATCTCTGCTCCATTCAGAATTTTATTTGCTGCTCGTGGAGGGTTTATTGGAGATGTAAGAAAAGCAACCCGAACAAGCAATATATATCAACAACAAGTTAACCTCTTAGCATTAATCTATATTAAAGGTATGCAGTATCTAAGAGATATTGCCAAATTTACAAATGTTTCCGCTGAAGCATTAGTTGGAGAAAAAGTATCTCCTACATCATCTAAAACATATACTCTATTTGGTCAAATCAAAGAGTTCATGACAAGCAGAAGTATTGAACCTGGAGGAAAGGAAGGTTTATTCAATACATTTGTTGACAGATTAGATTTAGATAGAAGTGCTTTATCAGAAGCAGGCATAACAAGTTTTAGTGATCTATTAAGCCCAATGGCAATTCTGAGAAACATGGGTATCACAAAAGAAAATATCCGTGGTAAAGTTCAGGAAAGAGCTGGTGGGGGAAATACTTATTTTGAGGATGCAGAAGAGAAATTAGCAAATGCTAAATTCGATGCAGAGTTCAAAGCTCGAGCCATGAAAAAACGTGCTGAGCGTTTTGGAAAAAGAGGGAAAGACAAAATTCAAGGGTTGTGGGAAAAGATATCCGACAACATTGAAAAAATGAGAAGTATGAAAGAGGATCAAGAGAAAAGAGAAGGCCCACATTCTCCAAGTATGGCTGAGAATATTTCTGCAACAGCAGAATTTTCTGAAAAGAAATACAAAGAAGATAAAAAAAGTGACAAAGAGAAAGTTGGTATCTGGCAAAAAATTAAAGGTTATGGAAAAAAACAATCAGAAGGAATGGAAGGGCTGAAAGACAGATTTAAAAAGATGGGTCAGGGAATCAAAAGTTGGATTCCTGTCATTTTGGGATTCTTTACAAAAATCGGTGGCGGTATCATGAAAATTGTAAAACCGATTCTTAGTATTGCCGCATGGGTAGGAAGATTGGCCCTAACCAGTCTCGGAGGGTTAGCAACCGGAGTGGGTGGAGCTATATCATCTGTTGCAGGTGGAGCTAGTACTGCATATGCTGCTGGTGGTGTCTCTGGTGTTATAGGAGCTGGTGTTAAAGGTGGGGCAGGACTTCTTGGAAGTGCAGCTGCCGCAGGAACAGGTGCTTTAATTGGCGGTTGGATGACAATTAAAGATATGTATATGGCTATAACGGATCCACAAGGATTTGCTGGAAATGTTTTAGTTCGTGCTTTCTCTGCTGCCTTAGGTGGTGCTGGAGAGGCTGGAAAAGGTGGATGGGAAGGAACCAAACGTGGTGCTTTGAAAGGAGCGGCACTGGGTGCAGCAGCCGGATCAATCATTCCTGGTGTTGGTACTATGATTGGTGGTGCTATTGGAGCATTGGCAGGCGGTGTCCTTGGTTTCGTTGGTGGAGAAAAAATCTCTGAATATATGAACCAATACATTCAAGATATCAAAAGTATTGTTTCATCAATTTGGGATGTTGCAACATTTCCATATAAGATGTTGAAAGAGGGAATCAAAAGCTTTTGGGTTTTGACAAAATTTGTTGGTAAAAGTATATATGAATGGTTGGATGACTGGCTATCAGGTCCTGGTTTTATAGGTGAAATGTGGCAAGGATTGAAAAATATTTTCTCAAGTATCTTTGAATCATTCGGAACATTATGGCAAATTGTAAAAGATGGTGTAAGTCAGTTCTTTGAAAACTTTAATTGGGATCAATTTAAAGATGTTATGAAGGATGCGTTAGCCAATTTACTATTTCCTCTTGTTACATTTATGAAAGCATTTAGAGGTATAAGAGATTGGGCAGATAAGAAAATTGAAAATATGTCAGTAATTGGCCCAATATATAAAAAAGCTAAAGAAGTTATAGGTCGTATTCATCACGGAACTCTTGCTGATAGTCTTGAAGCAGCATTGGAAGGAAAAGAAGCTCCTCCAATTAAACCTGTTGATATGAACGATATAATGCCGAAAGAACTAGCACCGGCACATAAAAGTGAGATTAAAATCATTGCTGAACGTACAGCTAAACAAGTAGCACAAGAGCAACAAATTATAGCAAATAAACTTGATCAAATTGGTGAACAAAACAAAAAATCAGGAGCGGCGCAAGTCAATGCAATAAAACAAAGTACTAATGTTATAACAAGTAACAATACTAATGTTCACACAAACAATGTTGCACCTGGAAATAGACAAAGCGCTTCAAAAAGACAAACATCACTTGCAGTACCAATGCTACTACAGGCATCACATTAAGGAGATATAATAAATGAAACTTGCTCCATTTAACGGAACATTTGGTATGCCACCACAATCACATGTGAGTGATACAGCGATTATTAACAGTATGCCTATTATGGAAATAACTCCCGGCAAACCAAATTTTGAATCTGGATTGTCTCTATTTAGTGTTACTGACGATTGGCAAACTTACCTGAAGATTTTAAACACTCTTGGTTTTCAATTATCTGAAGAAA
>Ga0316195_10000023_pt1 | contig 37094 bp, 34 predicted proteins | sample Phised1_MG_FD_204937 | JGI IMG/M metagenome (GOLD analysis project Ga0316195, IMG submission 204937) | Coastal sediment microbial communities from Maine, United States - Phippsburg sediment 1 | ecosystem: Environmental > Aquatic > Marine > Coastal > Sediment | place: USA: Maine | collected...
GCGACCCGGCTTCATGGCCACCTTCCAGAAATTTACCTGGCCGATTCGCTCAAGTATCTGGGTAACGAAGTCCGCCTCGCCCACCGAAACGCCGCCCGTGGTCACGATCGCATCCGCCTGTCGGGACGCCTCCATCAGCACCGACTCCAGTACATCGGGGTCATCGGGTACCACCCCCAGGTCCATGACTTCCATACCCAGCCGGGTCAGCACGCCGTAAAGCGTGTAACGATTGCTGTCGTAAATCTGGCCTTGCTTGAGTGTCTCACCGATTCCGACAAGCTCATCCCCGGTAGAGAAAAATGCCACCCTGGGTCGGCGCAGCACCGACACGCGGCCAACCCCCAGGGAGGCCAGCACACCCAGCATGGCTGGATGAATCACGATTCCTGCACGGGCGCCCACCGCACCCGCCGCAACGTCCTCACCGGCCGGGCGAACGTGCTGGCCGGCGCGATGCCGGTCATCAATTACGACGCCGTCATCCACGCGTTCAGCATGTTCCTGCATGACCACCGTATCGGTTCCCGCGGGCATGACTGCCCCGGTCATAATGCGGGCGCACTGGCCGGCCTCGACCCGGGTCTGCAAGGGCCTGCCCGCCCAGGCGGTACCCACCAGTTGCAAGGTGCATTCACCTGCCTTGGGCAAATCCGAACCTGCCAGGGCGTAACCATCCATGGCCGAATTGGTATGCGCCGGGACATCCACGGCAGAAATCACATCATTTGCCAACACCCGACCAAGGGCCTCCCGGATATCCAGAACCTCAACCTCGCTGACCGGCTCCACCACGGCCAGCACCTGCTCAAGCGCCTGCTGCAGGGGCATGGCGGTGTCGGCATGACTATCCGTACAACAATCCCCGGGGGCCATAGGTTCTCCGTGACTCATTCTTTTACTCCACCTTGTGCTGCCAGCCTGGCTTCCAGTTGCTCACGGTCAGCCGGTTCATTGATGTTCAAAAACGTATCCTGGCAATCGCTAAAATCCACTTCCTGCATGGCATGCTCCCGATACCATCGATCTATCTTGCGGCCGCCCGAATCCAGGTAGGCCTGGAGACTTTCCAGCAGGTTACAGCGAATCATCGCAAACACCGGCTGCAGCCGCTCCCCATCATGGGCAACGGCAATTTCGGCGCCCCGTTCACATGCCTGCCACATGCGCTGGGCCAATAAGGGCGATACCAGCGGCGAATCACATGGCGCGGTTAGCAACCACTCACCGGTGGCCGCCTGTATGCCGCTGGCCATGCCCGCCAGGGGACCCTGGAAGTCTCCGCTGCGATCCGCCACCACCGAATACCCCATGGCGCCGTATACGTCCTGGTTGCGGTTGGCATTGATAATCAACTCATCAACCTGTTCCCGGAGACAGTCAATCACCCAGGCAACCATGGGTTTTCCGGCAAGGTCCACAAGACCCTTGTCCGATCCACCCATACGCAGCGCGCGCCCACCGGCCAGCACCAGGCCGGTAATCCTTCCTCGCTGCTGTCCTTCCATTTTTTCTGCGTTCTCTGGCAAGCCGTTCTTCCTATTTCGTGGCCGGTGCATCCGGGAAGAATACCGGCGCCCCGTCAATCTTGTAATTGGCAATCAGCTCCTGTCCGGCCGGTGATACCAGCCAGTCTATAAAGGCCTGGCCATCAGCGGCGCGAACATGCGCGAAGCGCTCCGGATTCACCAGTATCACACCATAGGGATTAAACAGTCGGGAATCCCCTTCGACCATCACTTTGAAATCACCCTTGTTGCCGAAACTGGCCCAGGTAGCCCGGTCGCTAAGGACATAGGCGTTCATGCCCACAGCGGTATTAAGCGTGGTGCCCATGCCAGAGCCGGTTTCCCGGTACCAGCTGCCGCTGCTCGCGGCAGGGTCAACCCCAGCCTCGGCCCACAAGCTCAACTCCTTTTTATGGGTTCCACTGTCATCACCCCTGGACGCAAATGCCGCACCCGCGGTAGAGATCGCTTGCAACGCTTTAACGATATCGTTGCCCCCCGCCACCGATGCCGGATCCTCCGCCGTTCCAAGCAGGACAAAATCGTTGTGCATCACCGGATAGCGCTTGACACCCAGGCCCTGGGCGACAAATGCATCTTCCGAAGCCCGGTGATGAACCAGCAAGACATCGGCATCACCGTTGCTGGCAAGCTTCATGGCCTGTCCGGTACCCACCGCGACGACCCGCACCTGTATTCCGGTTTTCTCGGTAAAAACTGGCAGGATAAAATCGAACAGGCCGGAGTTTTCAGTTGAGGTGGTGGACGCCAGCACGATGAAAGGCTGCTCGTCACTCGCCGCGCACAAGAAACCCGGCGATATGCCGACAAACAAAACTATAAGGCATAAAACCTTGTTCAAAATTGCGTTTCTCATTCAAGTAACTCTCCAAGTAAAAAACGCCTCGCCTCGTCGGTGACCGGTTCACCAAAAAACACCTTTGCGGCGGTATGTTCAAGCAATCGGCCCTTGTGCAAAAACAGCACTTCATCGGCCAATCGCCTGGCCTGTAAAATGTCGTGAGTGGTCATGATAATCCGGGTGCCATCCGCGTCGGCTGCACGAATCATCGCCTCTACCGCCGCCGTGGCGCCAGGATCGAGATTCGAGGTAGGCTCATCCAGCAACAAAACCCGCGGACGCAGCACTCTTGCCCGCGCAATACTCAGTCGCTGCTGCTCACCGCCAGAGAGTGTGCGTGCCGGATGGTCCGCCAGCTCCGACAGACCGGCTTCTTCAAGCGCTGTGTCGATACGCGAAGACCTTTCTTGCCTTGCCACACCCATGACGCCCAGGGTATGCGCAATATTGTCGGAAACCGTGCGCCTGAGCAGAACCGTTCGCTGGAAAACCATGGCCAGTTCACGGCCTGCCTGTGACGGCGTCCTGCCTGCCCAGCTGACACGGCCGGAGTCGGGTTGCAGCAATCCGTGGCACACCCTTAGCAACAAGCTTTTCCCTGCACCGTTGGGTCCAAGTATTACCGTGCGAACACCGTCCTCAAGTTGGAAATCAAGCTTGTTCAGCAAGATCTTCCCGCCGGCGACATAGGACAGATCCGAGACCTCCAGCGGCATCACCCGATGTTGTTCGCCGAGCTTATCCATAACGCTTGCTCGCTGCATCGCCGATCAGCACCGCGGCGGCGTTCACGCTGGCCGCGAGAATGACCAGCACAATGCCAAGAGCCAGCGCCAGGTTCAGGTTTCCCTTGCTGGTTTCCAAGGCGATGGTAGTGGTCATCACCCGGGTGACGTGATTGATGTTGCCGCCAACGATAATGACTGCGCCCACCTCGGCACTGGCCCGCCCGAATCCGGCAAGCAGTCCGGTGAGCAGCCGAAAACGGCCGTCCCACAACAGGGTGGTGATTCTCTGCAAGTATCCCGCACCCAGTGAACACAGGTACTCGTCGTATTCCTCGTGGAGGTCTGAAATGGTCTGCCGGGTCAGGGCCGCGATAATCGGCGTAACCAGGATGCTCTGGGCAATAACCATGGCAGTGGGAGTGAAAAGAACTCCCATCTCACCCAGGGGTCCGCTGCGGGATAACAACAGGTAAACGATCAGGCCGACAACCACGGGCGGCAGGCCCATCGCGGCATTCAGCAAGATTACCGCTGCCCGACGACCCGGAAATTTCACCAGGGCCACCGCAGCACCCAGTGGCAGCCCCACTATTGACGCGATCAACACGGCTGCAAGACTGACCTTCAGGGACAAGGCAACAATTTCCACCAGGTCCGGATCCAGCCCGACGACCAGTTCAACGGCCGTGGCCACAGCGGAAAAAACCTCACTCATTGACTAGCCGCCTCCCCAGCGACACGTGCTCTCGTTTTGCGAGCTGTTGGGACAGACCTGCATACGTGCAAGTGTAATGCCACCGCGGAGTATTGGGCTTTTTTCGAGGCCCTTCTACCCCACTTTCCAATTTATAGTTCGAGTTTAGGGAAAAAATGGGTCAAATTGACGATATCCGAAGGTCTTATTGCGTCATCTTGTCCCAAAGTGTAACTTGTTGGGTCATATCGTACTATCGAACAACTTTACCCGGGACCGCCTTAAAGCAGGATCCTGTGACAATGAATGAATGACCTGGCCAGGAAGACCGAAGATATGTCCAGTTTTCCCGGCAGGTTTTTCGAACAAGCAGGGTAAGATGACCAGGAACACAAAGTCTAAAGGGGAGCAGGATGCCCCCGCCAATGACGCCGCCTGCAAACGGCTATCGGTAATGCTGGTAGGAGGCGAACAGAATCATCGTTCGCAACTGCAACATCGCCTGGCCAGGCACTGCGGGTTGGTGGAATCTGCCGACAGCCTGGATAAGGCCAGGCAACTGGCAGCGCGATGTCATTTCGATTTTCTGGTAGTGGAACCCTCCGCCAACGGAGACTGGAGCCTGGACTGGATACCCGCGCTAAAGGGTTCGTCCAGCATAATCCTTAGCGCCTTCCGCCCTGACACCGAGTTGGCTATCAAGGCTTTGCGCGCAGGAGTCAGCGACATCGTGACCCTGCCTGCGGAGCCTGGCGACCTGATAGATGCATTCAAACGACATCTTTCCAGCCATCCCGAGGGGGTCGTTCCCAAGCCGACACGGCTGATCCATTCTTCACGCCACCGGTTGGTGGGAGACAGTCACTCGATCCGACAGGTCAAGGCGCTAATCGAGCGGGTCGCGGCATCATCGGCGACCGTATTGATCCAGGGAGAAACAGGTACCGGTAAAGAGCTGGTGGCACGATTGCTACACCACAGCAGCGGACGGAACGGAAATTTCGTGCCGGTCAACTGCGGGGCTATTGCGCCCGAACTGCTGGAAAGTGAGCTGTTTGGGCACACCCGGGGCGCCTTCACCAACGCTCACCAGGGCAGGGACGGACTATTTGTCTCAGCCCGCAGAGGTACGGTTTTCCTGGATGAAATCAGTGAAATGCCTTTTGACATGGAAGTGAAGCTGCTCAGAGCTATCGAGGAAAGTGCGATTCGCCCGGTGGGCGCGGACCGTGAGGTCTCTATCGACTGCCGGATCGTAGCCTCTACCCAGCATGAACTGACTACCCGAATAAAAATGGGCCAGTTCCGGGAAGACCTGTACTACCGGCTTAACGTAATTCACATCGACCTGCCATCACTGCGTAGCAGGCGAGAGGACATTCCGGCCCTGGTAGATCATTTCATCAAAAGCTTGTCGGCAGAGCTCGCCATGCCGCCGGTACCGGTAAGCCAGAGAACCCTGGACATCCTGCAGGCCTATCACTGGCCAGGTAATGTGCGGGAACTGAAAAACGTCCTGGAACGGACGCTCCTGCTTGGCATCCCGCCGGAAGAATCCCTGGAATTGCTTACCGAAACCAGCCTGGAAGACAATTCCAGCTACTCCCTGGACTGGACCCTGGAGCAAGTGAAGCAACACCACATGACCCAGGTGCTCGATGCCAGCGGCGGCAACAAATCCGAAGCGGCTCGTCGCCTGGGCATCTCTCGCAAGACTCTTGAGCGCAAACTGCCTGGGGAACCAGGCCATCACTAGGCGAACAAACCGCCAACCAATACTCGGGGACGGAACGCAACAATGAGCGAAATTACACTGGACGAGGATCGCCTGAATATGGAGATCCGCAAATTCCTCAAGACCGTCGGCGTAACCTCCCAGCGGGAAATCGAAAAAGCGATTCGCGCTGCCGCCGAGCAAGGCACGCTGGAAAACGGCGGGATCGCCGCGAAGATCACTCTCGAAGTGCCGGGCCTGGGGCTATCCCACGTGATTGAGCATCTCCTGCACCCCAGGAATGACGCCTAGGCCGGCCAGACCAGCTTGCCCAGTTCCTTGAAATCATAGCCGCCCAGCATCTGGGCCTGGCGCTGGCACTCGGGCGCCCGTAATTGCTCCAGCAATTTCTGAAACAGGGTTCGGAAGAATATCCCCCGGGGCATGGCTAAATCGAATGCCTCTGTACCGATAGGAATAAAGTCCAGTCCAAACTCGGCAGCGGTCGCGCGAACTCCTAACGCCACATCCGCATGACCCATGGCTATCATGCTCGCCCCATCGCGCTCCGACAGGGCCTGGCAAGTCACCCTGCGAGCAGCCGGGTTAAGTCCGTGACGAGTAGTGATTTCCTGCAGGAAGCGGTTCGACCCAGCCCCTTCCTGGCGCATTACCCAGCGTACTTCCGAAGAAAACAAGGCGCTGACATCCGACTCTGCGGTCCACATACCCGGCACCACGATCAATCCCTGGTCTCTCAAGAACAGTCGCACCAGCACCCACTCATGGTGCTGGGCATATTGCTTGAGCAGCGCCGGGTGACGCATGAGGCTTTCCTCGGCAGGACCCCAGTGCAGGGCACAGATATCCGCCCGCCGACGGGCGAGCAGGGACAGGCCAAGCTGGGTACTGGTTGCCGTGCAGCCGATAAGGGCGCGGGCCTGGACCTGATTTGATACCGCCATGATCGCCCTTGCCAGCAAGGGATCATCGCCGCCGGCGATGATCATCCTGTCAGTGAGCAGACCCCCATGGCTGGACTCCAGTATCCATTGATCCACCAGGTCTCTCGGGAAAAGCCATTTGCCTGTGAGCTTGCTGGCGGGAATCTTTCCCTCGCTTACCAGGGCATACACTTTCTTCTCGTTAATATTCAGATACCGGGCGACTTGCCTAACGCTCATGAACCGGGGGAGCGGCTCCATAGGCACACCACCGGACTCCGCGGCTGCCCTTAATGGCCCTTCCAACCTGCGGCTGATTGCTGCTATTCCCATGTGCGGTGTCCTGACACTGTTTGCACTATAAGTAGTTCCCATCTGCGGTCCTCAACAGCTATCAATGCAAAAAGTATTCCCTGAGCCCGGGAACGGCTGAACGCCCACCAGGATCAGCTGATCAATCTCCAAAGGGGCAAGGAAACACTGACAAAATGTCGCATTCACTGAGCGCCATGGGGCATTTTGTCGCGGCATTTCGCCCCCTGCCCCAAGGGAAGTAGCCGCTCGCGGGAACAAACACCGAGATCGTGCTTGGTACGCAACTTGCTACGTCCTAAAGAGAATGGCGCATCCACCTTCCTTGAGGGTTGCCAAGCCCGCCTTCAATGTCGGAAGAACTTGCATGAATCGGAGCCTGTACAGAGATCTATGAGCACCCAGCTGACTTTACCGGTTTCCGTGATCATGCAGGCCAAACAGGTCAAGCATGGGGCATGGAGTGTCGCCAGCTGGGAGGCTGTCGGAGTCATTCCTTACGACCCGGAAACCGGGCCCCAGCGCAAACTGCTGATGCGCGATGGAGCCGACCTGCAGCAATACCTGTGGTCGGGGTTCCGGATGTGCCTTTATCGCGATGGCGCTGAAAATTACTGGTACAACCTTGTTGGCGGCAATCCCTCCCTGTATGTGCTTTGTCACGAAGACCCCGATGGCGATGTCGAGCCATTTGCGGTGACCGCAAACCACGATGAGGCCAGTGCTGGCATTGAGGGTGACGATCGCGTCTACTCGGTACCGATACCTCCGGAAATATACCGGCAACTGGAAAATTTCGTGGTGCAGCATTATGTGCCCAAGGAAAAGACAGTTCGAAAACGCAAGAAGTGGTCGGACGAGAAACCCTCATGAGTGATACAAAAAAGGGCCTCCGGGACCTGGAAACCGGCGAGCCCGAGGTCCCTGGGGAAGATTTCATAAGTCGATGGTCACAGCGCAAAAGCGAGGCCCGGGAAAATCAGACCGACGCCCAGGCTGAGCCGATTGAGGCCGTCGAGACCCAGGAGCCTGAGCTCACAGACGCCGATATGCCCCCCCTGGAAAGCCTGGACCAGGATTCAGATTTCAGCGGTTTTCTCTCTGCAGGAGTGAGTGAGAAATTACGCAAAACGGCCCTGCGGAAAATGTTTCATGGAGCAAAGTTCAATATCACCGACGGGATGGACGACTACGCCGAGGACTATTCAATCTGGATACCCCTGGGGGATGTGGTTACCTGCGATATGAAACACGCCATAGAGGTTATGAAAGAAAAACTCCAGCGAGCCCTGGATGACGAGGCAGAGAAACTCACCGATGACTCCCCCGCCGGGGATGAACCGCCGCGGGAAGTCGAAGATCTTGCGGACGAGACCGAGAATAGCAACCTGACGACGGAGACACAGGATGACCAAGGCAAGTCATGACCTTCCCAGCACCAGCGCCAATGGCGCTGCACGAGCCAGGGCACTGGCCGGGGAGCCGCAACACGAGTTCACTCCTACCTCTCTGGTCAATTACGTGTCCCAGGGACGGTTGCTGATTATCGGCGAAGACTCGGACTGCCTGGCGATGGCGTCAGAACTGAGGGACGATCTTGAATGCACTATCTGGGTGCCCTCTGATGCGCCCCCCGAAACCTCCCTGGAAAACGGATTCCGAGTCATTCGTGGTGGGCGTCCCGCACTGAAAGGGGCTTTGGGACAATATAAGGTCTCGGTAGCCCAGCCAGGTGATGCTTCCGGGCTGGACAAGAAATACCTGGAGTACGACCTGGTCCTGGACCAGGGCACGCCCAGGTTGATTGACGCAGAAATCCTGCCTGTCGGCTATTACTCCCCGTCCAGCCCCGAGAGCCGGGAACGGGACCTCAAGCTTCTCCCGGGCATGACCGGTGAGTTCGAGAAGCCGAAATATTTCCAGTACAACCCTGGCATTTGCGCCCACGGACGCAGCGGCGTACCCGGGTGCACCCGCTGTCTGGATGCCTGTCCGGCCCTGGCCATTACCTCGATGGGCGACACCGTCAGCGTGGACCCCTACTTATGCCAGGGCGGTGGAAGCTGTGTTGCCGCCTGCCCTACCGGTGCCATGACCTACGCCTTCCCCCAGGTAAGCGAATTGCTGGCCCACGTGCAGACGCTGCTTGGCGCTTACCAGGAGGCCGGCGGAGAAGACCCCATCCTGTTGTTCCACGATGGCTGGAGCGGCATGGCGATTTATGGCCCATTGGCAGAGTCACTGTCCGAACGCATCATCCCGGTTCAACTGGAAGAAATCGGCTCCATCGGCATGGATGCCTGGATGGCCATCCTGGCCTTCGGAGCGGCTGGCGTACTCATGGCGGTGACCGGCGGCACACCCGCCAGGATGCGATCCGAACTTGCCGACCAAATCCGTTTTTCTCAACCCATTCTCCAGGGCATGGGATATTCCGAAGCCTGCCTGGGGCTGGTCGATGTAGAACGCGCTGATGCCGCTGAGCGTCTCGGAGACTCGCTTCCCCGCGCCAAGCTGAAGCGGCCGGCGCGTTTCGTACCCCAGGAAGACAAGCGGACCACCCTGCGCAATGCGTTTAACCACCTGTATTCCCAGTCCGGCTCCACCCGAAAAGCAGTGGATTTGCCTGCGGCGGCGCCATTTGGGGATATTCGGGTAGACAAGCAGGCCTGCACCCTGTGCATGGGATGCGTGGCGGTTTGTCCAACCTCGGCCTTGCGTGACGGCTCCGGCCTGCCCCAGCTCAAGTTCATGGAATGGGACTGTGTGCAGTGTGGCCTGTGTGAAAAAGCCTGCCCCGAAAAAGCCATCACAAGGCATGCACGGTTTATCTACGACAACGACAAGCGCCACCAGGTGCGGCTGCTGAATGAGGAGCAACCCCTGTGCTGCATCGTCTGCGGCAAGGCCTTCGCCACCCAGTCCATGCTGAAAGTCGTCACTGAAAAACTCGATGGGCACTGGATGTTCCAGTCCGAGAACGCCAAGCGGCGGCTGTACATGTGTGAACACTGCAGGGTGAAGGACATGATGCAGTCACAGGCTGATAAGTCGGACATGCCCATTTAGTCCTCAATTGCCAACAAATGACTCAGGCTGCGCCAAATTGTCGCAACCGTGTCTCAAAAACATGAATTATTTGAAGTTCTAGGTTTGTTTTACTCCGATATTTCCAAAAATACTTGGCCCACAACTTGCTTTTACTTAGGTCTGAATAGACCAAGAAGGTGTCGATTGTCCGAAGCGCCCCAGACCAGTGAAGTCGAAGTCCGGCAATCCGGTGGCCCCACAGAGGCCCCCGAGGATGTGCTGCGCGCCAACACCTACAGTCTGCTAGCCCATTTACTGGCCGCACCACCGGTTGAAGACAGCTTGAGCCTGCTCTCCCGGATCGATGCACAGGACAGCGAGTCAGGAGACTTGCTGGGTGCCGCATGGCAAATGCTGCGCCAGGCCGCCGGCCGATCCGACACCGCAGAACTCGATGACGAGTACCACGATCTGTTTACCGGTATGGGCCGGGGCGAACTCATGCCCTTTGGCTCCTGGTACATGACAGGATTTTTGATGGAACAACCCCTGGCCAAGCTTCGGGGCGATTTGCTGGAACTGGGATTCGCGCGCCAGGAAGGCGTCACCCAGCCTGAAGATCACGCAGCGGCCCTGTGCGAAGTCATGTCCATGATTACCACCACTGACCTGGCGGCCCAGGGCCAGTTTTTCCAGCGTCACATCGCAACCTGGATGCCGCGCTTTTTCCGCGACATGCAGGAAGCATCCTCGGCGCGTTTTTACCGCGCCGTGGGGCAACTGGGCGAGCAATTTATGGAAGTGGAGAAGGAATACCTCCGCTTTTGGGAGCCGAAAGAACCAGCTTCTTCTGGGGAACGGCAAAACTGAAAATTCGAAACCGAAGACGACCAAGCAGTCTTATTGAGGAGAGTGTAATGACCCGGGAATCGCAAGTGGATAAGAAAAGCAGGCGAACATTCCTCAAGGAACTTGCGGTAGCCGGTGGTGCGGCAGCCGTAGTGTCTGCCGCCGGCACGGCAAATGCGGAACCAACACCTGTTGCAACCAATGAAAAGCCCCATACCAAGGGCTACCACCTCACGCCGCACATCAATCGTTATTACCAAAAGGCCCGCTTCTGATCGAAGTGACCGATGTGCTGATGCGTTAAAGAACTACAGTGAGGAGTCTCAGCGATGAAGCTGACAAAAAAACGAGACCTTAGCCCTGATGGAACCACAATTCCTTTAAAAGGAATCCTGGGTAGCGCTATCGACAGGCGCACCTTTTTACGTCGCACCAGCCTGGCTGTTGGCGGCGGTGCAGTAGCCGGAGCACTGCAACCGGTGATGATGCGGCGCGCTGAAGCGGCAGCCGGTGCAGCCGGAGGCGAAACCGAGATTCGTAAATCGGTTTGTACGCACTGCTCTGTCGGCTGCGGCGTTGTTGCAGAAGTGCAAAACGGCGTGTGGACCGGACAGGAACCGGATTTTGATTCCCCGTTTAACCTGGGTGGTCATTGCGCCAAGGGCGCATCCGTTCGCGAGCATGGACACGGTGAACGCCGTCTGAAACATCCCATGAAGCTGACTGACGGCAAATGGAAGCAGGTGTCCTGGGACGAGGCCATCAACGAGATTGGTGACAAGGTGCTTGATATTCGCAAGCGCTCAGGCCCTGATTCGGTGTACTGGCTGGGCTCCGCCAAATTTAATAACGAGCAGGCTTACCTGTTCCGCAAATTTGCCGGCCTGTGGGGCACGAACAACGTGGACCACCAGGCGCGAATTTGTCACTCCACCACCGTGGCCGGCGTAGCGAACACATGGGGCTACGGCGCCATGACCAATTCCTACAACGACATGCATAACAGCAAGGCGATGTTCTTCATCGGCAGTAATGCCGCGGAAGCGCATCCGGTTGCCATGCAGCACATTCTCAAAGGCAAGGAAAACGGCGCGAAGATGATCGTGGTTGACCCGCGTTTCACACGTACCGCTGCCCACGCCGACCAGTTTATCCGGATTCGTCCCGGATCCGACGTGCCGCTGATCTGGGGAATGCTGTACCACATCTTCGAGAACGGCTGGGAAGACAAGGAATACATCCGCCAGCGCGTATTCGGGCTTGACGAGATCCGCAAGGAAGTCGCCAAGTGGACTCCGGACGAGGTGGAAAGAGTCTCCGGCGTACCTGGTGACCAGGTGAAACTGGCGGCCCAGACCATGGCCGAAAATCGACCCGGAACCATCGTCTGGTGCATGGGCGGCACCCAGCACACCATCGGTAACAACAACACCCGCGCATACTGCGTGCTGCAACTGGCACTGGGCAACGTGGGCAAATCCGGCGGCGGCGCCAACATCTTCCGCGGCCACGATAACGTGCAGGGCGCGACTGACCTTGGCATCCTCTCTCACACGCTGCCCGGCTACTACGGCCTGGCTGAGGGCTCCTGGGCCCATTGGGCACGCGTCTGGGATGTGGACTTCGACTGGCTCAAGGGTCGTTTCGACACCGGCTACATAGACACCAAGACCGGGGACGAAGATGGGGAAATGGGTATTCCGTTTGCCAACCCCATGAACTCATCCGGCATTCCGGTATCGCGCTGGATTGACGGTGTGCTGGAAGACAGCCGCAACATTGACCAGCGGGACAACCTGAAAGCGATGTTCTTCTGGGGACATGCTCCGAACAGCCAGACCCGCGGCCCGGAAATGAAGAAGGCCCTGGAAAGCCTGGAATTGGTAGTGGTCGTCGATCCTTACCCGACCCACACGGCTGTACTGCCTGATCGTAGGGAAGGCATGTACCTGCTGCCCGCAGCAACCCAGTTCGAGACTTACGGATCGGTTACCGCATCCAACCGCTCATTGCAGTGGCGCGAAAAGTTGATCGAGCCATTGTTTGACGCGCTGCCCGATCAGACCATCATGTACAAGATGGCCAAGAAGCTGGGCTTTGCTGACGAGCTGTTCAAGAACATACAGGTCAACAATGAAGAACCGCTGATTGAGGACATCCTGAGAGAAATCAATCGTGGCATGTGGACTATCGGTTACACCGGCCAGAGTCCGGAGAGACTGAAGCTGCATGCGGCTAACAAGCACACCTTCAACACCACAACCTTGTTAGCCGAAGGTGGTCCTTGCGATGGCGAGTACTACGGTCTGCCGTGGCCATGTTGGGGAACGCCGGAAATGAAACATCCGGGCACCCCGATACTCTACGACACCAGCAAATCTGTAGCGGATGGCGGACTGAATTTCCGCGCCCGTTTCGGTGTCGAGTTCGAGGGCAAGAACCTGCTGGCCGAGGACTCCTACAGCGTGGGGGCCGAGATCCAGGACGGTTATCCGGAATTCACTGCGGACATGCTCAAGCAGTTGGGCTGGTGGAATGACCTGACCGCGGATGAGAAGACTGCCGCGGAAGGAAAGAACTGGAAGACCGACCTGTCTGGCGGTATCCAGCGGGTAGCCATCGCTCACGGTTGCGCTCCCTACGGCAACGCCAAGGCACGCGCCATCGTCTGGACCTTCCCGGATCGCGTCCCGATTCATCGCGAACCCCTGTACACGTCGCGGCGTGACCTGGTGGATAAATACCCCACCTACGAGGATCGCAAGAGTCACTATCGTCTACCCACCCGTTATGCATCCATCCAGGCCCAGGACAAGTCATCTGAGTATCCCTTGATCCTGACCAGCGGAAGATTGGTTGAATACGAGGGTGGCGGCGATGAAACCCGCTCCAACCCCTGGTTGGCTGAGCTGCAACAAGAGATGTTCGCCGAGATTAATCCCGGAGACGCCAATGACACCGGCATCCGTGACGGCGACTGGATCTGGCTCGAAGGTGCAGAAGGCGCACGAGTGAAAGTCAAGGCCCAGATCACCGAGAGAGTCGGACGCGGCGTGGTATTTATGCCATTCCACTTCGCCGGCTGGTATGACGGCAAGGACCTGCTCGACAAGTATCCGGAAGGCGCGGCACCTTATGTGCGGGGCGAGGCGGCCAACACGGCTTTCACCTACGGTTATGACTCGGTTACCCAAATGCAGGAAACCAAGTGCTCCCTTTGCAAGATCAGCGCGGCCTGAGGAGGATATAGATCATGGCAAGAATGAAATTTCTTTGTGATGCCGAACGCTGCATTGAATGCAATGGTTGCGTAACCGCATGTAAAAACGAGCACGAGGTGCCGTGGGGTGTGAATCGCCGTCGGGTGGTCACTCTGGATGACGGTGTACCGGGAGAAAGATCCATCTCGGTCGCCTGCATGCACTGCAGCGACGCACCATGCGCCGCTGTGTGTCCCGTCGACTGTTTCTACACCACCGACGATGGCATCGTTCTGCACGACAAGGACCTGTGCATTGGCTGCGGCTACTGCTTCTACGCATGTCCCTTCGGCGCGCCACAGTATCCCCAGAAAGAGGCCTTCGGGGTCAGGGGGAAAATGGACAAGTGCACCTTCTGCGCAGGCGGTCCCGAGGAAGATGGGTCCCAGGCCGAGTTCGAGAAATACGGCCGGAATCGTATCGCCGAGGGCAAGCTGCCCATGTGTGCAGAGATGTGCTCGACCAAGGCGCTCCTGGCAGGTGATGGCGACATGGTGGCTGACATCTATCGCGAACGCGTCCTGAAACGGAGCTCTCGCCCCCAAACCTGGGGCTGGGGAGTTGCTTACAAGGCTGACAGCTAGGCCGTGGCATTCCGGGTCGGCGTGGCCGGCCCGGTAACCCACCGCACAGCCCAAGGAGAATCGTGATGCAAAAAGTAACCATTACCCTGTTAATCATGGCCTCTTTCGCCATGGGGGGTTGTTACGAGGATACCGACATTACCCTGCATGACCCGGGGGTCTATCGGGGCACCACAGATCCATTGCTGGCAAAGCAGGCCAATCCGGAACAGCAGGCTATATTGGCCGAGCGTTTCCAGAAAGGGCAGTCAGACCGCTAGGACGGAACAACGACAAAAGAGGCTCTGCAGATACACTTGCTGAAACACCAGGAAGAAAAGACTGTAGAGCACAGGAGGACTTGAGGCGATGGCCGAACGAGCAAACACCACCTTGAATAGGCGGGACCCGAGGCGCAGCAGGCGCATCCTGTTCTGGAGCCTTGCCCTGCTTCTGCTCGGCACCATGACGCTACCGATGACCGGTTACCTGGTCACCGGAGTTAATAGCGTTGAGGCCGCAGCACAACAGGATTCCAGCAGCAATCCCAGATCTGAATTCTGGCGTGCCGTACGTGGCAGTGAATCTGGCGTCACCACGGTGAAAGGCCAGGAAACCGACGTGCTGATCCAGAACGGCGGACAGAACTGGAGAGAGATTCGACAGGGACCATTAACCACCTACGGGGCGATTGCCCTGGGACTGGTTATCCTGTTGATAGTTATTTTCCAGGCAGTCGTCGGGAAAGCGAAGCTGGAGACGCGAACAGGCAGGACGGTTACACGCTGGTCAATGATCGACCGGATATTGCACTGGTATGTAGCAATCCTGTTTATCATCCTCGCGTTAACCGGTATGGCGACACTGTATGGAAGAGAGGTCTTGATACCCTTGATGGGTAAAGAAGGCTTTGCGGCCTTCGCGGCCTTCGCCAAACCAGTGCACAATTACCTGTCACTGTTTTTCACCGCCGGCATAACCATCATGTTGGTGAAGTGGATAACACAGAACATCCCCAACTCCAGCGACATCAAGTGGATGCTCAGCGGCGGCGGATATTTCGATGGCGTTCACAGGCCTGCGGGCTTCGTGAATGGTGGCGAAAAAATGTGGTTCTGGATTCTCTTCTGGGGAAGCGTGGCCATGGTTGGCTCAGGAATCTTCCTGCTGTTCCCCAACATGGACTGGACCCGGGAAACCATGCAGACAGCGAATATCATCCACGGTATCAGCAGCCTTGCGTTAATCGCCGGCAGCATCGGTCATATCTACCTTGGCACCATCGGCAACGAGGGTACTCTGGAAGGCATGATCACCGGGGAGGTCGACGAGGGATGGGCAAAGCAACACCATGGCCTGTGGTTTGACGAGGTCAAGGGTGAGGCGCCAAGCATTTCTGGCGGCGCGGCTCGACCCTCTCCTGCGGCACCTGAGAAATAAGGCGCCCCTGGGGCAATGAAAAGAAAAGGGGCGCCTGGCGCCCCTTTTTTTATCCCTGAAATCCTTGATCGCCCCATTGGGAATTCTAGGTCTGCGCCAGCGCCTCAACCTTGCAGGCACAATATTTGAACTCGGGTATCTTTCCGTAAGGATCAAGCACCGGATTGGTCAGCTTGTTAACCGCCGCCTCCGCATAACAAAAGGCGATGAACACTGTCCCGTCCTGCACCGCGTTATCACAGCGCGCCTTGAGCTCAATTTCTCCCCGGCGTGTGGTCACCCGAATCGGCCCACCGGGCTCCACGCCCAGCGCCTGCAACTGCCTGGCTGACAGGCTGGCCACCGCTTCGGGTTCCAGTTCATCCAGAACCGCAGTTCTGCGGGTCATGGTCCCGGTATGCCAGTGCTCCAGTTGCCGCCCGGTGGTCAGCACCAGGGGATACTCGGCATCGGGAACCTCGGCCGGTGGGGTGGGAACGGTGGGGACCAGCAATGCCCGGCCACCCTCCCGTGGGAATCCGTCTCCGAAAACAATGTCCGTTCCCGGTTGATCCTCCGCCGGACACGGGTAAGTCACAAATCCTTCTCTTTCCAGCCTGTCCCAGGAAATATTTGCAAACGATGGCATCAACGAACCCATCTCGGCAAAGACGTCCTTCGGGTGCGTGTAATTCCACTCCAGCCCCAGGCCCCGGGCAAGCTCCTGAATTATCCACCAGTCCTGTTTCGCCTCGCCGGGAGGATCCAGCGCCGGCCTGCCCAGTTGCACCTGGCGGTTGGTATTGGTGACCGTTCCGTCTTTTTCAGGCCAGGCGGAAGCCGGCAACACGACATCCGCATGGAAGGCGGTTTCTGTCATGAACAGGTCCTGGACCACCAGGTGTTCCAGCTTGGCCAGGGCCTGTCGCGCATGTTGGACGTCCGGATCGGACATGGCCGGGTTCTCACCCATGATATACATGCCACGAATCTCTCCGGCATGGATGGCTCCCATGATTTCCACCACGGTCAGGCCACGCTGTGGATCCAGGCTGGTACCCCAGGCGTCTTCAAACCTGGCACGGGGATCATCGCCATCCACCGCCTGGTAGTCCGGGAAAAACATCGGAATCAGGCCGGCATCCGAGGCGCCCTGCACGTTGTTCTGACCACGCAGCGGGTGTAACCCCGTTCCCGGCCGTCCCACATGACCGGTTATGGTGGCCAGGGCGATCAGGCACCTGGCATTGTCGGTTCCATGACTGTGCTGGGATACTCCCATGCCCCAAAAAATGATGCCCGCACCGGCACTTGCATAACAACGGGCCACTTCCCGCAGGCGCTCAGCCTCGATACCGCAGATTGGCGCCATGGCCTCGGGGGTAAATTCCTTCACCCGCTGGCGGAGGTTTTCAAACCCTTCCGTGTGCCTGGCAACGTAATCGCCGTCCCACAGGTCCTCGCTGATAATGACGTTCAATATGGCGTTCAGCATGGCCACATCCGAGCCAGGGGTGAACTGCAGCATATGGGTCGCATGACGCTTCAGGGCGGTACCCCGGGGATCCATAACAATCAGCTTGGCACCGGCTTTCACCGCCTGCTTGAAGAACGTCGCGGCTACCGGGTGATTCTCTGTGGGATTGGCGCCGATCACGATAATCACGTCGGCCTGGGCCGCCGCAGTGAACGGGGCCGTTACCGCGCCCGAACCGATGCCCTCGAGTAATGCCGCCACCGACGAGGCGTGGCACAGGCGAGTGCAGTGATCCACGTTATTGCTGCCGAAGCCGGTGCGCACCAGTTTCTGAAACAGGAAGGCTTCCTCGTTGGAACCCTTTGCGGAACCAAAGCCTGCAAGCGCCCTGCCCCCGTGCTCATCCCGAATACCGGCCAATCCACTGGCCGCCCTGCGCAAGGCCTCTTCCCAGCTGGCTTCACGGAAATGGCTGAGGGGATTCGCCGGGTCTACATACCCTGCAGCATCCTTGGGTGCATCGTCACGACGGATCAGCGGGCGAGTCAGCCGATGGGAGTGGCGCAGGTAATCCAGTCCAAAGCGTCCTTTGACGCACAGACGCCCCTGGTTGGCCGGTCCATCACGACCCTGCACCGCCACAATATGATCATCGGCCACCTGGTAGGTGACCTGGCAGCCCACACCGCAATAGGGGCATACGCTGTCTACATTCTTTAATTCCGGTGCGGACGCCCTGCCCTGTTCGTCCACCAGGGACTTCTCGATCAGCGCTCCGGTAGGACAGGCCTGGACACACTCACCACAGGCCACGCAGGTGCTGTTCCCCATGGGATCGTCAAAATCAAAGACGATCTTGCTGCCGTGCCCGCGGCCGGCCATGCCGATCACGTCATTTACCTGCACTTCGCGACAGGCCCTGACACACAGGTTGCAGTGAATACATGAATCCAGGTAAACGCCCATGGCCGCGTGGCTTTGATCTGGCGGCACCGGGCGCCGGGAAGTGAAGCGGCTACTGGCCAGACCGACCTTGTCACTCCATTGCCAGAATTCCGATTCGGGGTCGTGGGCGTGTTCACGCCCGGGCTGATCGGCCATCAATAATTCGAACACCAGTTTCCGGGCATCGCTGGCCCGGTCCGTCTGGGTATGAACCTTCATCTGCGGAGTCGGCTGACGAACGCATGATGCTGCCAACACCCGCTCGCCCTCGATCTCGACCATACATGCCCGGCAGTTTCCGTCTGATCGATAGCCTGGACGACCGCTGTGGCACAGATGAGGAATGCTGGTGCCCTCGCGCCTGGCAACGTCCCAGATGCTCTCGCCTTCGCCAGCCTCGACCTGCACACCATCGAGATAAAATCTGATTGGACCCTGGCTCATGATTCAAACTCTTCAGGGAAATAACGCAATGTACACAGCAACGGGTTTGGCGCGGCCTGTCCCAGTCCGCAAATCGACGCGTCCGCCATGACCACCGCCAGCTCTTCAAGTAACTGTCGGTTCCATTGCTTCTCTTGCATCAAGGCTACGGCCTTTTGGGTTCCCACCCGGCAGGGAGTGCACTGGCCGCAGCTTTCATCCTCAAAAAATTTCATCAGGTTCAGGGCAAGACCTCGAAGATCGTCCTGGTCGCTGATAATCACTACCGCATGTGAGCCGACGAAACAGTCCTCGGCTGCCAGGGAACCAAAATCCAGCGGCAGGTCCGCCTTGGACTCCGGGAGAATGCCCCCCGAGGCGCCACCGGGCAGATACGCCCTGAACTCGTGGCCGGGCAACATGCCGTCACAATATTCATTGATCAACTGGCGGGCGGTAATACCCGCCGGGGCCAGCTTCACACCCGGACTTTTCACCCGGCCAGACACCGAGTAACTGCGTAGTCCCTTGGCGCCGTTACGACCATGGCCGGCAAACCATTCGGGCCCCCGCTCCACGATATCCCTTACCCAATGCAGGGTTTCCACGTTATTCACCAGGGTCGGGCAACCGAAAAGCCCCCGTTCAGCCACGTAGGGAGGTCGGTGCCGGGGCAGCGCACGCTTGCCCTCGATGGACTCAAGCATGGCGGACTCTTCGCCGCAGATATAGGCGCCAGCGCCGCGCCGTAATTCCACCTTCACATGAGATGACAACCCGGCCGCTTGCAGCGCCTTTATCTCTGCGAGGAGGATTTTCCTGATCGCCGGGTACTCATCCCTCAGGTATATGTACAACGTGTCAGCCTGGACCACCCACGCGGCAATCAGCGCCCCTTCCAGCATCCGGTGCGGGTCCCGCTCCAGGTGGAAGCGATCCTTGAAGGTGCCAGGCTCGCCTTCATCCGCATTCACCGCCACATACCTGGGACCGGGGTAACTTCGCACAACCTCCCACTTGGTGCCCGTGGGGAATCCTGCTCCGCCCAGCCCCCGCAAGGACGCATGCTTGAGTGCTTGAATAATTTCCTCGGAACTGCGTTTCCCGGCGAGGCATTGGCCTAGCAGTTGATAACCGCCCTGCTCCCGATAACTTCCGAACCCGATATAAGGCGGGATTTTCGGGGCGAGTTGACGCTGCTCAACCGCATCAGTCACGTGTTGAAGGCTGGCATGATCGACATGGCGCTGGTTGACCGCAACAACCGGGGCTGTATCACAGCGCCCCATGCAGGGAGCACGGACTACCCGAACCTGACCGGCGAAGCGCGCCTCCAGTTGTGTCGCCAGGCTGGAGGCGCCGGCCATTTCGCAACTGGGACTGTCACACACCCTCAAGGTAATGGCGGGGGGCGGCGGCTGATCTTCTTTCACTATATTGAAGTGGGCATAAAATGTGGCTACTTCATAGACTTCGGCCTGGGCGAGCTTCATTCGCTCCGCCAGGGCTGCCAGCAAAGCAGCCGAAAGATAACCGTGGTGATCATGAATCACGTGCAAGTATTCGATCAGCATGTCCCGACGAGGCGGTTCCGAGCCAAGCAGCTCGTCCAACTCTTCCCGAGAAACAGATTGGACCTGGCGTCCTCGCGGCACCACCCGGGTTTTCTTTTTGCTGCTGCCGGGATGTCCGCGTCCATCACCGGAGGTGGATTGCACCGTCATCTTTTCGTCCTTTTGACCTGCTCAGTGTCGTTATTGCCCTGCGCCGAAGCAACTGCCAGATGACCTTGTAAGCGTAAAATCATGCTGTCGAGCATAGGGGCTGGATTTTCAATAGGCAACTTTCAGAACCCCTGTCGGCTATCTTGTTTCGCTGCCCTGTGTCGTCACCGGCAAGCCCCTGTAGCGGGCGGCCTTTAACAAATCGTCCCCGGAGAAAAACCCAGGCGGAGTGCTTTGGCTGATGATCTTTTAAAAGGAAGCTGATCGCTGTCCTGGCACTGGCAGGCATCCGGAATCTAGTCCCGGGACAGGCCAAGGTAATTGTTTTTTATGTTCACATAATGCTCGGCGGAATAGCGAAGGCGCTGAATTTCTTCCTCGGCAAGTTCCCGTACCGGGCGCGCCGGAGCGCCCCGGTACAAATGCCCTGAAAGCAGGCGTTTCCCCGGCGAGACCAGGCTGCCTGCGGCGAGCAGGACATCATCTTCAATCACCGCTCCGTCCAGGACAATGGCGCCAATGCCTATCAGGCAGCGGTTACCGACCGTGCAGGCATGCAGGGTGACCTGGTGACCAACCGTTACATCATCGCCAATATACAAACCCCGACCGCCGGGGCTGTAGGGACCATCGTGGGTTACATGTAAAACCGCGTTGTCCTGGACGTTGCTGCGATCACCAATATGAATCTCGTGCACATCCCCGCGCACCGCTGCACCCGGCCAGAACGAGCAATCATCGCCGATGGTTACATCACCGATCAGCGCCGACAGTGGATCAACATAAACACGCCTACCAAACTTTGGTGTGCAGTTCTTATAGGGACGAACTGCGATGCTATCTGACATTCAAAACTCCGGTGCGCCTCTAGCGCATGGTCACCAACTCTTCAGCACTGGTCGGGTGTATTGCAATAGTATCGTCAAAGTCTTGCTTGCATGCACCCATTCGTATCGCCACCGCGAATCCCTGCATCATTTCGTCGGCTCCATCGCCGATCACGTGGCATCCAACCACTCTTTGTTCTGCGCCCACGGTTATCAGCTTCATACTCGCGCGCACTTTTCGCTCCATCAAGGCGTAATACATGGGAACAAATTCCGAGGTGTACACCCGGACTTCCTGGTCGGGATATTGCTCCCTGGCCTGGGGCTCGCTCAGCCCCACGGTTCCGATAGGCGGATGGGTGAATATCACCGTGGCGATGGTCTGGTAGTCCAGGTAACGCTCGGGCATCCCCCCGAACAGTCGGTCCGACAGCCGGCGACCGGCGGCAATGGCCACCGGAGTCAGCGCTTCCCGGCCAGTGATATCCCCAATCGCGTAGCTGCCGGCAAGACTGGTTTCCTGAAACTTGCCGGTCTTGATAAATCCGCGCTCATCGGTCTCAATGCCCACATCGGCCAGTCCCAATCCACTCACATTCGGGCCTCGCCCAATGGCCCACACCAATTCATCCATCGCCGAATGTCGGCGACCATCCTGGGTAAGCAGGGTGAGTCCGTCCGGGTTACGTTCAAGCGAGGAGGGGGTTGCGTTGCGCACCACCCGAATTCCATCCTGCTCCATCTGGGTCAGGAGCTTTTCCTGCAACATCGGGTCGAAGCTTCTCAGTACGGAATCGAATCGCACGAATATCGTGACCTCGCTGCCCAGGGCGCGGAATACACCCGCCAACTCCACGGCAATGTACCCGCTGCCCACGATGCCCACCCGTGCGGGCCTGGCATGCAGGGTGTTGAAAAAATCATCGGAAGTCATGCCCAGTTCGGCCCCCGGAATATTCGGTACGAACGGGTAGCCTCCCGTTGCCAGAACCACGCAATCAGCACTTAGCTCTGTGTCGTTGACGCTGATCCGACCCGGGCCCGTAATGCTGCCCCGACCCTTGAATACATCAATATTCTTGCGCTCGAGATTTCCGGCATAAATTCCGTTGAGGCGTGCAACATAGGCATCCCGGCCGCGGCGCAGGGCGTCCCAGTTATGACCGTTAAGCGTCACATCAAAGCCATAGGCCGCGGCATCTTCGAGGGCGTGGGCCTGGTGCGCGGCATACCACATTACTTTCTTGGGGACGCAACCCACATTTACGCAGGTGCCACCCAGCCTGCCGGCCTCAATAACCGCACAGCGCTTGCCATACTCTGCAGCCCGCTGGACCATGGCCAGACCACCACTACCACCGCCAATGGCGATCACATCGTATTTGCCGTTCTCGGTCATGGTTTACTCCGACACTGCCTGTTGGTCCTTCCTGCGGGGGAGGGGTGGGGTGAAGACAAACGGGAGTGTACCGCAAGGCGCATGGCCCGCGCCCACTGGCGACATCGGCTTTCCAAGTGTTTACACTCTCCTGCTGAAAGACGCCGGGCGTTCCGGGCATTGCACGCTGTTTCCTTGCCTCGTCAGGGCAGCAGTAACCGCCATGGCCTTGAAATCTCCGCATCCAGGGGCAGGCTGACACGAGAAATCGCCGTCGAATAAGATCGTCATTTACTATATATGGGATGAATAAAGCGTTTATAGTAATTGATTCGGTATTTTCACATTTTTATGGATGAATGAGAGCGAATATGAGTGACTCCAAGAGCAACCCGCTGCTCGATATGACGACTTTGCCAAGGTTTTCTGAGATCCGCCCCGAACATGTGAAGCCCGCAGTCGCCGAAACCCTGAAAAGGAACCGGGAAGCCCTGGAATCCCTGCTTGAGCGCGAGGACACCCCCACCTGGGACAACCTGGTGGTTGAGCTGGAGTTGATGGAAGAAAACCTCGACAGGGTCTGGTCACCGGTCAGCCACCTGAATTCCGTGGTCAACTCGCCCGAATTACGCGAGGCCTATAACGCCTGCCTGGCCGATCTCAGCGCATACAGCACTGAACTGGGGCAGAACAGCCGCCTTTACCAGGCCTTTGTGGCAATTAACGAGCGCGAAAGAGATAGCCTGGATCCAGCGCAACGAAAGCTGCTGGATAACAGCCTGAGAGATTTCCGGCTTGCCGGCGTCCATCTTGATCCCGAGCGGAAAGCCCGGTTCAAGAAAATACAGCAAGAATTGGCGGCCCTGGCAGCACGCTTCGAGGAGAACGTTCTCGATGCCACCAACGCCTTTCAACGCCACCTTACCGATCAAGGCCAGATGCAAGGCATACCCGAACCCACCAGGGCCCGGGCCCGGGAAGCAGCACAAGAGCAGGGCAAGGATGGCTGGATACTGTCCCTGGACTACCCCAACTACCATGCTGTGATGTGCTACGCGGACGATGAAGCGCTTCGCCGGGAATTTTATACAGCATGGTCCACCAGGGCATCTGACCAGGGACCCAGCGCAGGCGACTGGGATAACAGTCAGGTCATGGAAGAAACTCTCAGCCTGCGCAACGAGATCGCCCGACTACTGGATTTCCCGGATTACGCCAGCCTTTCACTGGCCACGAAGATGGCCGGCACGACGGCAGAGGTCGTGGCATTCCTTGAGGACCTGGCCAAGCGAAGTCGGGGCATTGCCCGGTCGCAACTGGCGGAACTCGAAGCCCTTGCCGGCCGCAAGCTGAACGCCTGGGATTTGATGTACTTCGGGGAAAAGCTCAAGACTGAAAAATTCCAGATTTCCGACGAAACACTCAAGAACTGGTTTCCGGTAGAAAAGGTCCTGGCCGGCATGTTTGAAATTGCCGAGCGCCTCTACGGAATCAAGCTTTGCCAGCGAGACTCCGTTGATACCTGGCATCCGGATGTGCGCTATGTGGATGTACTGGACAAGCAGGGGCAACCCGCCGGCGGCCTGTTCATGGATCTGTATGCCCGCAAGAAAAAGCGGGGCGGCGCCTGGATGGACGACTGCATTAATCGCAACGGCATGAAGTCACCGCCGCAACAACCCGTCGCCCACCTGGTCTGCAACTTCTCACCACCCACGGTATCTCATCCGTCCTTGCTGACCCACGATGAGGTCGTGACCCTGTTCCACGAGTTTGGCCACACCCTTCACCACCTGCTGACCACCGTGGATGTTCCCGGTGTAGCAGGAATTCACGGCGTGCCCTGGGATGCGGTGGAGCTTCCCAGCCAGTTCATGGAAAATTTCGCCTGGCAGGAAGAGTCGCTGCCGTTGATTTCCAGTCATTACCAAACTGGCGAGCCGCTGCCTCAGGATCTGTTCCTGCGCCTCAAGGGATCCCAACAATTCCTGGGCGCCATGCAGATGATTCGTCAGCTGGAGTTCGCCTTGTTCGATATGCGCCTGCATAGCGAATTCGACCCGGAACGGGGAGGGCGGGTACTGGAGATTCTGCAACAAATTCGTGACGAGGTCTCCGTTATAAACGTGCCGGGCTTTAATCGTTTCTCGCACAGTTTTTCTCACATCTTCGCTGGTGGTTATGCCGCCGGATACTACAGCTACAAGTGGGCAGAGGTGCTTGCTGCAGACGCTTTCTCGGCATTCGAAGAACAGGGGATCTTCAACCCTGAGGTGGCAGATCGCATGCGTTCACGTATCCTGTCGGTTGGCGGTAGTGTGGATGCGATGGAGGCCTTCGTGGCCTTTCGCGGCCGCGCTCCGAGCCTTGAACCCCTGTTGCGTCACGCCGGCATTGAGCCCGGGCCTGCCGCCGCCTGAACACCGAGCATAAGGAAGTTTATTTTGCAGATCGCCACCTGGAACGTTAACTCTATTCGCGTCCGCCTGCCCCAGGTACTGGAGTGGCTTGAGGGGGCGAGTCCAGACATCATCGGCCTCCAGGAAATCAAGCTCCTGACTGAGGAATTCCCGGCCGAGGCGTTCCAGGAAATCGGATATCACGTGGTGGCCAACGGCCAGAAAACCTATAACGGCGTGGCCCTGCTGAGCAAGACACCGGCAACCGATATCATCACCGACATGCCGGATCTCGATGACCCCCAGCGCAGAGTTATAGCGGCAACCGTGGACGGAGTCCGGGTGATCAATCTTTACGTTCCCAACGGCCAGGCCCTGGATTCCGACAAGTTCGTATACAAGATGGACTGGCTAAAAGCGCTGCACGCATGGCTGGATAAAGAAATACGGACCCATGAGAAGCTGGTCGTGATGGGCGACTTTAATATTGCCCCCGAGGACCGGGATGTTCATGACCCGGCGGCCTGGGAAGGCTCGGTCCACGTTAGCCCGATAGAGCGCGAGAGCTTGCGAGGGCTGGAGGAACTCGGGCTGAGCGACTCATTCCGCCTGTTCGACCAGCCGGAGTCGTCCTACAGCTGGTGGGATTACCGCCGCGGCGCCTTTCGGCGAAACGCCGGTCTGCGAATTGACCTGATTCTGGCAAGCAAGGCCCTGGCTGAGACATGCACCTCGTGCGGCACAGATGTTGAGCCCCGAAGCTGGGAGCGCCCCTCGGACCATGCACCGGTCGTCGCCACCTTCGGCGTCTGAGCGACTAAGAGGGAAGGGCTGATGCAACAGCAGAATCTCACCGGCGCAAAACGGCTGCTAGCAGCAACCTCAAATTCCTGGAAAGGATTCAGCGCTGCCTGGAAACATGAGGAAGCCTTCCGCCAGGAACTTGTCCTGGTGCTGATCGCGTCACCCCTGGCGTTATTTTTCGGCAATACCGGGATAGAACGGGCACTGCTGCTGGGAAGCGTATTGCAGATCCTGATCGTCGAGTTGCTCAACACCGGAATCGAGGTCGTGGTCGACAGAATCAGCCCGGATCACCACGAACTGTCCGGCCGGGCCAAGGATGTTGCCTCGGCTGCAGTGTTTGTTTCCCTGGTGCTGGCGGCAAGCACCTGGGCTCTGATTTTGCTTCCCCGATGGCTGTAAAACGGCCCGTCAGGCCGAAAATCAGCGTTTTCGGCTAAAAAAGGTGAGCTGCATCACAAAACACACCGTATAGATGGTGTCTTTTCACTATCTTCCCTAGACTTGGTTGATGGACCCCCAACTACATGACAGCTCCCGGCGCTGGGATAACATCCTGGCGCGCAGGCGCAATGACTATGATGTGACCGATAGCGTCAGAGTCAGCTCGCCCTCAGAGGTCTGTCAGGCGGTCTACGAGATTTACAAGGATCTTTATCCCGAAGCCTCTTTCAAGCCTCTGAGCAAAGCATTCCTGGACTTCCAGAGACTGTTCAGCGGCGAGTACCCGGGCTACGTGGGCTGCGATACCGTCTATCACGATATTCAGCACACCATGGATATGACCCTTGCCAACGCCAGGCTGATCGCCGGCTACGAGCGGTCGGTCCCGCTGAGGGACCAGATAGGTCCACGCAGATTCACCGTCTCCCTGATAACGGCCCTGTTTCACGATTCCGGTTATATCCGGCATGAGAGCGAAACCGGGGTGGACAATGGCGCCGAGCTTACTTCAAAGCATGTAAGCCGGGGCGCCGATTTTCTCTCCGCATACCTTCCGACCCTGGGTCTGGGCGATTCATCTGAGGTTGCCGCCAGCATGGTGCACTACAGCGGTTACGAAATGCCGCCGGAACACATCATACTGAAAGAACCCAAGGACCGGCTGGCAGGCTTCATGCTCGGTACCTCTGACCTGATGGCCCAGATGGCGGACCGCTGCTATCTGGAGAAATGCCGGGACCGGCTGTATCCAGAGTTTGTGCTGGCAGGTATCGCGGTCAGCAAGGACGGCCAGGGCAGGTCCAAGGTCACCTACTCTTCAGGCGATGACCTGGTAAACAAGACCCGCGATTTCTATTACCAACAGGTACGCAAACGCCTGGACAAGAGTTTCTGCGAGGTTCACGAGTATTTTTCAGGATTTTTCGGCGGCAGCAACCCCTACCAGGCCGCTATCGACAAGAGCATCGGATACCTGAATAAAACCGCTAACGACGACGCCGAGCTGAAACTTCGGCGCCAGCCACCGGTGTTTACATCGGAAGATGATTCGCTGGATACCGTGCGGACCCTGGTGCAGCGTCGGCTGGATACCTAGCGAGCAATCCGGACGAATTAGCCCCTGCTAGGGCCGGGCAGGAAAACGCTTGACGATCTTTTCCACCGCGCTGCGCATCATGGCGGCTTTCTGCTCTTCCGGGCGGTCCTGATCCAGTACGCTTTCCGCAACCCCGCGCCATAACAAATGATTCGTGCCAGGGGTCCGCGCTTCGATAATCAGGGAGCCCTCTGTGTACTCCATGATGTAGGTGGTGTTGGCTTTCTTGTTGTACGTCGCTTCATCAATATTCTGGTTGCCCCAGCCGGTGCCCGCACCCGGCCCGGTATTCATCACCCGTTCATCCAGGTGCTTCTCAATGACCACCTGGTAGGAAACCAGGAAGTCCGCCTCTTCAGGTCGAACATACTGGTAGCCGCGCTTTTCAATATTCTCGGTAATAGTCCGGCGCACCTCGTCATCGCCACGGGCGCTGACATCCTGCACATCTCCCTGTATGGCGGTTCCCGCGCCAGACCAACTGAAATGCTCCAGGGTAGAGAAATCAAACGCCTTGTCCTGATCGGATCTGACAGACATGGATCCGCATGCGGTCATTGCTAGGCTGAGCAAACTTAGGAGGAGATATCTGGCGCGCATATAGGTTCTCTATTACTCAAGATCTGAAAGCAAAGTTTACTCTAGTCTGCCTGGTAATGCGCAACGTCCCGCTGGCCACTAGTCCCTATCGTCGGGAAGGGTAAAGTTGGCCAGGTGAGCCGGCAGATCCAGGCCCGGCAAATTGGCTGAATCAGGAACCGGCGCCCCCGTAACCGGGCGTATCGGGACCACACCCGCCCAGATAGGCAAGGCATAATCCTCTTTGTTATCCGAGGGATCCCCCTCCCGCACCTTCGCCGAGCCTTCGTCCACGGGAATTCTTAACACCGTGGTGGCGTTGACCTCTTTGCGGGTAATCGGCCTGAGTTCCTCCCAGCGACCCGGGAACAACTGATCCACCATGACTTTCAATTGCGTGAGTTTCTCGTCCCCGGTCACTTCCTCCACCTCGCCAAACAGCATAACCGAACGGTAGTTCATGGAGTGGTTGAATGCGGAGCGGGCCAGTACGAATCCGTCCACATGGGTCACGGTGAAACACACTTGCTGCCCCAGGGCCTGTTTCAAAAAACGACTGACCGAAGAGCCGTGCCAGTAAACGTGATCCCCGGAGCGCCAGTAAAGCGTGGGGGTGCAGTAGGGCCGACCCTCTATGTTGTACGCCACGTGGCACAGGTAGCCGGCATCTAGAATTTCATATACCAGGGGGCGCTCGTAGATGCCCCGTTCTTTCATTCTCTTTACCGCTGATCGGTCAGTCTTGTTCAAATTTCCCATGTAACGTGATCCTTGATTCAGAGCCTGTAGTGTGGCGGCAAACCCAATCATGGGGTAGGCCCGACACCGTCGCAACCAGGAAGCCGCGGGAAGTTGCGCACAAGACAACTGCCGTCCTGGTCCTATGGTCCGCTGCCCCCTGGGGCCTAAGACGAAAAAGCCGTCTTGCGGCCGATAATGGGCTGCATATAAGTACTCCGACCCTTGGCGAATTTCCCGTGCCCTCCGGGCAGAAAAATTATATTGACAAGTCCTGCGGTGGGCATATATTCGCGCCCAAATAGCGGGTGTGTGCCCGCGCGCCTCGACGGGCCGGGGCGCTTTATTGCTGCAGCTCGCCCAACTGCGCAAGGAACACCCATGACCCCCTTCATTGTTGCCACCGAAGAACCTCCTGGAAGCGCCGGGAAACTTCGTCCCGCATTCCCCGATTCCCTGAATTCGAACCACACACTGCTGCAGCTTATCAACAGCGGACGTGCCGTTATTACGACCCCCGATTCACCGTGTACAGGCATGCTCCCAAGGCAATGCCTGCAGTCAAAGGGAGAGCCCTCGTGAACAAAAACATCTCCTGTGTTGGTCTGACATTCGACCTCAAGGACACCTACCTGGAAGCAGGCTACACTGAGCTGGAATCAGCCGAGTTTGACAGGGCCGATACCATTGACGGCATCGAGAATGCACTGCGTTCGCTTGGCTACCAGGTAGACCGTATCGGCAACATCAAGCAACTGGCTGAAAGACTGGTCAGCGGGGACCGCTGGGGCCTGGTGTTCAATATTTGCGAAGGCATGTATGGAATAGGTCGCGAGGCCCAGGTTCCCGGTCTGCTGGATGCCTACAATATTCCCTACGCCTTCTCGGACACCGTAGTCTGCGCGGTGACGCTGCACAAGGGTATGACCAAGGACGTGGTTCGTGCCGCCGGTGTAGCCACGCCGGGCTATTTCATCGTGAGCGACATCGGTGATGTGAGTCGCAACACCCTTGCCTATCCGTTGTTTGCAAAGCCCCTGGCTGAAGGCTCGAGCAAGGGAGTCACTGCCCGCTCCAAGATCAATAATTCCCGCGAGTTACGCCAGGCCTGCCAGGACCTGTTGGCCGAGCACCGGCAACCGGTACTGGTGGAACGCTTCCTGCCCGGCCGGGAATTCACTGTCGGAATGATAGGCACCGGCAGCCGGGCCATCGCCCTGGCCACCATGGAGATTACCCTTTCCGGCGGGGTGCACTCCGAGGCCTATTCCTACCACAACAAGAACAACTGGGAAGAGCTGGTGCATTACCACCTGCTGCCGGCGGGCGAGCTTCGGGAAAAAGTTGAAGCACTGGCTGTAAAGGCATGGCGTGCGCTGGGTTGCCGCGACGGCGGACGTATCGACATACGCCTGGACGAGCACGGAGAACCGGGATTCATCGAGGTGAATCCGCTGGCCGGCATGCACCCGGAGCGTTCCGACCTGCCCATGATGGCGGCGATGGCAGGCATAGACTTTACCAGCCTGATCGGGATGATCATGAGCTCCGCGGAGTTGCGTGTGGAACAGGGTGCAGCTGACGACTCCCTGCAGGCAGCCTGAGGCGCGGGACATGACAGGAAAACCGTCAAACAAGTTGCTGGTGTTACACGAAGCCATTGGCCCCGACGCCCGACCGGACGAGGTGGACACGCTGGTACAGGTTGAAGAGGTCTCCCAGGTACTGCGTTCACAAGGCTGGAACGTTTCCCGGCTTGAGACAACCCTGGATCTGGAAAGCACACTGGCAGGTTTACGACAGGCCAACCCGGCCTGCGTATTCAACCTGGTGGAGTCCCTCGGTGGCAAAGGCAGTCTGGTACACCTGGTGCCGGCGTTGCTGCAATCCACCGGTCTGCCCTATACGGGCTGCCAGGGCGACGCCATGTATCTGAGCTCGCAAAAGAGAATGGCCAAGCAGTGGATGCGTCACCATGACATACCTACAGCGGCAGTCCTGGACCAGGATGAGTACACCGCCGATGAGCGCACCTGGATTGTTAAGTCCTTGTGGGAACATGCCTCGTTTGGGCTGGATGATGGCTGCGTGGTTAGCGGCGCCGGCGCGGCGCGTCTGCGCCTTGCCCAGTCCAGCGAAAGGCTGGGTGGCGACTGGTTCGCCGAGGAATATATCGACGGGCAGGAATTCAATATTTCAATCCTGGAGATAAACGGACAACCACGGATATTGCCAATCGCAGAAATCGCCTTTGTAGACTATCCACACGGCAAGCCCAGGATAGTAGGCTACGCCGCCAAGTGGGATGAACAGGCTCCGGAATACGGCGCCACCCGACGATTCTTTCCGTCACTCAGCGGCTCAGAACAAGGCCGGCTCGAACGCCTGGCGATCAAGTGCTGGTCCGCATTTTCACTCAGGGGTTACGCGCGGGTGGATATACGATTGGACACCGCCGGGCGCCCCTGGGTACTGGAGATCAACGCCAACCCCTGCCTTGCCCGGGACGCGGGATTTTCGGCAGCCGCCATGGAGGCCGGTATTTCCTATGAGCAACTGATTGAACGTATCGTTCAAACGGCTTTGGGGGCGCGCACGGAAAAACCCGGACGCAGTATCGGCCGCAATTTCCGTTCACAAGCGACGACCCATGCCTAGGGAGCCTCTGATCTACTCATGAACTCGACTCATGCGGCTAAAGAATACAGCTCCTGTGTCGCCGAACTTCCCAGCAACCCGGCTACTACGCGGGATTGGCGCCTTGAGCCTGGATTCTTTTCGCCAACAATCTACTTTGTCCAGAATGCATCAGAGGCTCCCTAGACATGTTCCGTATTCACAAGGTATTTGATGTCACAACCCAGACCAACCGACAGCTGCTGAGCCAGGTGCAGGCCATGCTCAGGGTGCAGTTCAATGCCCTGTCGGAAAAAGACATTGCCAAGCTTCCGTCCCAGCTGGCCAACCCACTTAAATACCGCTTTCGTTCCATTCTGCTGGTAGCCGAGGACAGCGATGCCACCGTGCGTGGATTCGCCATGCTGCTGCATGCGCCGGACCTGGATTTTTGCTACCTGGACTACATTTGCGCAGGTCGTGGCGAGACCGGTGGCGGCATAGGTGGCGCCCTGTACGAGCGTGTCCGCGAAGAGGCCTTCCAGCTCGGGGTGGCGGGAATCTTCATGGAATGCCTGCCCGATGATCCGGTGCTATCCCCGGATCCCGCTATTCGCAAGCAAAACATTGCGCGTCTGCGTTTTTACGAACGCTTCGGCGCCAGGCCCATCATCAATACTGCCTACGAGACGCCCCTGCGCGAGGGCGAGGCAGATCCGCCCTATCTTGTGTTTGACAACCTTGGCCAGGATGACCAGCCCCTGGGCAAGCAACGCGCACGGGATATTATTCGGGCCTGCATTGAGCGCAAATACGCAAGCGTCTGTCCCCCCGGTTATATCGATATGATCGTGGAGTCCGTCCAGGACGATCCGATCCGTCTTCGGGAACCGGCCTATCTCAAGCAGGCTGAGGCCAGCCTCGCTCGCAGGCCCAAGCAACGCAAGATAGCCTTGATCGTCAATGACGAGCATTCCATTCACCACGTGAAAGAACGTGGCTATGTGGAGGCCCCGGTACGCATCGAGTCCATCATCAAGGAGCTGGATCGCACCGAGGTGTTCGAGCGCTTGCCCTCCAAGTCCTTCGGCACCTCGTTCATCGAGCAGGTACATGACCGGGAGTTTGCCGAGTTCCTGAAAAAGGCCTGCGCCAATGTGCCCGCAGGAAAGTCCGTTTACCCCTATGTATTCCCGATACGCAATCGTGCCCGTCCTCCCAAGGACTACCCCCTGCGGGCCGGGTACTACTGCATAGATACCTTCACACCCCTGAACGCCAACGCCTACAAGGCGGCCAGGCGCTCGGTGGATTGCACCATGACCGGCGCGGAGTGTTTGCTGGACGGCAGCCGGGCCGCCTATGCGCTGGTCAGACCACCCGGTCACCACGCCGAGCGCGAGGCCTTCGGCGGATTTTGCTATTTCAACTCCGGTGCAATCGCCGCCCATCACCTCAGTCACCAGGGCAAGGTGGTCATGCTGGATATCGACTACCACCATGGCAATGGCGCCCAGGACATCTTTTATCGGCGCAAGGACGTGTACACCATCTCCCTGCATGGACACCCGCGCTACACCTACCCGTACTTTTCAGGTTTCGAGGACGAGAAAGGCGAGGGTGAGGGCAAGGGTTACAACCTGAATGTGCCATTGCCCGAGAACATTGACGGAGAGCGTTACCGTAAATCCCTGGCCACTGCACTGGAGCGCATTCGCAAGTTTCAGCCCCAGTTCCTGGTGCTTGCGCTGGGGCTGGATACCGCCAAGGGGGACCCGACCGGTTCGTGGCTGCTCAAGGCAAAGGATTTTCACGAAAACGGTCGCCTGATCGGCGAGTTGGGGCTTCCGACGCTGGTTGTACAGGAGGGCGGCTACAAGACCCAGACACTGGGTGTGAACGCCAGGAATTTCTTCACCGGGTTCTGGAAAGGCATGCATGGCGCCGTTACTGGCAAACAACCCAGTCAGCCTGAATCCTTATGAACCTGCGCAGCAATCCCCGGGAGTCTGACCGTGCAGCGGTTCTCGCCGTCGTAAAGGCCACCGGTTTTTTTTCCGAAGAGGAAGAGGCCATTGCTGTGGAGTTGGTGGACGAGGCACTGGCCAGGGGGCCAGCCAGCGGCTACGAATTCCTTTTCGCGGATGCGCCCGACCAAGCGGAGAAGATCCTCGGTTACACCTGCTTCGGTCCCATCCCGGGCACCGAATCCAGTTTCGATTTGTACTGGATTGCCGTGACGCCGACAGGCCAGGGCAAGGGTCTGGGGCGACACCTTTTGCTGGCAACCGAAGAGGCCGCCAGGCGCCTGGGTGCCACCCACATTTATGCTGACACATCCGGGCAGGACAAATATGCGCCTACCCGGGCTTTTTATACGCGCATGGGTTACCAGGCAGAAGCGGTTCTGCGGGATTATTTTGCGCCAGGTGACGACAAGATACTGTTTTCCAAAGCGTTCTGACGACGATGGACAGTCGACACGGCAATGGCGGCACAGGTCGGCAGACCTAGGGGCTCACGCAGAGCCTCCCGTATGCGCTTGACCCAGGAGCGGCCGGCCTTCTTCAGATCATTCATCTGGGTAGTCCTGTCTTGTATTCATTCCTGAGTCACTTTCGGGATGAGGCGGCACACGTAGCCCTCGGCGCAACAATTTGATTGGCAGACCAGGGCGGTATCAGCCGCCGTTACGCGAATCATTGTCCGCAGCATAGGGATAAATGGTGCAGCAAAATCAGGCTCACAGAAACGACAGAGAGATCGCCCTATATTATTGTTTATTATGTAGTTATTGCGTTTATTATCGCCGTAGCGCTGAATCAAAGCGCCAAGCTGCAGCAAAAATCAAAGGCAGAGGATTACTCTTCCTTATAGGTTTCATCCAGGATGTTCTTTTGCTTCAGGGTTTTAATGAGTTTCTCGACCCGTACAAATGCCACCAGTCCGAAAATAAATCCCAGGATACCAAGCGCTTCCACGCGTCCGTCTCCCTATTTCCGTTCCTGGCTATTCCACGGTTACCGACTTGGCCAGGTTGCGAGGCTGGTCCACGTCGGTGCCCTTGAGCACGGCCACATGATAGGACAGCAGTTGCAGGGGCAAGGTATACAGGATCGGCGCCTGCAGCGGCTCGATGTGATCCGGCATTTCAATCACCGTCACACCGGGTTCGTTTTTCATGCCTGAGGCAGGGTCAGCGAATACAAACAATTCGCCACCTCGCGCCCGCACTTCCTGCAGGTTGGATTTCAGTTTTTCCAGCAACTCGTTGTTGGGAGCCACGGTAATCACGGGCATGTCGTCATCCACCAGGGCCAGGGGGCCGTGCTTCAGCTCACCCGCCGGGTAGGCCTCGGCATGGATGTAGGAAATTTCCTTAAGCTTCAACGCGCCTTCCAGGGCGATGGGGAACTGGATGCCCCGACCCAGGAACAGGGCATGATGCTTATCCGCGAACCGTTCGGCCAACTTGCGAATAGGTTCATCCAGTTCCAGGGCCTTTTCTATCAGACCCGGGATCGCCTGGAGTTGCCGCACCTGCTCGGCTTCGGTTTCTGCGCTGGCGCCTTTGTAACGGGACAGGGTCACGGCCAGCAGCGACAGGGCCGCCAACTGGGTGGTGAACGCCTTGGTGGAAGCTACACCGATCTCGGGACCGGCCCGGGTCATCATGACCAGGTCCGACTCTCGCACCAGTGAACTCTCCGGCACGTTGCAAATCGCCATGGTTGCAAGGTATCCACCTTCCTTGGCCAGGCGCAGCGCGGCCAGGGTATCGGCGGTTTCTCCCGACTGGGAAATCGTGACAAACAGGGTATTTGGCGTCACCACCGGGTTGCGATAGCGATATTCGCTGGCAATATCCACCCGGCAGGGTATGCGGCAAAGTTCTTCAATCAGGTAACGAGCCACCATGGCGGCATGGTAACTGGTGCCGCAAGCGATGATGTCGACGTGCTCGATCTTTTCGAATATCGCCGGGGCAGCGGCGCCAAAGGCCTCCGGCAGCACCCGCTTTTTGCTAATCCGTTCACTCAGGGTGTTAGCGACAGCGACCGGTTGCTCGTAGATTTCCTTGAGCATGTAGTGACGGAAGGTACCGCGCTCTACGGCGTCGTTACTTAACTCGCTCTCGCGGATGGGACGATCAACCGGGTTGCCCTGGACGTCGAAGATTTCAATCTTTTCCCTGGTCAGGCGGGCAACATCGCCTTCTTCGAGAAATATAAATTTACGGGTAACCGGGAGCAGGGCGGACACATCCGAGGCAACAAAGTTTTCGCCCAGGCCCAGGCCCAACACCACCGGCGCACCTTGCCGGGCAACCACCAGGGTTTCAGGCTCTGATTCGGCTATCACGACCAGGGCATAGGCCCCCTCGAGTTCTGCCACGGTGCGCTGTACCGCGCTCAGCAGATCCGGTGCATCCTTGCTGCGGTAGTGAACCCGGTTTGCCACCACCTCGGTATCGGTCTCCGAGGTGAATTCGTAACCCAGGGCAAGGAGTTCCGTCCTGAGTACCTCATAATTTTCCACGATGCCGTTATGCACCAGGGCCAGGGTCTCGCCCTTTGCCATATGGGGATGGGCATTGCGCTCGCTGGGAATGCCGTGGGTCGCCCAGCGGGTGTGTGCGATACCGGTGCCGCCGGTACACGGCGATGCCTCCAGGGCCTCTTCCAGCTTGTGAACCTTGCCGTGGGCGCGCTGGCGCACCAGCTTTCCGTCATCACCCAGCAGGGCGATACCGGCAGAGTCATAACCCCGGTATTCCAGGCGACGCAGGCCTTCCAGCAGAATGGGTACCACGTTGCGCTCGGCAACCGCTCCAACAATTCCACACATGTCCGTTTATTCCTGTTTGGTTAATTCTTTGGCTTTTTCTCAGGACGCTTCCATCCTGGAACCACCAGCTGGCGGGCTCGCGCCACCGTTAACTTGTTCTCAGGCGCCGGCTTGGTGATCACGGAACCGGCCCCAAGGACCGCACCCGCACCCACCTCGACCGGTGCCACCAGCATGACACCGGAACCGATGAATGCGCCGTCCCCGATAATTGTCTGGTACTTGTTCACGCCATCATAATTGCAGGTCACGGTTCCGGCGCCCACGTTCACGCCTTCGCCCACCAGGGAATCACCCACGTAGGTCAGGTGATTAACCTTGCTGCCCTTGCCAATCTGGCTCTTCTTCAATTCAACGAAATTGCCGACCTTCACGTGGTCGGCAAGCTCTGCACCGGGTCGCAGCCGGGCAAACGGACCCAGGTTACAGGCCTTGCCTGCACGGACCTGTTCCATCACACAATTGGCAAGCACCTCGGTGTCAGCGCCCAGCTCAACATCTTTCAGGAAGGCATTGGGTCCGATACGGACCCGGTCACCCAGCACAACCCGGCCTTCAAACACGGCGTTTACATCGATGAACACATCCCGACCACATTCCAGCGTGCCACGCACATCAAGCCGGGCCGGATCTGCCAGGGTTACCCCGGCACGCATCAAGGCCTCCGCCTGGCGGCGGCGGTAAACGGCTTCGGCTTCGGCAAGCTGCAGCTTGTCATTGATCCCAAGGACCTCTGATTCGCTACTGCAGCTCACAGCAGCCACTGAATCGCCGCCGGCAACCGCCAGGGCGACAATGTCGGTCAGGTAATATTCCTGCTGGTCGTTGTCCGCCTTGAGCCCATCCAGCCAGCCGGCCAGCTTGTCTGCCCGGGCGGCCAACAGGCCGGTGTTGATCTCTTTCACGGCACGCT
>Ga0316195_10000024_pt1 | contig 36912 bp, 31 predicted proteins | sample Phised1_MG_FD_204937 | JGI IMG/M metagenome (GOLD analysis project Ga0316195, IMG submission 204937) | Coastal sediment microbial communities from Maine, United States - Phippsburg sediment 1 | ecosystem: Environmental > Aquatic > Marine > Coastal > Sediment | place: USA: Maine | collected...
CGATGTTTTTTATCGCATCCAACATCTCATCTAAGACCGTTTTATTAAGTGCATTCAGCTTGTCAGGCCTATTAATTTCTAAATAGAAAATATTATCTTTTTCGAATGTATTGATTGTTTTATAACTAGTACTCATATCTTTTTTTTTATTATTTGTCTAATTGTTTGTTTTTCTACTGGCTTAAGCCTCTCTTAGATTACCTCCAGGATTGTTTGCCTGGAGGTCAGCATTGGATAAGCATTTGTTGTCGTCTGATGACATCGTTGCTCCTCGCGATGCTGCTGCAATTGTGCGTCGCGTTTCAAGAGCTGTTAGGCCTAATGCAATCACCTATCAAGAGCGTCACGCTGAGAGCTTTTGCCAGATTTTGCACTAGCTGTGGGCACTCTAGCCGCAAATTTTTACAGGTGTAAATTACGCACTTCACCGTCTGTACCCCAAGCGGAGCGCTCATGACTAGCTCCGCAGCCACCTGTTCGACCTTTGTCATCAATTAGCAGCCCGCAGCCACCATTGTAAACCTTAGCTTAGCCCTCGGCTGGAAGTTCTTGCAGTACCCCGAGATCGGTTAGACCCCAAATCATCAACTGAATCCCCAAAGCGACTAGCAATAATCCCACAATAACTGACACCACTTTAAGCGCTGCTGGGCCTATCGCGCTAAGAATCTTATGCGCCCCCAAAAGAAAGACAAAGTTAAATGCCATAACTGCGAGAATCGCTGCAATCATTAACGCCACTTCAGTCGTTCCAGGTACGGCTGCAGCTAAGGTAACAATCGCAACAAGGCCATGAGGTGTTGCCATCAATGGCATGGCTAGAGGGAAAACGGCGATATTAGGCGATAGTTTCACATCGGCGTTCGCCCCTTCTTCTGACTTGCTTCCAAGCACCATTCCGAGTGCATAGAGCATCAAAATAATTCCCCCTCCAATCTTCAAAGCGGGAATTGATATGTGAAACACATCCAGCAGGTATTCGCCGGCAACCACAAAAAGGATAGATACGACAGTTGCCACTAGCACCGTTCTTATAGCAATGCTGCGCTTAAAGCTGGCTTCGGCATCGGCTGTCAATGTAACATACACAATCGCCGATTTGAGCGGCCCCAGGGTAATCAAAAAGATTACAAAGAGTTCTGATATTCCAAAATTCATTTTTCTACTTTATTTAGTTATGTTTTTTTATTTTCTCATTAGGTCAGCTCAAGGCTGAAAACTGATGACTACTTAGTCTTCCAGCCTGGTGCAAGTTTTTCGGTAAAAGCACGGGTACCTTCTTTGCTTCAATACGTCCATTGGTGCCTCATCGATAAGCCAACCCCAACACAAAAAGGCCGAGATCCCCGGCCTTCTTGTGAAACTCGTTCGCCAACTCAAGCCTCAACAACTGAGTAGACCCCCGCTTCGTTTGGGGCGCGAGCTTATTTTGGAAACATGCAACCAACAAACTTTCCTGTGTCCAGCGGGTCTTGAAAATTCGCTTTGCGCTTATTCATGAAGGCGTCGGCTCCCTCGCGGAGGTCCTGCGTACGCTGTAGCACATCGAGCACGTCAAGCAGCTTCGCGATTGCCTGCTCCTCGGGCAATTGCAAGCCATACCGCAACGCCTGCTTGGCGGCACAAATGGCCTGCTTCGGAGCGCTTGCAAGCCTTGCAGCAATTTTTTGAGCGTGTGCAACCACCTCGCCCTTAGGCTTAACGTTATTGGCGTAGCCCCACGCGAGCGCTTGCTGCGCATCGATCATATCGCCCAGCAAAAACAATTCACTGGCGCGACCAATACCGATACGCCGTGTTATACGCACTGAGCCTCCACTGCCGGGTATGGCGCCAAGGTTTATTTCGGGTACGCCAAATTTTGAATTTTCGGCGACTACGATGATGTCGGCGCCGGCTGCGAGTTCCATACCTCCACCTAACGCATAGCCTTCAATAGCCGCGACTGTGGGTTTCGGGAAATTGGCGAATTTGGTGAATGTTTCGTTCTCAGGACCGAGCTTGGTAGACACGACGGTACCATCCGCCAAAAGTCCAGGAAACTCCTTGATGTCGGAGCCGGTGCCGAAAGCGCGTTCACCGTCGCCTGTGAGTACAATCGCCCCTATCGCTGGGTCAGCCTCCAGGCCGGTAAGGGCCTCGTCCAACTCGCGTCTCATATCCAGTGTCATCACGTTCATCGGCGGGTTAACCAGGAAGATTGTTGCCACGCCGCCTTCAATCTCCAGGCGTAATTTTTGGTATTTTTTTTGATCACTCATTTTTTTAATTTTTTCGTTAATAGTATTTTTTTGTTTGGTAGCTATAATCTATTCTTTTTGACTACCATTCGTATGTGAGTTACACCCTAATCCTTTTAAGATCTTGTAAAAACTGGGTGTCTTTTCTCTACAAATGCTTTGGTACCTTCTGCCTTATCATTAGAATTAGCTACTACACCAAATACAGTTGCTTCCTGGTGGATACCATCTTTATTTGACATATCATTACCCTCATTCATAACTTTTTTCGCACTAGCAACGGCAAGAGGACCATTTCTTCCTATAATTTTTAAAGTGTCAACTGCTGCTTGCAGACAACTAGCTTTATCATCTGTTATTTTATTCACTAATCCCCACTCATAGGCTTTATCAACATCTATAAAAGTACCTGAATAGATTAGCTCTTTTGCTCGATTACGTCCAATGTACTTTGGAAGTCTTTGTGTTCCACCAAAGGCTGGTAACACCCCCCATTTAACCTCAGGTTGTCCAAAAACTGCTTGCTTCGAAGCATAAATGAAATCGCAAGACATTGCCATTTCACATCCACCACCAAGTGCAAAGCCTTGAACACAGGCAATAAGAGGCAGGGCCAAGTCTTCCATGGCCAAGGTAACGGCCTGTCCTGTTTCGGCAAAGACTTGTGTTTCTTGTGGAGTCATTTGAGACATCGCAGCTATATCTGCGCCTGCCATAAAAGCTTTGTCTCCAACACTGGTTAGAATAGCGCCTTTATATTTTGAAACATCGATGTTTTTTATCGCATCCAACATCTCATCTAAGACCGTTTTATTAAGTGCATTCAGCTTGTCAGGCCTATTAATTTCTAAATAGAAAATATTATCTTTTTCGAATGTATTGATTGTTTTATAACTCGTACTCATATCTTTTTGCTTTAATTGTTTGTTTAATTTTTTGTTTTTCTACTGGCTTAAGCCATTCTCAAAATACCTCCAGGCTCGTTTGCCTGGAGGCATATTGTATTCATTCTCGTTGGACGATTAATCGTAAACCGAGTATGCCGTCACTTAAGTCAAACAGAACACTTATACAGCGCTCTTAGGGTTATTTTCCGGACAAACCAAGTTCGCTAAGGATCTCTTCGGTGTGCTCACCGAGCTGTGGCGCCATTATTCTCGTAGTAACAGGAGCGTCACTGATATGAACAGGGCAACCGATGGTCGTCATTTTTCCAAGAATCGGGTGATCTATATCTATTAGCATATTGTTAATCTTCGTTTGCGGATCTTCCATTACTTCACTCAATTTACGGACCTTGGAACAAAGTACATCCTGCCCTTCAAGACGTGCCAAAGCTTCGTCCATGGTGTATTTGGCAATTTCCTTGCGGAGTGTACCCTGGATAAGCGCCTTGTTTTTGATCTGAGAAGCCATATCTGGGTAAGGAATGGTAAGATCATCTATTTCGAATGCAGCACACATAGCCCTTAGCGGGTTAACCATAAACGCTCCAATCATCACAATTGGTCCATCCTTGGCCTCGGCGTGAATAGCGAGTGGCATTGCCGCCCAGTTAAGCACTTGTTTGTATTTGCTCCAGTAGGCTGCTTCCTGCAGTTGCGTATGAATCATCGAATCATAAAGACACACATCTACTTTTCTACCAAGGCCGGTTTTTTCACGCCCAACCAACGAGGCCAAAATGCCTTGACAGAGATGCATACCTCCGGTATAATCGCAGATCGCTGTTGGAACTATCGATTGTGGAACTGACGGGTCCGCGGTCTCATACATAAAGCCTGTTACAGCTTGGGCCACCATGTCCTGCCCAGGTTTTTTCTCATTTGGTCCGACAGGTCCGTAGCCTGTTGCAGACGCAAAAATAATGCGTGGATTAATCTCTTTTAGCTTCTCATAGCTGAAGCCAAGCTTGTCCATCACACCAGGGCGAAAATTGTTTACGACCACATCCGATACTTTGACGAGTTCATAAATAACCTGCTTTCCGGCTTCACTTTTCGTATCAAGTTCCATTGAACGCTTGTTACGATTCATGGCTACATAGGTTGGATTGTTCGTTGCCTCTATAGAGGTCCCGCCAACGGTATGCCGACTCAGGTCACCTACGCCTGGGCGCTCAATCTTGATTACATCGGCACCAAAATCAGCGAGCTGTAGAGTACCAATGGGACCCTGCTCAGCCTGCGTGAAATCTATAACACGTATTCCGTCTAATGGAAGGTTTGAAGTTTTACTCATAATTTTTGTTTTTAATTGTTAATGAATTGTATTTAATATCTCTTGTAATATCCGGTGAGCGAACTCATCCGGTTGTAATCTTAGTCTTGGGTTTCGTAATAAAGTATCCATTCGCAGTAAAGCGCTGGCTTTTCCTCACCTTCAATTTCAACGGTCAAAGCAGTGATGAACTTGCAGTTGTGCTCATCCTTCCAAATAACATCCTTAACCTCTCCGTGTATGCGTACCCGCTTACCAGTGTGTACTGGGGCCAGGAAACGAACCTTATCATAACCATAATTAAAACCATGTGGCATATTCTCAGGCACTGGAAAGTTAGCCATTATATAAGGTGTCAACCCCAGCGTCAATAAGCCGTGAGCAATGGTTCCACCCATATCAGTTTTTTTCGCTTTTTCGGGATCAACATGCATAAAGTAGTCATCCCCTGTACAGTGGGCAAATTCGTTGATCCGTTCCTGCGTAACTTCATACCAATCGGTTGATTCAACTTTAGACCCAATGAAATTGACTAGTTCTTCTTTTTTTACTACGTTGTTCATAATGTTCTCTTTTTTTTGTTAAAATTTAATGGTAATTAATATCTCTTGTGCTATCGGGGGAGTGAACTTAGTCGAAAATAATTGCCAGGCCTGCAATTCAATGTATTCAATTCCGAAAATATTACTAAAGGTATAGCAAATATGGAAGTTATTCAAGCATTTGTAAGAATGTCCTACTTTTTTGCGACTTAAGTATTAGATCATTTCGTACCCATTTTTTGTACATTGCACTTATATGTTAAAGATGCATTCTCTTATAAGACCTGACCATAATATGGCATCAATTTACCACATTAGTATAAAGGGAAAAATTACAGCTTCCCTCAGACATGTTGCCAGGAATATGCAGATCCGTCAGGAAGAAGAAAATGTTATAGATATTATTGGCTGTTTACCAAACCAATCAGCCATGCTCAATTTACTAAGTGAATTGATCAACATCCGTCAAGAAATTATATCAGTACAAATTTTAAGAACCACTTAACTTACAAAATTTACAAAATGAAAAAAACACATCCTGAAATAACATCTATAAACATTTAATCTTTGAAATAATAACTATAAACATTTAAAAACATGAAAAACAATTTACTAATGCTATTGATTTTCTTAGTATCGTTCTCATACGGTCAACAGAAAACAACTACAAATGAGACCTATGACATAGTCATATTAAACGGGCGCGTAATGGACCCTGAAACCATGTTCGACGCTATCGCCAATGTGGGGGTCACAGACGGAAAAATCGTTGCAATTACCAAATCTCCCATTCAAGGAAAAGAAACCATTGATGCTAAAGGGCATGTGGTTGCTCCCGGGTTTATTGACACACACTACCATTCAATGGATGTTTTTAGTACTAAAATGGCAATTCGAGACGGTGTAACTTCCGGGATGGACCTTGAAGCCGGATCATTCAATGTTAAAGAATGGTATGATGAAAAAGCAAAAACGGGCTGGCAAGTAAACTATGGTACTACTGCAAGTTTATTGTGGACAAGAATGGCTATTCATGACCCTGAATTGAAGATGGTTGGCACAATGGATTATACGGAAGCAAGACCATACGTTGCCAAAGCTGCAGAAGATGGCGTTCAAGGTTGGGCAACAACAAAATCAACTTTGGACGAAATGAATACAATAATGAAAATATTAGATGAAGATCTAAGACAAGGTGCAATTGGTATGGCAGCTCCTGTCGCTTACATAACCATGGGAACAACTAGTTACGAAGTTTTTACGGCTCAAAAAGTAGCTGCTAATTATGACCGTATGACAGCTTCTCATACCAGATATCATTTATTAAACGAAACACCTACGGAAGCGCCAATAGCTTTTGATGAGATGTTTACCAATGCCATGTTGTTAGGCGCTCCATTTTTGATTTGCCATAATAATGATTATGGTTGGTGGGAAATAGAAGAAAAATTGCAATTGGCCAGAGCAAAAGGTTTGAATATGTGGTCAGAGTATTATCCTTATGCTGCCGGAGCAACTGCTGTTACTGCAGATTTCTTGCAACCTTCTGAATGGGTAGAAAAGCGTGGTTTCAAATACGAAGAAACCATCTTCGACCCTATCGATAATGCATACCTGACCAACGAAACCTATGCAGCATTGATGAAAAAAGAACCAGGAAGATCGGTTGTCGTAGTATTTCCATACCGCAAGCCCTGGTTAAAAGATTTTTTAACAATACCTCATATGACTATAGCAGCTGATGCCATGGTGGGTGTTGGTCCCGATGGAGAATCATTGCCATGGGAAGCAGATTGGAAGGATTACAGAGGACATCCCAGAACGGCTGGTACGCGTGGTACAGCTTTTCGTATGGCTCGTGAACAAGGTGTTCCTTTAATGTTTACGATTGCACAATCAAGCTATTGGGCTGCTTTACACCTTGGTAATGCCGGGCTTGAGGCTATGAAACAAAGAGGAAGAATTCAAATAGGGAAAGTTGCTGATATCACCATCTTTAACCCTGAAACGATCACAGATAATTCCACTTTTAAAATAGGGGAAAATGGCCTCCCTACAACAGGTATTCCTTATGTTATTGTAAATGGTGTTACAGTAGTAAAAGACAATGAAGTATTAGACATAAATGCCGGGCAAGAAATTCGTTTCCCAATAGAAGACAAAGGAAGGTTTACGCCGATTGACAAAGAGGATTGGAGGGTGAAGCATACTATTGGAGTTAATCCAGGTCTTTCAAAAATTCATGTAGATGACTCTGGTGCCGGGGACTTGCTTGATAAAAAAGAATAACAATAATTCAAAATAGAAAAAGTGAAAAAAACACTAGTAACACTATTTATTACCGCACTTCTTTTTAGTAGCTGCAATGAAACAGCTACGAAAAAAGGACCAGATCCCAATCAGGAATTTGACGTGGTTATCTTAAACGGGCGAGTTATGGACCCGGAAACCAATTTTGACGGCATCAGAAATGTTGGGGTTAAAGATGGTAAAATAGCCATCATCACAGAGGCGGAAATAGCTGGTAAAGAAACCATCAATGCTGAAGGGCACGTGGTTGCACCAGGATTTATTGATACTCACCAGCACGCCACAGATCCATTTAGTCGCAAGGTTAATTTACGTGATGGCTTGACTACCCAAATGGATTTTGAGGCAGGTGCCGGAGATATCGCTAAATGGTATGCAGAGGCCGAGGGTAAAACCCAGGCCAACTACGGTATGGTCGTGCTCGCAACGCTTGCCCGGGCAACGGTGCTGGACGGTCCTGAAATAGTGGCTGACGCTAATGATATGGGCGGCCTGTTCCCTTTGGTGGGTCGTGCTGCAGCAAAGGCTCAGAAAGAAGGGCGCAAGCCAGGATGGACTGCCACCTTGCCCAATAAAGAGGAGATGACCCAGATTATGGCTTATGTCGACGAAGGACTTCGTCAGGGTGCTTTGGGTGTAGGTATACCTGTGGGTTATATGGTCGCAGGAGTTACTCAGTACGAAGTGTACAAATACCAGGATTTGGCATCAAAATACGGTCGCATTTCGAATGCTCATGTAAGATTTGCTGGTGTTAGACCTCCAACAGAAGGACTGTTGGGAATTCAGGAAATGTTAGCCAATGCTATGGTATTAGATGCACCTTTTTTGGCTTCTCACCTAAACAGTAATATGGACTGGGAATACACCATTCCTATGGTTAACGATGCCAGAGAAAAAAGAGGAGCAAAAGTATGGGGTGAGGTTTACCCCTATGCAGCAGGCTCTACCGTTGCCTCGACAGACATTATCACAGAGTCGGGTATGGCTCAGATGGGCATCACTTATTCAGATGTTGCCAACCTTGATGGTACCCGTTGGGACAAGGCGATGTATGATGACGTTCGCAAGAATGATCCGGGCAGAACGATTTTGATTTACAACAATCCTCCTGAAGACATCGCTAAATGGATGGCTCAGCCAGGTGTAGTTGTTGTCTCAGACGGTATGGCTATCATAGATGAAAAAGGCGAATACTATCCTTGGGATTCACCCTATGAAGGAAAAACATGTCACCCACGTAGCGCAGGTACCCGCGCAAAGGTGCTGCGCATGGTGCGTGACGATAAAAACCAGACTTTGATGGAAGCCATTTCCAAGATGAGTTACCTGCACGCAAAGTATTTAGGCGAATTAGGGGGTATACCTCAGTTTAAGACTAAAGGTCGCATGCAGGAAGGTATGGATGCGGACATTGTAGTTTTCGATCCCGAAACCGTGAGAGATAATTCAACTTACGAAGTAGGAATGGGTGCTATTCCATCTACCGGTATTCCTTTTGTATTGGTAAATGGAGTTACGGTTGTTAAAGACTCTGAAGTGCTTAAAGTTTTCCCTGGAAAACCAATCCGTTTCCCTGTTGAAGAAAAAGGACGTTTAGATCAAATAGAGATTGAACCAAGAGTGTTTGATCCAAATCAATCATAAAATAATTAAATCATCTCAGGATGTGTTTTTCCAAAAGCTAAACACATCCTTAAATACTAAATAAAATTAATTCAAAAACAGATCAATTATGAAAACATTACAAAAACTATGGTGGTTCACCCTGTTAAGAGGGATTATACTTTTAATACTCGCATTTTTTGTATTTCGCCATCCGGCGAATGCACTCATGGGAGTGGCTATCTATATTGGGATTAGCTTATTGATTACAGGAATATTACAGACCGGAGCATCCATTGGTTTTAAAGATTTATTTCCCAATTGGGGATGGGTACTGGCCGGAGGTCTACTTGATATTGTATTCGCTTTTGTGCTCTTATCAAACCCGGCACTTACAGCAGCCTCATTACCTTTTGTTGTCGGCTTCTGGATTATCGTTTCCGGTATAATGTCGTTTGCAGACGCGTTTCAAAGTAAAAAAGAAGAGGCGCCTCTTTGGTGGCTGGGATTGTTGTCAGGAGTACTTTCAGTAGTCATAGGCTATATGATTATGAGTAATTTATTATTCGGAGCACTTGCTATTACCACATGGATGGGTATTGGATTTGCAATTGTCGGCATTGTAAACATTGTCATTGGATTCAAGTTAAAATCATTAAAGTAACTACGCAATCAACGGAAACTGCTTTAAAACTACTTTTTAGAGCGAAATATATTAAGGTATGGTTTCAAATTTAATCGACTAACATCGCAATAGCATTGCAAAGCAAAGCTAAGCCCGGAATGAACGAAAGCTGAAGGAATGGTACCGCTGGCGCCAAAAGCGTCTTGAACTACTCCATCAGTTTTCGGATCATCCTGGTAAAGTAGCGCGGAAACCCAATATGCTTGTGTTAATCTACCAAAGACAGGAAAACTTGCAAGAACACAATTAAATAAGTAAAAGCTGATAAACAACTATTTTATGAAAAACTATCTCATTATTCTGTTTGCTTTCTTGGTATCGTTCTCATACGGTCAAAAGAAAACCATTTCAAACGAAACCTATGATTTAGTCATATTAAACGGCCGGGTTATGGACCCTGAAACCATGTTCAACGATGTCGCCAATGTTGGGGTCAAAGATGGGAAAATTGCTATTATTACCGAAAGTGACATTAAAGGTAAAGAAACGATTGATGCCGCCGGACATGTAGTTGCGCCTGGTTTCATAGATCCGCACACTCACAATGTACCAACGCCCTTTGGACAAAAGCTAGCCTTGCGAGATGGTGTTACAACTGCGTTAGAATTAGAATTAGGAGTACTCCCAATTGATTTTTGGTATGACCGGATGAAGGGGAGGTCACAAACCAATTACGGAGCCACTGCCAGTCTAGAAGCTGCTCGGGAGATGGTGCTCAACCCCAACTATAAAACCAAAGATGGAGCGCTTATTAATGATAGCGGTATACAGGACGAGACGCATTTAACCATGGCGTGGTCAAAAGGTATTGCTACCGACCAACAGCTTGAACAGATCATCAATTTAGTGGAAGAGGGATTAAAGCAAGGCGGTCTTGGTATTGGATATACACCTGGTTATATGGTAAAAGGTGCAAGGTCTGAGGAAGGCATTGGTGCTCAAAAACTAGCAGGAAAGTATGGACGTTTCGTTTATTTACACGGACGTTTTTCGGGACAACTCCCACCAAATGACGGTCTAACAGGTACGCTGCAACAGCTTGGTGCTGCTGAGGCCTATGGTGGAGGTTTGGTGATTGCTCATATGACAGCACAGACCTTGAGTCAAACAAAACAAGCACAGGCGCTCATTGATGCTGCAGCTAAAAAAGGTATTCCTGTAATGTCTGAAATCTACGCTTATACCTATGGTTCTACAATTGTTGGTGCGGACTATCTTCAACCAGATAATTACCAAAATAACATGGGGCATGATTATAAAGATATTACCAATATTTCGAACATGCAGCCTTTAACAAAGGAAACGTACGAGCAATTGATGAAAGAAGCTCCATTAACCAACGTCACCTTTGAAAATGCCACTAAGGAAGACTTATATTGGGCGCTTTCATACCCAAATTCCATGATTGGAAGCGATGCGTTTCCGGGCGTTTCTAAGTCGGACGGCTCGTTACCTATAGATTGGGATACACCTTATGAATCTATAAATGCGCACCCTAGAGGTGCGGGTACTCACGCGCGAATTTTAAAGTTAGTACGAGAAGATAATTTAATGCCCTTAATGTTGGCGGTTTCCAAGATGAGCTTCATGCCAGCTAAATTTCTTCAGGAAAACGGCGTACCCCAAATGGCAAACAAGGGGCGCATACAGTTGGGAAAAGATGCAGATATTACGATTTTTGATCCAGCTACTGTCAAAGACAATGCAACACCTGCGATGGGTACTTTGCCGTCTACGGGAATCCCCTTCGTTATTGTAAATGGTACCGTTGTGGTGAAGGACTCTAAAGTATTGAAGGATGTTTTTCCTGGTCAACCCATCCGGGCGGCAATTCAAGAACAGAAAAACCCTTAACGCTATTGGACTAGTGACAAAAACAGAAAATTTAAAAATTAAAGACGGAAAAATTTATAAAAACAGACTTGATGAATAACAATTATAACATAACTATTAACCATTAAATTTTAAAACAAATGAAAAACAATTTAATTATACTACTTATTCTTTTGGTAGCGTTTTCATGCGACCAAAAGAAAGATTCTTCAAACGAAACCTACGATTTGGTCATATCAAACGGCCGTGTCATGGACCCAGAAACGCAGTTTGACGAGGTCGCCAATGTGGGCATCAAAGACGGTCGCATCGTGGCGATTACAAAAGAGGCACTGACGGGCACAGAAACTGTAGATGCAACAGGTAAAATTGTTGCGCCCGGTTTCATTGATACCCATTTCCACTTTCAAAAGCCAATGGGCTATTCCCTCGGCTTGCGAGATGGCTTGACAAGCAGCATGGATCTCGAGATGGGCTGTGCGGGATCCTATATCGCGGACTGGTACGAAGCACATAAAGGTGTGACCCAGGCCAACTATGGCATTGCGGTGAGTCACGAGTTTGCCCGTGCGATGGTCATCGACGGTTCAGACGGCGATTACTTGCTGGACGGTCCCATAGCCGCTCTTGAAACCCGCAAGAAAAACGGCTGGAGCGCGACGCGCCCGACTTTGGAACAGGGTAACGCGATTCTCCAGGAGATTGACAAGGGCCTGCAGGCTGGTGCCGTAGGAATCGGCAGCACCGTGGGCTACATGAGAGAGGGCGTCTCCACACGCGAGATGTTCGAGGTGCAGAAAGTTGGCGCACGCTATGACCGCGCGACTGGCGCCCATACCCGCTACACGCTCGGCACCGACGTCACCGAGAACAACGGCGCGCAGGAACTGGTTGCCAACGCCCTCGCACTTGGCGCTCCGGCGATCCTTCTGCACTTCAACAACGCCGGCTGGCAGCTTACACAAGAAATGATCATCAGCCTTCAGGAACAGGGCCACAACATCTGGGGTGAAATTTATCCTTACGCTGCGGGTTCCACCCCGATCAATGCCGAGTTTCTAAGGCCTGAGAGCTGGGTCGACGATCTTGGCAACCGCTATGAAGATACCATGCTGGATCCGGAAACGAATGAGTACCTTACCCTGGAGACCTACAAGGCCACAATCGCATCCACTCCGACCAAGCCGATCGTTGTATTCAAGCAGCCCGAAGAAAACATTGTGAAGTGGTTGAGGCTGAAGGGCGTAACCATGGCCAGCGATGCGACTGCTGCCACGCCATACGACGCCCCGTGGGATTTTCCAATGGACTCACTTGGCGGCACACACCCCCGCACGGCAGGTGCCCGAGGCGCTACGATCAGGATCGGTCGGGAAAACAACATCCCAATGATGCAGCTGATGTCAATCCTGAGCTACAATGCCGCCAAGCATTTGGGTGAAACAGGCCTTACGTTTTTTCAAGAGCGCGGCCGTATGCAAAATGGAATGGTTGCTGATATCGTGGTTTTTGACCCTGAAACATTCAGGGACAATTCAACTTACCAAAAGGGCGCTGTTCCTTCAACGGGCATGAGAGCCGTAATTGTCAACGGTCAGATCGTTGTGCGCGACGATGTGCAGCTTCCGGTTTTTCCTGGTCAGCCGATCCGTTTTGAGCCAGAAGCCAATCCGCGCTTCGAGCCAATCTCGGTAGAGTCGTGGAATGCCGAATTCTCGACCGGTATGCCAGATGACTTCTCGTATGCATTCCCTGCGGACGACAAAAACTGATCTTGAATTTCTCGCCCGAAGGGGCGAGAAATTTTACTCTTTGATCCATGATAATGAAGGTAATGATAAACGCTGATGAAAGATTTTATGAAAGTGACTGCTAAAAGAGAGAATACTGGTCAACCAATCCGTTTTGAACCTGAAACAAAGGGGCGTTTCGAACCAATATCAGTTGATGCCTGGAATGAGAAATACACCACTGGAATAATTGAATTGGACGCAAAGTATCATAAACAATAAAACCAATTTTTTATTAAATAACGTGAGTTCGATGTAAATCTCAATGATGAAAAGTATTTATTTTTTTGATAAACAGCATTCTGTCATGTCGACAGAGTGAAGTATGAGTGACGAGACATCTCATAAGGATGAGATTCCTCCTCGTACCTCGTTCGGAATGACATCGTTCTTATATTGAAATTATTTAAACATATGATTATTAAGGCTTAACATGTCGAACTCACGTTAAATATTAGAACATATACTTAAAATGAAAAAGATTGTTTTTACACTCTTAGGAATCTTATTAATGGCATCTTCTTGTAAAGAAGATGCCAAAAGTAATAAGGAAACTCCTGCGTCTTCTTCTGATACAACCCTCTATTATGGTGGTGACATTATTACCATGGAAGGAGAAGAAGCACAATATGCTGAAGCCGTTGTTAGGGAAAAAGGGGAAATTAGTTTTGTAGGTTCTCTAAAAGAGGCAGAAAAACAATTTCCAAAAGCCAACAAAATTGATTTGAATGGCAAAACACTTTTACCTGGATTTATTGATGGGCATGGACACCTTTATCTAACAGGTTTTTACAATATGATGGCCAATCTAATGCCTCCGCCAGATGGAAATTGCAATAGTATTCAAGGGGTAGTAGATGAGATGAATTCCTGGAAAGATTCAGAAAAAGGGAAGTTCTTCTTAAACAAGTTTGGATGGCTGGTCGGCTTTGGGTATGACGATTCTCAATTGGCAGAAAAAGACCATCCCACAGCAGATGATCTGGACAAAGTAAGCACGGAAGTTCCTGTAATTATTGTACATCAGTCAGGTCATTTGGGGGCGGTGAACCACAAGGCATTGGAAGTTTTCAAAATCACTAAAGATAGTCAAGATCCAGTAGGAGGTCACATCAGAAAAGATGCCGATGGCAATCCAAATGGAATCCTTGAAGAAACCGCATTTCAGCCATTACAACTGCAAATGATGCCCAAAATAGATGATGAAATTGATAGTAAAATTGTTGAAAACGGACAAAAAATGTATGCCCAATTTGGGTACACGACTGCACAGGAAGGTGGCGGCATTACAGCCTTTAACAATTCTTTGAAAAAAGCGGCAGATAACGGAGAACTGTATATCGATTTGGTAAACTACCCGGTTATGGATATGGGCATAGAAGCCATGGACAGCAAATATTATACAAAAGATCATAGTTACTTGAACCATTATCGTGTAGGAGGTGTAAAATTAGTATTGGATGGGTCACCACAGGGCAAAACGGCGTGGCTTACCAAGCCCTATTTAATACCACCTTCAGGGAAAGACAATCATTATCATGGGTATCCAAAATATACAAAAGAAGATGCCCAAAAATTTATTAATCAGGCTTTTGAAAATCAATGGCAATTATTGGCGCACACAAACGGCGATGCAGCTGTAGATGAATATCTTTTTTACATCAGGGAAGCCTTAAAAAATCATGGCTACGATGATCATCGTTCCACAATAATTCATGGGCAGGTGATTCGGAAAGATCAGATTCCACAAATTGCTGATTTAAACATGCTCGCTTCTGAGTATGCGGTGCATACCTTCTATTGGGGCGACTGGCATTTAAACTCCGTGTTGGGATCGCCACGGGCAGAATATATCTCGCCTACCAGAGACCTTATAGATGCGGGAATTAATTTAACCAGTCATTCAGACTGCCCCGTGATACCACCCAATTCATTGAGAATAATCGATGCCACCACCAACAGGGTAACCCGAAGTGGATTGATACTCGGTCCGGAGCAGCGAACAACTCCTTATGAAGCATTGCTTACGCAAACGCGTTGGGGCGCTTATCAGTATTTTGAAGAAGACCGCAAAGGGACGCTCACCGTGGGCAAATTGGCTGATTTTGTGATTTTGGATCAAAACCCGCTAAAAATTGATCCGATGAAGATTCATACCATAAAAGTGGCAGAAACCATCAAAGAAGGGAAACAGGTCTATGAAAATAATGAATCCAATTAATTCTTTTCATAAATCATGAGAATCAAATGAGAAATAAAACATTAATATTAAAAGCTTTATACATAGTCCTAATCTTTGGATTACTGTCTTCTTGTAAAGATAGCAGGAAAGATAATAAGGAAACGCCTCTCGCTACTTCAGAAACAACCCTCTATTTTGGTGGTGATATTATCACTATGGAAGGAGAAGAAGCGCAATATGCTGAAGCGGTTGTTAGAAAAGGGGATCATATTGTTTTTGTAGGTGCTCTGGATGAAGCAAAAAAGCAATTTAAAGATTCAGAGCATTACAATTTAAAAGGCGCCACCATGCTTCCTGCTTTTTTAGACGGACATGGACACATGTATATGGTGGGTATTGCATCTATGTTGGCTAATATTCTCCCTCCTCCTGACGGACCAGGCGCTGACTTTAACAGTATTGTAAAAACGTTAAATGAATTTAAAGAAACTGAAGATGGAAAATGGTGTGTAAATAAATTTGGTTGGATAATAGGTAACGGTTATGACGATTCTCAATTAACAGAAAAAGATCATCCTAAAGCAACAGATTTAGATAAGGTGAGTACAGATTTACCTGTAGTTGCCATGCACCAATCGGGTCACTTGGGTGCTATTAACTCAAAAGGACTGGAACTTATGGGGTGGGCTTCTAAAGATACACCTGATCCTAAAGAAGGGAAGCTAAGACGCAATCCGGATGGAACTCCGAATGGTGTGTTAGAAGAAAATGCATTTTTTACGGTATTAGGAAAAGTACTCGGAAATACTGATGACGAAGTAAATGCTAAAGCCGTTAAGCTTGGTCAACTAAAATACGCAGAAAATGGCTATCTAACCGCACAAGAAGGCAGAACAGCACCTTCTCAGGTAAAAGGTATCATCAAAGAAGCAAATGCGGGAAACCTTTATATCGATGTGGTGTCCTATCCTGATATGCGAATGACTGGAGCATATGATTTACTAAAAGGGGAGCATTATAATAATGAGCATACCTATAAAAATAATTTTAGACTTGGTGGAGCTAAATTAACTTTAGACGGTTCACCTCAAGGTAAAACAGCCTGGCTAACACAGCACTATCATAGACCTCCTCAAGGAGAAAATGCGGACTATAAAGGTTTTCCTATTATGGATGATGAAGCAGCAAACCAATCTGTTGCAGATGCATTTGAAAACAAATGGCAACTTTTATGTCACACCAATGGAGATGCTGCTATAGACCAATATTTAAATGCTATTGAAAAAGCACAAGTTCAATATAATTACGATGACCATAGAACAGTCATTATTCATGGTCAAACCATAAGGAAAGATCAAATAGAAAGAGCCGCGAAATTAAATGTAGATGCTTCACTATTCCCAATGCATACCTTTTATTGGGGAGATTGGCACGTAGAATCTGTTTTAGGACATCCAAGAGCCGATTATATTTCGCCTATGAAAGATGCCCTGATGGCCGGGTTAAATATTACTTCACACCATGATGCTCCTGTCACCTTTCCTAACGCGATGCGAGTGCTTGATGCAACTGTAAACAGGGTAACGCGAAGCGGTAAAATATTAGGTCCTGACCAAAGACTTTCAGCTTTTGATGGATTAAGAACCTTAACAATTTGGGCTGCTTACCAATATTTTGAAGAAGATACTAAAGGGACTATTTCAACGAATAAGTATGCTGATTTTGTAATCTTAGACAAAAACCCAATTAAAATAGACCCTTTAGAAATACACGATATTAAAATACTAGAATCTATAAGACGGGGAAAATCAGTGTACAAGAGAAAATAAATTTAAAAACCCGGAATTATGAAAAAACAACTACAAAAAAACGAATGGTCTGAAAGACTGCAAATGGTATCGTCCGGTAACCGCGGTGCGAACGCACTTTTAGAAGAAGCAGGCGAAAACATTGCCGAGAATATTCCATTCAGGGATATAGAATATGACCCGGCAAAAAAAGGTGATGATCTGGTTATTGCTTTAGGGTCTGGTGATGATAACCTCAGACATGTAGTTGCATCCCCGGTGGAGTTGTATTTACACGAAGATTCTAACGGAGTACTGACCTCCGTAGAAATCATCAACAAAAAATCAGTGACTACCAGCATTCGGTTTTTATAAACCGCCGAACAGGCATTTATATATAGTAAACCAAATTCAATTATTAATTTTTAAAAACAAAAATCATGAAAGAAACAAAAACAGTACATGCTGACAAAAGTATTGCTCAGAAGATCGAAAAAATCACCCAAGGGCTGGTTGGCCGCATTGGTGTCGCAGCACAGGACCTTAGTTCAGGGCTGAATGTCAGCATAAATGGCGATGAAACCTTTTGTATGGCGAGTGCTTATAAAGTAGCGATCGCCTCGAAAGTGATGGATCTCGTGGACAAAGGAGAACTCAGTCTCGACCAAATGGTCGACGTCCCACATGAGATGTATGACGCCGGCGAAGTTGCGATTGCCGAGAGATTCCCTTACCCCGGTGTCAAGTTCTCGTTAGCTAACTTGATATATCCGATGATCACAGAGAGTGACAACACTGCTACCGATGTCTGCATGGGGCTGGCAGGCGGGCCAGCAGCCGTGACCGAGAACCTGCGCAGGCTCGGGATTAAAGATTTCAGGGTCGACCGGACTGTCCGCGAGATTCTTATGGATTTCTACAGCTTGCCATCGGTCACCCCAGAAGCTGTCGTTGAGGCCATCGGCAAAAACCCGGCATTGGTGGCGGCTCAGGTTGATCCCAATCCAGACTTCGAGGCAGATCCCCGCGACCACACTTCGCCCAATGCATATCTGAAACTCCTACTTGCCATAGACAGTGGCGCAGCTATGAGCCCGAAAAGCCGCGAGTTCCTGCTAGGCGTTATGTCACGCACGCGCACCGGTGTTGGCCGACTCAGGGGATTGTTGCCGAAGGGAACGCCCGTAGCGCACAAGACCGGAACCGTAGGTGGAGTTGCCAACGATGTTGGCTATATCACGCTGCCTGATGGTAGACGATTTGCTATCGCTGTGTTCACAAACAGCAGTAAGACGCCCGCTGAGGACAGAGAACGGGCTATTGCGGAAGTTGCCCGCGCTTTATATGACTTTTATTATTTACAATCATAAGGCAAATAACATTTTTCATGCCTAAGGCCTTGGTTGCAACGGGCGGTTCGAAATATTGCTGCTCAACCAGGGGCTTAGGTTCTTTAATAAGATAAACTCAAGTATTAATATTTAAAAACAAAAAACATGAAAGAAACAAAAACAGTATTTGCTGACAAAAGTATTGCTCAGAAGATTGAAAAAATTACGCAAGGGCTGGTTGGCCGCATTGGTGTGGCTGCACAGGAAATCGGCAGCGACAAGGTCATCGCGATTAATGGCGATGAAACCTTCGCCATGGCCAGCACCTACAAGGTGGCGATCGCCACGAAAGTGATGGATCTCGTGGACAAAGGGGAACTCAGTCTCGACCAAATGGTTGAAATCCCGCATGACATGTATGTCGCGGGAGAAGTGGCGATTGCCGAGAGATTCCCTTACCCCGGGGTCAAATACTCGTTAGCGAACTTGATATATCCGATGATTACAGAAAGCGACAACACTGCGACCGATGTCTGCATGGGGCTGGCAGGCGGGCCAGCAGCGGTAACCGAGAATCTGCGCAGGCTCGGGATTACCGATTTCAGGGTTGACCGGCTAACCACTGAGATTCTCCGGGATTTCTACGGCTTGCCGGGGCCGGCCACGCCGGAAACTCTCGCTGAGGCCGTAAGCAACAATCCGGCACTGTGGACGGAGCAGGCTGATCCCAACCCGGACTACGAGGCGGATCCCCGCGACCACACAACGCCCCTTGCGATGCTGCAATTGCTGCTTGCCATCGACGGTGGCACGGCGATGAGCCCGGAAAGCCGCGAGTTCCTGCTGGGGGTCATGTCGCGCACGCGCACCGGCGCTGGCCGCATCAAGGGGTTGTTGCCGATGGGAACGCCCGTCGCCCACAAGACCGGAACCGTAGGCGGAATTGCCAATGACGTCGGTTATGTCACGCTCCCCGACGGTAGACGATTTGCCATCGCGGTGTACACGAACAGCAGCGAGACACCCGCTGAGGACAGAGAACGGGCTATTGCGGAAGTTGCCCGCGCTTTATACGACTTTTATTATTTGCAATCATAAGGCAAATACCCTTTGCCATGCCTAAGCCCTTGATTACAGCAGGCGGCGCGAAATAGCGCTGCTCAACCAGGGGCTTAGGTTCTCGAATCAGATAAACTCAATTCTTGATAGTAAAAAAAAATCACAATAAGATGAATAAAAAACAAGAACACAAAAGCACGGTAGCAGATCTAGCACCAAAAGATTTGGTTGAGTACAAGAAAATGAAAGAGGCTGGATTGTCCCTAGAGTTTGATAAACAAGCGCATCGTGAATCTTCACTTCCACAGATGGCTACCGGACTTAGATTTGTGCCTTATCAATACTCTAGAATGGAAGAATATTTTCCTTCAGCTCTTATTGACAAAGCACCTTCCAGCTATAACATTGAAAGAGAACTCAACCCATCTTTAGGAAATGTCTCTTTTAAACGTGTGGATGGAAGCACCACCCCTACCTTGAATGAATTTATTAATGAGCCTGGTAACAGACTGCAAGCCATTTTAATGATACATAAAGGGAAGGTCATTTTTGAGAGCTATCCCGGAATGCCTAAAGAAGACCGTCATCTTTGGAATTCTGCCTCTAAGAGTACGCCTGGTATTCTTAATGCTATTTTAGCTACTGAAGGAAAGATAGACATCACTAAGCCTGTCTCTTACTATATTCCTGAATGGAAGAATACGCCTTGGGATGATGTTTCTGTGCATGATAACATGAACATGACTACCGGTCTTAATGTACAAGAAGAGTTTTCACAAGATATTGGTACACCTGATCGCCTTGCCGATCATTTCGTAGCTTCTCTTTATCGATACGGGGATTACACCCCTTGGGTGGAATTATGTAAAGGGGTTAAGAAATTGTACGCTCCGGGAACTGTTCATAGATATTCCAACATTAGCGCGCAGTCAATGTGTAAAGTGGTTGAAAATGCGCTTGGAAAACCTTTCAGAACCATCCTGGAAGAACGTCTCTTTCACTCATCCGGAAACACCGATACCATCTCTGTAATGCTTATGGATGATGGAATTGCTCAAGGTGTTGGTGGAATTTCTACTACGCTAGAAGACTTTGCAAAATACGCTTTTTCGTATACGCCAAGCTACAAGAGACTTACCGGAAGAGATGGAATCTCTCAAGCTGCGATTGATTTCTTGTTTAAAAACAAAATTAATCCGGAAGTCTTTGCAAAGGGTAATCTATATGCGATGGGACAAGCTAATTATGGAGCAGATCATCCTGTATCTGCAGGTAGTCTTTTTGACTTTTTCTTTGAAGATGGTGCCTTCTCCAAGCATGGTCACCATAGCCAGGGAATCTATGTTGATCCTAAAAGAGACTTTGCCGGTGTATACTTTTCTACACAACCAACCGGAAGTGCAGAGAACCTGGCTGCTGGTTATATGAGAGCAATTTCAAAGACCTTATAAACTACAAATTAATGAGGGGGGCTTCCCCACCAACGCAAAGGCACTCAATCATTAATATTTAAAAAATTAGAATCGTGAAAAAACACATTATACTATTATTTACTGTAATAATCTCGTCATTATTTACAGTTCAACCGGCATTTTCTCAGGAAAACATGGACACGCGGTTTGAGGAAATTAAGAGCGAAGCTCAGCGACTTATGGACGAGATCAAAGTCCCAGGTATAGCCATTGGGATCATGCACGATGGCAAGGTCCAAATGGCCGGCCTCGGCATTACCAATGTTGACGATCCTCAGGCTGTAACTGAAGCCACCGTGTTCTATATCGGCTCCATATCGAAGACTTTTACGACCACCGTAGCTCTTAAAATGTCAGAACGCGGAGAGCTCGACCTCGAAGCCCCGGTTCGGAAGTATCTCCCGGAATTTTCGGTCCTGGATAGAGAGGCTTCAGAAAAGGCGAAGGTCATCGACCTTTTCCAGCACCGGACCGGCTGGCAAGGCGACTACTTTGAGGATCCCAGTTCGGGGGAAGATGCCTTGGAGAAGGCCGTACGGGCTTTTCGATTCCTACCGCAACGCACACCTTATGGCGAGGTCTGGGCCTACAACAACAACAACTTCATCATTGCAGGACGCCTCATTCAAGTCGTAAGCCGTGCAAGATCCTATGAACAAAAAGTCAAGGACGAGTTGTTTCTGCCCCTGGGCATGACGCACAGCTCCTTCTTCATGGCGGAACTAATGGCAGACCGTTTTGCTGTTGGCCATGCCGGAGTATATGACGGGACATCCGAACCTAAGGTCAGCTTTGCGCCTTTTCCGCGCAGCGTCTATCCCGCCGGAGGTATACTCAGCAATGTCAGTGATATGATGAAGTATATGAAATTTCAGTTTGACGGCAAGGACAAGGACGGCAGTCAACTGTTGTCTACAAAGTTGCTGGACATGGCGCACAGTCCCTTGGTCGAAGGCGAGCTGAGTGAAAACAACGGTGTTACGTGGTTTGTTGAGGATATCGGCGGTGTGCGAACCGTTTTTCATGCCGGTCGGTCGGCAGGGGCTACCGCCAAGATGTTGTTTGCACCGGACAAGAAATTCGGGATCATTGTTCTTACGAACAGCGACCGTGGTATTGAGGTGTACGATGCGGTGATCGCACTGGCTCTCAAAAAGTATTTGGGTATTGAGAGAACACCCTTGGTTGCGATCACTGCAGATCGCAGTTCCCTTGAACCTTTCGAAGGTCTTTGGTTAGGGGATAATGAAGACTACAAGATCTATTTTGACAACGACCAGCTCATGGCTGAGCGCTTGTACAAACCACTAGGAGACCTCCAAATCTATGAGAACCCTCCGCCGATCTCGATGAGAAGCGCGGGTGAAGACATGGTGATCATGACAGATGGTGCCTTTCAAGGAACGGTTGGTGAGTTGCTGCGTGACAAGGCAGGAAAGCCGGCGTTCCTTAGCATGCAGCACCGGATCTTCCGTCGCTCCACCGAGGAAAACGATTAATTAATATTTAAAAACAAAAATCATGAAAAAAAACATTGTACTATTATTTACTGTAATAATCTCAGCATTATTTGCAGTTCAACCAGCATTGGCTCAGGAACAAAACATTAAAGATGTTTCTCAGAAGATTGAAAAACTTACGGAGGGGCTGGTTGGCCGTATTGGTGTGGCTGCACAGGAAATTGGCGGCGACGAAGTTATCTCGATCAATGGTGATGAGACCTTCGTCATGGCCAGCACCTACAAGGTGGCGATCGCCACGAAAGTGATGGATCTCGTGGACAAGGGGGAACTCAGTCTTGATCAACTGGTCGAAGTCCCACAAGACATGTATGTCACTGGCGAAATTGCTATTGCAGAGACCTTCCCACATCCTGGTATCCAATTCTCGTTAGCGAACTTGATAGAGGTAATGATTACGGAAAGCGACAACACGGCGACCGACGTCTGTATGGGGTTGGCAGGTGGACCAGCGGCGGTGACAAAGAACTTACGCAGGCTGGGTATTACCGATTTCAGGGTCGACCGGCTTACTACTGAAATTCTTCGGGATTTCTATGGCTTGCCGGGAAAGGCCACGCCGGAAACTGTCGCTGAGGCCGTCAGCAACAATCCGGCACTGTGGACGGAGCAGGCTGATCCCAATCCGGACTTCGAGGCGGATCCCCGCGACCACACAACGCCCAATGCGTACCTACAACTCCTGCTTGCCATCGACAGTGGCGCAGCGATGAGCCCGGAAAGCCGCGAGTTCCTGCTGGGCGTCATGTCGCGCACGCGCACTGGTGCTGGCCGACTCAGGGGAATGTTGCCGAAGGGAACGCCCGTAGCGCACAAGACTGGAACCGTAGGCGGAGTTGCCAACGATGTTGGCTATATCACACTTCCTGACGGTAGACGATTTGCTATAGCCGTGTTCACAAACAGCAGTAAGACGCCCGCTGAGGACAGAGAACGGGCTATTGCGGAAGTTGCCAGAGCTTTATATGACTTTTATTATTTACAATCATAAGGCAAACTCAATTATTAATAGTTAAAAAACAAAAATCATTAATAAGATAAATAAAAAACAAGATAGAATTAACGACATGCTTTACATGGAAAGGCGCATGTGAAAACTAATAAATTATTACAAAATTGGACGACCTGAGAAAGGCCTTTAAATGTAAGTTTAAAATGAGCAAGAGCCAAAATACTGCATTGGAAAAATTAATAGTAATAATGATAAATAATTAAATAGATGAATACATAAATGAAAATAAAATTTTTAAAAAAAACAGTATTGATTTGCCTTGGCCTTGCCACTTTTGTGATGAGTGCTCAAGATGATGATGAAACTTTGGGTGAAGAAGAGTCAGACATAGCGGCACAATTAGCTAATCCTAACACCGTTTTGGGTACCATGAATTTTAATTTTGATTATGTAAATTTTCAGGGAGATTTGCCTAATGCGGGAAGCCAAAATAGTTTTACCATAGGTTTTCAACCGATCCTTCCCATACCATTAAATGAGACGATGAATCTTTTCGTAAGACCTCAAATTCCTCTTATTGTTACGCAACCAACATTTGGGGCGAATGGGTTTGAAAATCAGGGAGTCAATCTGGGAAATATCAGCGCCGATATTGCGATAGGAAAAACATTTCCATCAAAAACAATTGGCATAATTGGTGCATTTGGTAGTTTTCGTACTGCAAGCGATAAGGCCTTAAGATCTTCCTATACCTTATTAGGTCCAGAGTTGATGGCTGCACAAATCACTAAATGGGGTGTATTTGGACTAATGATAAATCATGCATGGAGTGTTAATAATCTTGATGCAGATCCGGATAGTTTTACAATTCTTGCTGACGATATGTGGGTTACAGCAGCAGGAGGCGAATCTGCAAGTATTACTGCTGGGCAATATTTTTATATTGTTAATTTAACAAATGGCTGGCAGATTCAAGGGAATCCAACTTATTCCTATAACCACAAAGCGGCAAAAGGAAATAAATTAACACTACCTATTGGTACCGGTGCGAGTAAAGTGATGATTTTTGGTAAAACACCTGTAAAGTTTAATATGCAATATTGGTATTATGTGGCATCACCAGAGGCATTTGGTCCACAACATCAAATACGTTTTACTGTTTCGCCTGTTGTTCCATTACCCTGGTAATTTTAATTACCCCAATCCTGGCTGTTGGATTAAGCACCGTATTAGTAAATGGCGTTTTGATTGTAAATCACAGCAAATTGGATACTAATGCCACACCAGGTCAAGCTATTTGAAGATTGGCTTCAAAACAATAAATAAGTAAGCAGATAATAAAATTAATTCAAAAACCAATTAAAAATGAAAACATTACAAAAACTATGGTGGTTCACCCTTTTAAGAGGGATTATACTATTAATACTCGCATTTTTTGTATTTCGCCATCCGGCAAATGCACTCATGGGAGTGGCTATCTACATTGGGATTAGCTTATTGATTACAGGAATATTACAGACCGGAGCCTCAATAGGTTTTAGAGACTCATTTCCCAACTGGGGATGGATCCTTGCCGGAGGTCTGCTTGATATTGTATTCGGGTTTGTGCTCTTATCAAACCCGGCACTTACAGCAGCCTCATTACCTTTTGTTATAGGCTTCTGGATTATCATATCGGGTATCATGTCTTTTGCTGACTCATTTCAAAGTAAAAAAGAAGGCAATTCCCTTTGGGGATTAAGTATGCTTGGCGGTGTGCTTTCTGTGATTGTTGGTTACTTTATTATGAGTAATATAATAGTGGGGGCACTGACTATCACTACTTGGATGGGTATTGGATTTCTGATCATTGGAATAGTGAATATCGTTGTTGGATTCAAACTAAAATCACTTTGAACCGAATCACTAACATTTTAACATAGCTCATGAATTTGAAAAAACACATTGTACTATTATTTACTGTAATCATCTCGTCATTAGTTGCAGTTCAACCGGCATTAGCTCAGGCACAGCAACAATCGCCCACGCTCGTGCTTATCAGCAATGTGAATATCTTCGACGGAAAAACCGAAACACTACAAAAGGACATGCATGTCCTGGTTGAAGGAAACCTCATCAAGCAAATTTCTAAAGAGCCCTTGATGGTCATACAAACCGATAATGTAAGCATTATTGACGGGGGTGGGCGAACGCTGATGCCTGGCCTTACAGATTGTCATTGGCACAGCATGGGGGCCTATATGACTGGGGACCCGTTTGCGGCTGGTGAGGGCAAACTGAATCTCGTGGCGGTCCATGGGGCAGAAAAGACGCTTATGCGAGGCTTCACCACAGTGAGAGACGTGGGCGGCCCTGTATTTGATGTAAAGGCGGTAATCGACGAGGGTCTGTTCGTTGGCCCCCGGATCTACGCTGCGGGTTCGATGATCTCGCAAACGTCTGGACATGGCGATTTCCGTAGCCCGATTGATATCCCTCAAAGCTATTCACGAGAGCTTACTCCGCAAGAAAGGATGGGTACGGTCGCGATCGCAGACGGCAGGGCGCAAGTCATGCAGCGCGTGCGCGAGAACCTGATGCATGGGGCGGCCTTTATTAAGCTCATGGGCGGTGGAGGTGTCGCCTCACCCTCGGATCCACTCGACGTATCGCAATACACTATCGATGAAATCGCTGCAGCGGTTGAAGTCGCGGAGAACTGGGGCACCTATGTGACCGTTCACTCCTATACCGCGAAGGCGATCCAGAACGCGATCCGCGGCGGTGTCCGTAATGTAGAGCACGGCCAGTTGATTGACGAAGAAACAGCAAAACTTATGCAGGAGAAGAATACTTCAGTTGTCATGCAGCCCTTCTATAACGATGAGGATGCCATCCCACTGCCAAAAGGTTCATTTGCGGAAAAAAAATACCAGCAACTGATCTCAGGAACCGATAATGCCTACGCCTTAGCAAAGAAATATAACTTGCTCCTCGGATTTGGGACAGATTCGCAGGGTAATCAGGCACTCGCAGAGCGTCAGGGGGCTCAGTTGGCGAAGCTCGTCCGCTATTTCGAGCCGTGGGAAGTGCTGAAGATTGCAACAAGCCAGAACTATCAGATCATGAAGCGTTCCGGGCCTCGCGATCCCTATCCCGGCGAGAACGGTGTGGTTAAAGAAGGTGCTTTAGCCGACCTGCTTTTGGTGGACGGAAATCCCCTGGAAGACATTAACCTCATTGCCGATCCGCATAAAAACTTCGTTATCATTATGAAGGATGGCAAAATTTATAAGAATACCTTAAACGACTAAATATTTATTAATTAAAATTAAACATAATGAGTAAACAAGACAGAATTAACGAGATGCTAAACTTAGTAACTCCCATGAGCAAATGGAAAAAGCCTCAATCAGCTGATTTTGTTGATGGGGCTACAAAACGATATAGCTTTCCAAACTGGCAATCAGGAAGCGAAGATTCGGTTTATTACAATTTACATATCCCGGAATTTTTTAAAAGTTGTGTGGTACCGGCACCATCCAGAAAGACTACTATAGAACGAGATTATCATCCTGAGTTATTGGATTTAACTTATACCGCATTTGATGGCTCTACTACACCTACTTTAAAAGAGTATTTAGGTGGAAAACGTAAGGTGCAAGCTATGATGATGGCGCACAAAGGAAAAGTAGTCTTTGAAACCTATCCGGGAATGAATCCAAATGACATACACATATGGATGTCGGCAGCTAAACCAACGGTGGGTTTATTGATTATGCTACTGGCTGAAGATGGTAAAATAGACCTTGAAAAACCAATTGCTAACTATGTACCGAGATTAAAAGGTACTGCATGGGAAAAGGTAAGTGTGAAAAATGCCATGAACATGTCATCCGGACTTGACATTGAAGAAACGATAGAGAATCTATTGAATCCGGATACGTGGATTGCGAAGTGGTTTACCGCTGCTTTTGAAGAAGGAAAAGGGGATTGGATAGCAATGGCTCAAGATGCACAACCTTTACCCAATGAATCTGCAGGAGACCGTTTCAGATACTCCGGTGCTAACACCATGATGCTGGTGCTTGCCACTGAACATGTAACTGGTATGAGATGGCAAGAATACTTTAATGAACGGGTATGGTCTAAGATTGGAGCGCAAGGTCAGTTTATTTGTGGACTTGCAGAGGGCATTCCTTTAGGTGCAGGGCTTCACAATTGTACACCGGAAGATTTTCTTCGTTTTGCATTAATACATACACCAAGTTGGAATGCAGTAGCAAGCGAACAGATCGTTTCAGATAAAGTACTTAAAGCTATCCAGGATCTAGGAAACCATAAAGCTTACAAAGGATCTACAGAAGAACAGTATGGTTCAGATTGGTTTGGAGAAGTTCCGGAAAAAAATACAGCACAATGGGATCATTATTTTCCTGATGGCGGAATGTTTAAACACGGAAATATGGGTCAAGGGATCTATGTAGATCCGAAGCGTGACTTCTGTGGAATATACTTTGGCTTAGCCCCAAATCCGGATAAAATATCAGGAATTGATCATTCTCCCGGGTTTTTAAGAGCTGCAGCAAAAAAGATAGCAGGGAAATAATAAATTAGCAAATAAAAGGGCTCTGCCCGTAAAGCAGAGCTCTATTAAATAACTTTAAAATGAAAAATTTATCAAAATTAGTTTTAGCAGCATTTTCTTTACTGATGATGCTCAGTATCAATGTGTCGGCTCAAGACGCACCGGCAGAAAAACAAATCCTCATTAAAAATGTCAGCATTTTTAATGGAAATTCCGAGAAACTCATCACTGGAAAAGATGTGGTTGTAGAAGGAAACAAAATAAAAAGCATTGTAGCCTCAGGCGGCAATGAAAAGAAATTTGACGAAGTAATTGACGGTAAAGGTGGCTACTTATCTCCAGGTCTTATCGACTGTCATACTCATGCTGTTCAGGGAGGAGATGAAAACACCTTTATCAACGGCGATCAAAATTATGTTCAACTTTACGCGACGATGGAATTGGAAGAAATGTTGCTACGTGGCGTAACGACTACCCGTGATCCTGGAGGTAATGTCTTCGCCTTGAAGAAAGCAATTGATGATGGGATTTTTGATGGACCAAGAATCTACCCTTCTGGTGCTATGATTTCACAATATTCAGGTCATGGTGATTTTAGGAGTCCGGTACATACAAATTTACCTAAAGAATGGGGCGGTTCAATTTCAAACGGAGAAGTGAATGGACATGCTTTGCTTGCAAACGGTCCAGATCAGGTAAGGGCGGCTGTTCGTCAACAATTGTTTTTGGGTGCTACACAAATAAAACTTGCTGTTGGTGGAGGGGTGTCATCATTTGAAGATCCACTTTATGTAAACGAATATACAGCAGCAGAAATAGAAGCAGCTGTTGAAGCAGCTGCTGATTATGGCACCTATGTGATGACACATGTATTCAACGAGGTTGGTGTTAAAAGGGCAATTGAGGCAGGTGTAAAATCTATTGAACATGGACATCTGTTGAATGAAGAAGATGCAAAACTGATGGCCGAAAAAGGAGTTTTTCTCTCTACCCAGTGTCAGGTCTTCGAACAACTGAAACCAATTTATACAGATCCTGTTCGAAAAGGAAAGCTGGAAGAAGCGTTGGCCGGTATGGACAAAATGTTTAAATACGCTAAAAAATACAATGTAAAAGTTGTTTTTGGAACTGACCTTATATTTTCCCGCGAAGGGCGTAAACAGCAATTAGCAGACTTGACCCTTAGAAAGCAATGGTACACCTCTCCTGAGATTATGATTCAGGCAACGGGTAATGGTGGAGAACTTATTGGTCTTACTGGACAGCGCAACCCCTACGGAAAAGTGGGTGTGATTGAAGAAGGTGCCTTGGCAGATCTTTTAATCTACAGCAAGAATCCTTTGGAAGATGTAAGTATTGTTGAGGATTATGAGAATAATCTAAAACTGATTATCAAAGATGGAAAAACATATAAAAACACCTTGTAGTAATTGATAAATTAATAGAGAATTATGAAAATCTTAAAAATGAAACTTCTAGCTATAGCAATCGCCATCTTTGGATGGTTTTCGGTAGCGATTGCACAGGACAATCCTGCGCAAACCTTGATTAACAATGTCAACATCTTTGACGGAGAGAATGAAAAACTGATTGAAAACGCCAACGTCCTGATCGAGGGCAATTTGATCAAAACGATCTCTACAAGTCCGATCAAGGCCAAGGGTGCGACGGTGATCGACGGAGGTGGGCGCACGCTAATGCCTGGCCTTACAGATGCTCATTGGCACAGCATGGCGGCCTATATGACTTTGGACCCGTTTGCGGCTGGTGCGGGCAAACTGAATCTCATAGCGGCCGCTGGGATGGAAAAGACGCTTATGCGGAGCTTCACCACAGTGAGAGACCCGGGCGGACCTGTATTTGATTTAAAGGAGGTAATCGATCAGGGTATGTTCGTTGGCCCCCGTATCTACGCTGCGGGTTCGATGATCTCCCAAACGGGTGGACACGCCGATTTCCGTAGCACGGTTGATATCCCTCGAAGCTATTCACGGGATCTTACTCCGTCAGAAAGGATGGGTACAGTCGCGATCGCAGACGGCAGGGCGCAAGTCATGCAGCGCGTGCGCGAGAACCTGATGCAAGGTGCAGCCTTTATTAAGCTCATGGGCGGTGGAGGGGTCGCCTCCCCTTCGGATCCACTAGACGTATCGCAATACACCATCGATGAAATTGCTGCAGCGGTTGAAGTCGCGGAGAACTGGGGCACTTATGTGACCGTTCACTCCTATTCCGCGAAGGCGATCCAGAACGCAATCCGTGGTGGTGTACGGAATGTAGAGCACGGCCAGTTGATTGACGAAGAAACAGCAAAACTTATGAAGGAGACGAATACTTCAGTTGTCATGCAGCCCTTCTATAACGATGAGGATGCCATCCCACTGCCTCCAGGATCATTTGCGGAAGAAAAATACATGGTTCTGATATCAGGAACCGATAATGCCTATGAGTTAGCAAAGAAATATGACTTGCTCTTCGGATTTGGTACAGATACACAGGGTAATCCGGCACTCGCAGAGCGTCAGGGGGCTCAGTTAGCGAAGCTAGCCCGCTATTTCGAGCCGTGGGAAGTGCTAAAGGTTGCGACCAGCCAGAACTATAAGATCATGAAGCGCTCCGGGCCTCGCGATCCATATCCAGGCGAGAACGGTGTGGTTAAAGAAGGCGCTTTAGCCGACCTGCTTTTGGTCGATGGAAATCCCCTGAAGGACATTAACCTCATTGCCGATCCGCATAAAAACTTCGTGATTATCATGTAAGATGGCGTGATCTACAAAAATTCCATTAAATAAATAGAAGAGGGCTCTGCTCTTGGTAGAGCCCTCTTAACAAATCGTTTACATGAAAGAATCAAAATTGTCTGAAGGTTCAGAGGTTTCCTTTGACGATGCATGGCGTTTCATCTTAAAGGTAGGTGTGGCAGCACATAAATACGGCTCTACGGCAAACAGGTTAGAATCTTTTTTAACCAGCCTGGCCAAGGGCTTTGGCTATCAGGGTGAATTTAAATCTACTCCGGTAGAAATTAGGTTTGGCTTGCGGGAAACGCCAGATTCACAAGAGCGCGTTGTAGTAATGCCAACCGCACCCCCCGATATGGATTTCGACAAGCTCGCCCGACTTGGCGATGTGTTAAACAATATTAAAGCCGGGACTTTATCTATTAATGATGCTGACCCACGCATTGATGCTATAGACCATATATCCCCGCCCTGGGGCAAATTTGCCAGTATGCTCGGGTATTTATTTGTCGGATTTGGGCTAGCCCCGCTTTTGGGTGCGGGTTGGATGGATACGCTATTCGCATCGCTATTTAGCATCCTTGTTTATGGATTGGTATTATTATCGGCCCGTATAGGTGGTTGGGCTATGAATTGGATGCCACTTACAACCGCATTAATCACAGGCTTTCTTGCAATGATGGTTAAGCATTGGGTTCCCAGTTTAAATCTGGTTGTGGTAATCCTTTCTGCCATTGCTATTATTCTTCCGGGTTTCTCCATCAGTCTGGGCGCTGGCGAGCTAGTGTCGAAACGCGTAAAATCAGGCATATACAACTTGAAGAGTGGCTTAATTACGCTGATTAAACAAATTGCAGGTGCTATTATTGGAGTGGGTATTGCCAGTGTATTTGTAACCGCAACCATAACTACAGCACAACCACAAGCCCCCGTAGACCAAAAGTGGATGCTGTTGTATTTTCCGTTGCTCCTTATAGGATTGGCCTTTGCATTTCAAGTTTCGCGCAGAGATTTACCATGGGCGGTGCTTATATCGGCACTTGCATTTTTAGGTGTTGAAGCAGGAAGTTCGATAATGAATGCTAACCTGGGTAATTTACTCGGGACAATTATTGCGGTAGTCGTTTCCAACATATGGGCACGTAAAACGGGCCGACCAACCTCTATTGTGCTTATTCCGGCCATTGTTATGCTGGTGAGTGGAACTATTGGTTTTCGCGGTTTGGCAACTATGGCAATTGGCGATGTGGTGCTCGGGGCAAACCAGTTTTTACAGATGTTCATTGTCGCACTAACTATTCTGGCAGGAATATTTATTGGTTTCTTCATTATTCGACCTCAACCAAGTTTGTAATGACAAGATTTAAATCAAACCTAAAAAACCTAGATTAGATGAAAATAATACAGTGTAAATCAGTATTAATCGGTTTCCTAGGACTGCTTACTTTCTCTGTGAAAGCACAAGAGGAAGAGCCACCAAAAAAATCGAACCAGGATATTTCTAAAGAACTGGCCAACCTTTACCTTGGTAGCTAACTATAACCTAATGGGTACAAAACGTAAATTCATAACACATTTGGCAGACAATCGAATAAAACGGTCTAACCTAATTATTCGTATAACTATGCTGGTTATGATTGTAATTGTGCTTTATGACTCGTACGTTTTTAGAACCCCCTTATATTATGTAATCTTTGCTTGGGTTGGTGCTATTGTAGGCAAATTGTTCTTTTTTTCACACAAAGTTCAGGTCAACGAAGAAAATTTGGAACTTACGTTAACAACAAATCGCGGCAGTATTGTTTTGTTGTTTTTGCTGATTTTTGTGCGTTTTATCATCGGCAGGCGTGTGTTAGAATCGTTCCATGTCATAGAAATATCAGATGCGTTGTACCTCTTTTTTATCGGAATTTATTATACCAAGTGGAAAGTAATTATTAAACAAATAGATGAATTGTATTATCAAATTTTAACTAATCTCAAGAAAAACAAAGAACAATGAAAAAACTTACATTCTTTTTAGCAGTACTAGGCACTTGCGCATTTTTGCCCACTTTTGGGCAACAATGGCATGCAGGAGATACGATTAAGACCGTTCAAAAAGATACAGCACGTATTGATGAGTTTAGAGGCAATACCTTGAATTATACCGGGAAGGATTTAATAGATGCTTCCTTTCCTAAATCGTGGCCAATTTTTGGTACTAAAGCTAGAATGGCTATTGGAGGTTATGCCAGGTTAGATTATATCCAGGATTTTGACGGAGGCTATGATCGTTTTCAATATGAAATTCAGAATGTTCCTGTGGCAGGAGATGGCAGACCGGCACAAAGTGGTTATGTAAATATACATGCTAGAGAGTCTCGTATAAACTTTGATATAAGAACTATTACTGAAAAAGGCATGCCAATGCAAGTTTTTTTAGAATTAGACTTTTACAATCTCGATCGTGGTCCTTTTAACCAGGCGCCAAGGTTAAGACATTTTTATGGTGTTATAGGGCGTTTATTAATTGGACGTACTTGGGGAACTGCGTCTGATTTATATGCAGTACCTGCTACTGTTGATTTTGCTGCAGGCGATGCTTTAACAGGAACTAGAAGAGCTCAAATAAGATTTGAAGATGCTATAAATGATAAATTTAAATATGCCGTTGGTTTGGAAATGTTGGAATTCCCAGGGGTTGACGGTCGAGATTTTGAAGGTCAAGCCAGCCAGAGTTTACCTCTTTTAGCGGGTAGAATTACGAAATCAACAAAAGCAGGAGGTCGCTTATTTTTAGGAGCATCTTTATTTCAATTGAGATGGGACGGCGAAGAGGTAATCCCGAATTCTACAGCCGTTGGTTGGGGATTTAGTTTTAGTGGTCGTGAATATTTTGGAGATAAAAAACATTGGTTTAGATGGATGGCTTCTTATGGACAGGGATGGGGGAGTCAAATTGTAGCAACTGTTGGCACTCAAAGTTCTGCAGTTTTGAATGACGATGGTAAACTTGAAACAATGCCTGCCTGGAATCTAGGTACCGGATTGTGTATAAATCTTTCTAAAACATTGGCAGCTAATCTAAATTTAAACTACTATTCAATAGACCCATCTGAATTCAGAGATGGACAAAAAATGAAAGGTGGTAGTTCAGGACATTTAAACCTCATTTGGTCACCTATAAAAAATATAAATACAGGGGTTGAATTTATGGTTTTGGAACGTGTAAATACTGATGATAACTCTGGTGTTGGAAGAAGACTTCAATTTATGGTTAAATACCTGTTTTGATTACCTTAGGGCTTGAAGACGAAATTGCGGATATTCTAACTCTTGTTTGTAAATGATTTACGGCGAAGCATAAACAAATTACCGATTAGTAGAAGGCATATGAAGAATCGGCTTTAAGAGCTGACCTTACTATATCAATTAATCGTATAATAAAAAACTCCTTCATATGATGTTGTTAAATAGCTCATTACCGGCCTTTATGGATTATATACTAGCTACTGCGTACGGATTTTTGCTGGCTTATACCATTATCAGGATATTGCTCGATACGCACTCTACAGCTAAGGCTCTTGGCTACATACTACTTGTCTTAATACTTCCATTAATTGGGATGCTTATCTATTTTTCGTTCGGTATCAATTACAGGCATAAAAAGAGTAACAAAAAAAGAACGATAGCACTTGATGAGTTTACAAAATCTTTCAAAGGAAGTGTGCCGGATGATACAAAAGAACTCTTAAAAAAATATGCCGGTTCGCTGGATAAATACTACGATTTAATTCGCTTCATTTATTCCCTTGGCAGTGAAAAGCTCAGTGTTAATGAATTTAAACTCTTGACCAACGGGGAGGAGAAATTTCCGGAAGTGCTTAAAACACTTGAGACGGCTAAGCACTTTATTCATATGGAATACTACGCCTGGGAAAACGACACCCGTGGAAATCAGATCAAGGATGTTCTTTTAAGAAAAATAAAAGAAGGTGTAAAGGTCAGAATCATGTACGATGATTATGCAAGCCGTAAAATGAAGCACAACATTGTTAGGCAACTTAAGGCAGGTGGTGCTGAAATTTACCCGGTTATTAAAATTAAACTGGTGGCTATTGCCAACAGGGCAAACCACCGTGATCACCGCAAGGTGATCATCATGGACGGCCATACCGGATTTGTGGGCGGCATTAATGTTTCGGATCGTTATGATAATTCAATTGACACCGGCTTGTATTGGCGCGATACCCATGTAAAGATCATGGGAGGTACCGTTCATAACTTGCAACGTCATTTTATTGTGAACTGGAATGTGTGTCAGCCAAACAAACTATCGGTAAGTAATGAACTTTTTCCTGAGGTAAAAGAAATAGCGGACAAGGGTGAGGTGCAACTTGCCCAGATAGTGGCGGGAGGGCCATTGTACCCATTATCGCCCATTATGTTGTCATATTTCAAAATATTCACGGTAGCGAAAGAAAAACTTTATATGACCAATCCTTATTTTATCCCAAATGATAGTATTTTGGATGCACTTAAACAAGCAGCGCTCAGTGGTGTTGATGTACGGATATTGATGCCCGAAAAATCCGATTCGGCTGTTGTGGGCGCTGCTTCAAAGTTTTACTACGAAGAATTACTCCAGGCCGGGGTAAAAATATTCCTTTATAAAAAAGGATTTGTACATGCCAAGACCGTGGTTGCCGATGGTGATTTAAGTGTGGTGGGTTCTGCCAATATGGATATCCGCAGCTTCGACCTCAACTTTGAGATCATGTCAGTGATCTATGGGGCACCATTTGCTAAACAACTTGAAGGGGCATTTCTGAACGATATGAAGGAATGTACTGAATTATGCTATGAAAGCTGGATAAAACAGAGCACCTTCAGGAAGTTGACATATGCTGCTGCTCGTTTAGTGTCATCTTTTCTATAGAAATAAACTGTCTGAAAAGATATTTTACGCTTGTCATATCGCTGGCCATATGAAGGAGAGGCAGACAATCTTACATGATTATTTTTCCGATGGTCATTTATTTTTTTATTCTTTAAGGCCAGCAGCATTGGCCGCAGCATTCATTTCCTCTTCCGATAACCAACCTCCACCTAAAGCTTTATAAAGATTAACATAGGAATTGAAAAGTTTTTGAGTTGTTTCAGACAGATTTAATTCTGCTTCGAAGGCTTGTCGTTGACTTTCTATTAATTCCAAAAAACTGGTAACGCCTTTGTCGTACCTCTCTCCTGATAAATATTGCGCATTTTGTGCCGCAGCAACATGATCAATCCGGGCTTGCCTTTCTTCTTTTAAGGTGCTTATTGCCACAAGGGCATCTTCTACTTCCTGGAAGGCTGTTATGACAGTGAGTTCGTATTCATAAAGGACCTGCTCTGTTATCTTTCGTTCAACCTCTACCCGTCTTTTGTTTTTTCCGAATTCAAATAGAGGACCTAAAACACTACCTCCAATAGCAAATGCCGCCGGATTGGAAGTTAAAGTAGAGATATCACCACTGGCTACCCCCAAAAGTCCGGTAAGACTGATGGAAGGAAATCTTTGGGCAACGGCTACACCAATACGAGCTGTCTGGGCATGCAATAAGGCTTCCACTTGTAAGATATCAGGACGTCTTTCCATCAACATAGAAGGAAGACCAACCGGAATATCAGGAGGTAATTGTTGCTCACTTAACTCTACCCCTGTTGTAATGGGGCCTGGGCTTCTGCCCAATAAAATACCTAAAGCATTCTCTGTCTGAGCTACCGCTCGTTGGAAAAGAGGAACAGCGGAGGCAGCAATGGCTCTTTGAATTTGCGCCTGGTTCAAATCAATTTCCGCGACAATACCGCTATTATATCTTGCCTGGATGATGTTTAATGAAGCTTGTCTTAATTCTAAGGTTTTTCTGGAAATATACTCACGCCACTGAAAATCCAGTAACTGATAATAGGTAGTGGCGATAGCTGAGATGAGCCCTATTTGCACAGTTCGCTGCCCGTATTCTGTGGCGACCAATTCTGCCCTGGCAGCTTCATTGGCCCTTCTAAACTTACCCCAAAAATCGAGCTCCCAACTTAGGGTGCCAAATCC
>Ga0316195_10000025_pt1 | contig 36478 bp, 36 predicted proteins | sample Phised1_MG_FD_204937 | JGI IMG/M metagenome (GOLD analysis project Ga0316195, IMG submission 204937) | Coastal sediment microbial communities from Maine, United States - Phippsburg sediment 1 | ecosystem: Environmental > Aquatic > Marine > Coastal > Sediment | place: USA: Maine | collected...
CCCGAATACCACGAAGCATCCGTGAAGATGGTGCGGTAGTGCTCGATGGTGAAGTCTCGCGGCCACAGACTGAATCCGGACAGGATTTCGGTGTTCGTCTTGAACGACATGTTGACCATCCAGTACACGGGCAGGATGGCAAAGACGAGGTACAGGATCAGGAACAGTGTTCTCTTCTGGAAACGGCGGTCATCCATGATGGCCTCCTGCACGCTGCGCACACTCCGCTCGAGAGCGGGCACCTATCTTGAGGCGGCTTTGCGACAGGCTACCCATGGGTGCCTCCCGCCTTCTCGGCCGTGCCCACGCGCAGCATCCAGTTGTAGAGCACGAAAGACAGCAGCAGGATGATGAGGAAATAGATCAGCGAGAAAGCCGCCGCAGGGCCTAGGTCGAACTGGCCGACGGCTTTCTGCGTCAAGTACTGGCTGAGGAAGGTGGTGGCGTTGCCGGGTCCGCCGCCGGTGAGCACGAAGGGCTCGGTGTAGATCATGAAGCTGTCCATGAAACGCAGCAGCACCGCGATGACGAGTACACCGCGCAGCTTGGGCAGCTGGATGTAGCGGAACACCGCAAACTTGCTTGCACCGTCGATGCTCGCAGCCTGGTAGTAGGCATCCGGTATGGCACGCAGGCCCGCGTAACACAGCAAGGCAACCAGCGGCGTCCAATGCCACACGTCCATCACCAGCACCGTCAGCCATGCATCGATGGAGTTGCCGGTGTAGCTGTAGTCGATACCGAGCTTTTCCAGCGTCGCGCCGAGCAGTCCGATGTCGGTGCGTCCGTAGATCTGCCAGATGGTGCCGACCACGTTCCAAGGAATGAGCAGCGAGATCGCCACGATTACCAGCACCGCCGAGGCCTGCCAGCCCTTGGCGGGCATCGACAGCGCCAGCGCAATGCCCAGCGGGATTTCGACCAGCAGCACTGAGAACGAAAATCCGATCTGCCGCCACAGCGCGCCTTGCAGATCGTCGTCCCGCATTACCGCCTTGAACCATTCCGTACCGACAAATACACGGCGCTCCGGCGAGATGATGTCCTGCACAGAGTAGTTGACCACCGTCATCAGCGGCAAGATCGCCGAGAACGCCACGCACACAACGACGGGCAGGATCAGCAGCCAGGCCTTCTGGTTGACGGTCTTCATGCATTCACCCTTGCAGCCAAGGCCGGATTGGCGTCTGCCAGCAAACGCTGGTCGGCGCCGTAGTAGCAGGTGTGCGCGCCAGTGACCTTGAGCCAGACCTGCGCGCCGCGTTCGGGCCCAGCAAGGTGCGGGTCAAGCCGCACGCGCAAGATCTCGTTACCAATGCGGGCGGTGAGCAGCTTGTAGGTGCCCACGTCCTGCAGCTGGGTCACCTCGACTGGCAGCGCTGTGGGGTCGCCGGACTCGACCAAAGAGACATACTCCGGTCGCACGCCGAGCGTGAAGTCGGCGGCGGCCGCCAGCAGTGCCGGGCTGGTCTGGGTGGACAAGGTGTGGCCGGCGACCTCGATGCCACGCCCATTCCAGCGCGCCTTCAGGAAGTTCATGCCCGGCGAGCCGATGAAGTGCCCAACGAAGGTGTGCGTCGGGCGCTCGAACAACTCGTCGGCCGAGCCCACTTGCACCGTGCGTCCGCGCTCCATCACTACCACCTGGTCGGCAAAGGTCAGAGCTTCGACCTGGTCGTGCGTAACGTACACCAGCGTCAGCTTCAGTTCATGGTGAATCTGCTTGAGCTTTCGCCGTAGCTGCCACTTCAGATGTGGGTCGATCACCGTCAGCGGCTCATCGAACAGCACGGCCTTGACGTCCTCGCGCACCAGGCCGCGCCCGAGCGAGATCTTCTGCTTGGCGTCGGCGGCCAAGCCCGCGGCGCGCTGGCCGAGCTGGCCGCTCAGTTCGAGCATCTCGGCGATCTGGCCCACGCGCTGCTTGATGCGCTCGGCCGGCACGCGCCGATTCTTCAGCGGGAACGCCAGGTTCTCAGCCACAGTCATGGTGTCGTAGATCACCGGAAACTGGAACACCTGCGCGATGTTGCGCTGCTGTGGCGTCAGCGCGGTCACGTCCTTACCGTCGAATTTCACGCTGCCCTGCGAGGGCTTGATCAAGCCGGAGATGGCATTCAGCAGCGTCGTCTTGCCGCACCCCGACGGACCGAGCAGCGCATAGGCGCCGCCATCCTCGAAGTCCATCTTCAACGGCAGCAGCGCGTAGTCGTCGTCGCTGCGCGGGGCGGGCTTGTAGGCGTGCGCCAGGTCCAGTTCGATGCGCGCCATGTCAGAGCACCTCCGGGGCGACCAGCAGCTCGCCGGCCGCGTCGAACACATAGGCCTGGTTCGGACTCAGGTACAGCGTGATTGGCGCGCCAATGTCCAGCGAATGCACACCGCTGAGCTGGGCCACCACTGCGCCAGCCCCGGTGTCGGCATAGACGAAGGTGTCCGAGCCCGAGATCTCGGCCAATTCGACCTTGCCTGGGAGCTCCAGGTCGCCATCGCGGCCGTGCACGCGCAGCGCACTGGCGCGCACGCCAACAGTCAGTGCGTCGGTGCGCCGCGCACCTGCGTTCGACGGCAGTGGCACCGTCAACTGCAGGCCAGTCGCCAGTTTCACGCCCAGGTTGGTTGCGCTGCCAGACAGCAGGTTCATCGGCGGGTCGCTGAAAGCGCGCGCCACGCGCACCGACCTGGGCCGGCGAAACACCTCGGCTGTCGGCCCGTACTGCAGCAGCTCTCCGGCATCGAGCACAGCCGTGTGGCCGCCCAGCAGCAGCGCCTCGGTCGGTTCGGTGGTGGCATAGACCACGGTCGAATCACCGCTGGCGAAGAGCTGGCTCAGTTCCTCGCGCAATTCCTCGCGCAACTTGTAGTCCAGATTGACCAGCGGCTCGTCGAGCAGCATCAGCGGCGCGCGCTTGGCCAGCGCCCGCGCCAAGGCCACGCGCTGCTGCTGACCGCCCGACAGCTCGGCCGGTAGCCGCTGAAGGAAGGACTCGATGTGCAGCTTCGAGGCAAGCTCATGCACGCGCGCATCGATGTCGGTCTCGCCGCGCAACTTAAGCGGAGAGCCAATGTTTTCGGCAACGCTCATCGACGGGTAGTTGATGAATTGCTGGTAGACCATGGCCACGTTGCGCTTGCGTACCGGCACGCCGGTGACATCGGTGTCGTCGACCCTGACGCGCCCGCCGGTCGGCCTATCCAAGCCGGCCATGATGCGCAGCAGCGTCGTCTTGCCCGCCTGTGTCGCACCAAGCAGCACCGTCACCGCGCGCGGAACCAGCTGCAGATCCATCCGATAAAGGTGGACCTCGGCCCCAACCCGCTGCTGGATGCCTTGAAGCATCAGTTCCATGCGCCCTCCAGTAACGGCAGCTTACTGGCGCTCGCTGGACCCGTGCATTTGGGCCAGCGCTTGGCAATACAGATAGCCGCTCGGTCGCGATCGGCGACACTCAAATGTAGCCCGAGCTTGCTGTGTCGCCAAAGCACGTCGGTGGTACGTGGGTGGCGGTGGCGCCCTTTAGTGTCGATGCAGTCGGACCAGCTCGGCCACGAGCGGCACCCGCAACACCTCGGCGCTGAGCGGGGGGCTGTCCAAGAGCAGCCGCTCTACGCGCGAACCGTAGGCACGCGCCAGCCGCCGCCGCTCAAGCACTTCTCGGTGGTACAGCCACTCTCGCGAGGCCTGGCTGGCCGCGAACCACAGCAGGTGCAACCAGGCGGCGATGTTCGACCTGGCGAGACTGGAAAACCTGGCTCGCCTGCACGACGAACACAGCTACCGCGAGGTTGCTCCGTCACCGCCAGACGCAAGGGGTGGCAACGGACAAAGCTGGGCTACTGCTACCGCGCCGCATCCCGAATCTAGCGCAGGCTGCTGGCGCCTGCGTTGCCGACCACACGTTCATGTCAAACCTTCTCTGCGCAGCCGTCGAGTGCGCCCGCCCAGATGCGACCGCTCTGGATTTCAGGCTTGTCGACGCGCGACCAGTCCGGCCACGTACGCGCCAATCGCCAGCGAAGCCGTCAGCCCCGGGCTCTCGATGCCGAACAGCGCGATCACACCAGTCTGGCTTTCGTCGATGACGAAGTCGCCCTGCGGTTCACCCTTCCCGTGCAGCTTGGGGCGTATACCCGCGTAATCGGGGCTGAGCGCGCCTGTGGGCAGGCCCGGCCAGAAGCGGCGTACGTAGTCCTCGAAGTAGCTCACGCGCGCGGGATCGACCGTGTAGTCCAAGTCATCCACGAACTCCAGGTCGGGCCCGAAACGAGCCTGTCCGCCCAGATCGCGGCGATAGTGGATGCCCAGCGCGCCGGGGATGGGTGGCGGATAGATCAGCCGCCCAAACGGAGCCGCACCGCTGAGGGCAAAGTAGCTGCCCTTGCCCAGATGAAGCGGTGGAATACGCTCGCTGGAGAACCCCTGTACCAGCCGCGCGCAGGCTTGCGCCTGCAGGCCGGGCGCCAGGATAAGCTGCCGAGCCGTGACAGTGCTGGGATCGTCGCCACCAATGAGCACTTGAACTTCGTCGGCCAATGGCTTGGCGCCGAGGAATGGCGTGTTCAGCACGACGGCCCCACCGCAGGCTTCAATAGCGCCGGCCAGCGCGTCCATGTAGCCGTGCGCGTCGAACACGCCGCTTTCGGCCGAATGCAGTGCAGCCACGACACGCAAGCCCGGCTCCATGGCCAGCGTCTGCTTGCCGTCTAGTCGTGTGATTCCCTCGACCTGGTTGGCCTCGCCGCGAGATGCCAGCGCCATCAGGGCCGGCAGTTCATCGTGTTGAGTCGCGACAATGAGCTTGCCGCATTTTTCGTAGGCGACCCGGTGGCGTTCGAGAAAGGCGTATAGGAGTCGCCTACCCTGCACGCACAGACGCGCCTTCAGCGTCCCCGGTGCATAGTGCAGACCGGCGTGGATGACTTCGGAGTTGCGCGACGAAACGCCTGCACCGACGCGGCGTTCGCGTTCCAAGACGGCCACGCTCTTGCCGTCAACCGCCAAGGCGTAGCCACAGGCCAGCCCAACAGCGCCGGCGCCGACAACGATGGCATCGAAATCGGTGCTCATGAGCGCAGCAAAGGGTAGGCGGGCCTGTCGGGTCGTTTGGTCTTCAAGCGGATCCTGTCTGTGTCCACTTCAGGATCGGCCGCGTGGGAACCTCACTCCGACAGGTAGGTGGCTTGGCGGCTTTGGATCGAGGTCAGTGAGGGTATCGTACGGGTCGGCCGGCAACAGCCGCGCCGTCGGACGTACCGCCGGAAAGCTGACGTCGGCTCCGGGCAGCGTCCCGACGCGTCCACATCATCCCATTGATCGTGGAGCCGCTGATGATCGAGTAGTGATTTTCACGCACCTGTGGATGCAGGCCTGTGCGCTGCCACCGGCACCAGCGCGCGACTCGGGACCTGCGCACAGCCGGTGCTCTGCAGGCCGGGTGGCCCGCGAGCACCACCTGCCGTCGCTACTTGCTCGGCAAGGGTTGCGAGAACCGCCAGACTTCGTTGGCCACAAGTGTCGGATCAGGTGCGATGAACGACGCCTCCCTGTCGCCGCCGAAAGTGAAGATCGAAGGCGGCAAGCAGCCCGGTCCGCCGCTCACCACGAGCGAGTCGAAGTCGTACGTCGCGTTCGGGTAGCTAGTCGCGTTCCTCGGCCCCGCCGTCAGCTTGGGCCAGCGCGTTCCGTCGCGACTGACCCACATGTCGACCGGATGCCCTGCAACCGTGCCGGATGGGTCCTTAGCGAGGCCGAATCCGCCGAAGCCGACGATCGTGTCTAGCAGTACCTGGCACTGGTGGCCCGGGCGGGCGCTCCAGCCGGCCTTCATCGCCACGAGCTCCCAGTGGGCGCCATCGGTCGAACGCAAGACGTCGTTGAAGAACGCCGAGTTGGGCACGAACTGCCGGCACAGCGGGAGTGGCGCTCCAGGCGCTTGAGGCGGTGGACAGACCGGTGGCACGTTCGGGCTGACCGTGAAGTCCTGACCACCCAGGATAAACATCGCCCCAGCCTTCGTGACCACTGGAAGTACGCAAGATCGGACCACATGCACGGCGCTCATTTGCGTCGGCAGCTTCGTACACGTGGCACCGAGATCTCGATTCTCCCAGCGCCAGACATTCACGCGATCGCGGCTTTGCGCAGCGCGGTTGGCCTCGAACTCGAGGTCCATCGAGCGCGTCTGCAGCGACAGTGTCCGCACCCGCTCCCATGGCCAGCGCGGGCTCATGCCAGGCCGGGTCAGCCGGTTGAACCGACCGAAGGCAGTCAGTACGCCGACGCAACGGCAGCCTGCGAACCCGACAATACACTTCGAGAACACTGACCTGTACCTCGCCAGCGAGCACCGACACCCGCAGCAGAGGCCGGCAACGCTGGAAGGCGGCGATCAGGTCCCATCAGGGCTCGAACGAAGGCGGAATCGACAGCCTGAGCGTGCCCTTGAGTTGCGCTTCGTCGCTGACCACGGTACGCGCAGCGTCTTCGAGCGATTCGATGCCTCGGGACGCCTGCTCGTTCAACCGCGAGCCGGCGTGGGTCAGCCTGACCCCGCGCGCATTGCGCTGCAGCAAACGTACACTCAATTCGGCCTCGAGTTAGCGGATGCGCCGGCTCAGCGTGGGCAGGGCCATGTCTAGTCCGGCGGCGGCCGACAGGCTGCCGGCCTGGACGGCTTCCACGAACATCCTCGCCACGTTCAGGTCCATGCGGGCTGGCTTGTGCGCGACTAGGCTTGAGCCGGTGCAGGGGTGGCCAGGCTCAGCAGCACGCGTCCGCCTGCACCACGCTCCACCTGCTCGTGCGCCAGTGCAATGTCGTCCAGCGGCAGCCGCGCGGCAATGGCGGTGCGCAACCTGCCCTCGAGCAGCGCGGCGGTCAGCTCGCGCGCTGCTTCAGCCTTCACCGCTGGGGGGAAGTCGTCGCTGCCCAGCAAGCGCAGCGAGACATCGGCAAAGGCTAACGTCCAGTACGGAATGACCGGGCGGTCGGCCGACGAGTAGTAGGCGCTGATGACGCCGCCGGTGGCGATGACGGCAGCGTCGACATCGATATGTGCGGCAAAGTCGACTTCGGCGATGCGATGCACGCCCTCTGGGGCCGCACGGCGGATCTGATCCACCAGCGCCGGATCGTCGACCAACCAGGCCTCGGCCGCACCCATCGCGCGCACAGACGGCAACTGGTCCGCGCGGCGTACCACGGCGAGCACGCGCGCGCCGGCACGGTGGGCCATCTGCAAGGCCAAGGCGCCGACGCCCGATGCGGCGCCCCACACCAGCACGTTCAGTCCAGCCACCGGGCCGCCCGCGAACACCGCGCGATAGCCGGTGATGCCGGCGATGCCCAGGCAGGCGGCCTGTTCGAGCAGGTCGGGCTGTAACCCAGCACCATCGGGCAAGGGCACGGTCAGCGCAGCAGGCACCACGACGTATTCGGCGGCGGTGCCGAAGGCACGATAGGACTGGGCGCCATAGCACCAGACCGCCTCACCGACACGCGCGGTCGGCACACCGGGGCCCACGGCGTCGACGAATCCCGCGCCATCGCTGTGCGGCACGACGCGCGGGTACGGCATCGGCGAACCCTGCCAGCCGCTGCGCTTCTTGACGTCGCCCGGGTTGATGCCGGAGAAGGCGACTCGGATGCGCACCTCGCCCTCACCAGGCGCCGGCTGCGGCATTTCGCCCACCACCAGCACGTCGCGTGCCGGCCCCCTTCGTTCGTACCAGGCTGCTCGCATCGTCGGCTATCGGTTGGACGGGGTACCGGTTGGGTCGGCGGGATCGATCACGCCCACCAGCTTGCCGAAGACGCGGTTGTGTTCGAGTTCGGCATGGGCGCTCGGGATGTAGCCCAGCGTGTAGGCGCGCAGCGGGCCGATCGCGAGACGACCTGCGGCCAGACGGTCGAGCCAAGCCTGCAGCACCGGCGCCGGCAGGTCGTCGGCACTGCCTGCATAGGCCGTGAGCCGGACCCCGCGCGGGATGTAGTTGATGGGGTAGGAGTCGTCCACGGCCCAACGATTAGACAGCATGCCCGTGGTCGCCGGCGTGGTGCGTCTGTCGGGCCTGGCCAGCAGTGGCGCTGTCACACCCGAAAACGTACGCTTCGTGGCGATGCGAGCGACGGTGGCCTTGCACATCGTGTGCGCAAGCTTATCTTGCGCGATCGGGGCGTTTCAGTTCGACTCGGTACTGCGGCAGCACTTGCCGTGTCTGCATCGAATCTCCGGCCGATTGGCAGCGCCCTGCGGCATCGTGGCGGCTTTGACCGGCTTGTGGATGGCCGCCGATCACGCCATGCCTGCCGAACTGCAAGGGCGCTTGCTGTACCGGGTGCGCATCGTCGTCGGGCTGGCCATGGTGCTGGCCGTCGGTGTGTCGATTCGCGCAATTGCTCAATGTCGGGTCGTCCAGCACCGATCGTGGATGGTCCGCGCCTATGCGCTGGGGCAAGGCGCCGGCACACAGGTGCTCCTCGTGTTGCCGGTGACCGTGATGGCTGGCACACCGACTTTCATCTTCCGCGACGTCCTCATGGCTTCGGCCTGGGCACTCAACGTGACGTTCGCCGGATCGATTACACGCCCAAGCTGAAAAAGCGCACGGCGTTACTGGCGAAGTTGCGGGAGCTCTTTAGACGCTTCCGCTCCCAACCGGTGGGTCGGGTGATCGAACTGATCAATCCGATCCTGCGAGGCTGGGTGAACTACTTTGCGGTGGGGCATTCCAGCAAGTGCTTCGGCTTCATTCAAGACTGGGTAGAGACGAAGGTCAGGCGACACCTGATGTGATCCCGGAAACGCCACGGCTTTGGCTGGAAGAGGTGGAGTAGGCAATGGCTGTACGAGACGCTGGGGCTCTTCAATGGTTACCGGGTCCGCAGTCGTGCGCCGAAAGTGTCTCCAGCATGATGGGTCTCATAACCCTTGACGCGAAGCACACAGGAGAGCGTGGTGCGGGAAAACCGCCCGCCACGTTCGACGAGACGGGGGGCTGGAAACGTGACGATGGCAGCCGGACTGAGGGCCAGTGCGAAAGCACTGGGACAACCACCGGAGCGCTTATGTCGGCGCGCCAGTCCTCGACCCTACCGATGAGCGGGATGTGGAAACGGAGCCAGGGTTCGGCTCATAGGGCACCGCCAACCGAAAGGGGCGGTCAACAGCGATGCTGGGATCTACCGCCACCGCGCCACATCTCGACTCTACAACCCACCGTTGCTTTCGTGCGATTTGGGCAGCGCGAGTCGACGACGGCCGGACCCCCAGCGCACGCTGCAAATCCCCAATCCCCGCGATTGCCCTGGTTGCGGCCACAAGTTGCGCGGCACGGCGACCAATGGCGTTGAGCATGCTCAATAGACCATCGCCGGCGAACCCTAGGCTACGTGCCTGGCATGGGTAGACCATGCCGATCGGGAGGCGCGCCGTTGCGGCGTCACAAGGAGGTAGACATGAAACAGTCGCATCACGCTTCAGGCCACGAAGCGCATTCAAAGTCCAAGTCGCACGCGAAAAGCGGCCCGGCGACAGCCGAGTCGGCGCGCCACGATGGCGACATGGAAGTGCAGATCCGCGAGGCTGCGTATTACCGTTACCTGGCGCGGGGCGCTGAGTTTGGGCATGACCTGGAAGACTGGCTCCAGGCCGAGTCCCAGTTCATAGAGATCGAAAAGTCGAGGGACGTCAGCCATTGACGCTGCGAGACCGACCATGGTCCAGCCCGCCAGGCCTGGTCGAGTTTCGTCCACTCGGTCCGCCGATCGTGGCGGTCTGACCTGCACCTAAAGGCTGCCGCGATCTTGCCCAAGGGTTCGGGCAACCCCAAGACCATCCATCAATCTGTGCGGGCCTTGAGCCCGACGCGCGGCCCTCATGCTGGTGGTTCGCGATGTTCAAGTGCCAGTCCGACCAGTTCAAGCACGATCCCCAGGCCAAAGAATCCCAGCCCTAGCCCTACCGAGGGGGCCAGCACCAAGAGCAACAGACCTACGGCAATGAAGGCGCCTGCAAAACCGCGCCGGATACGACGGTTGCGGATCATGACACTCGCGCTTCCAATATCAAACCCAGCACTCCCATGAACTATGGGCTCAGGTTGCAGCAAACGCCTGCCTTGCGCATTGCGCAGGCTCAATCGCCATCACCGCGCTGGGCCGGACACTGCACGAACGGGGACGTTCGTGCACATAGATAAGGGTTGACGGTGCTGTTGACGTTGTTGCATTTGCCTGGATGCCGAGTCTGCGTCGTCAGCGGTGCTGTCGGAGCAGTTGGATCAGCCGGTCGCAAAGCGTGAGAAGTGCCGCTTCGAGGACAGCGAATGCAAGCTGCACCGGCCGTCGGATCCGCGCGGCGCGGACGCTCATGTCCCGCATGGCCTGCACGATGCACCCGGATCCGCGCGCGACGCTGCGTTTTCGGATGGCTGAAAACGGTGCAGCGCGCAATGTGTGCCAGCTTCGGCAGCGACCGCGCACTGTTGTCACATCCACCGTTCGACCTGAAAGCAACGGCCGGCGTGCCGTGAGAGGAGAAGACCATGACCAAAGCCCGCGTCACCCCGAGCGCTCCCGCGTTCGACTGGGTGCTGATCGCCAATGCGGCGCGCGCACGCTGCTTCGTGCGTGACGCCGACAACGGCGCCATGCGCGAGGAGTGCAGCTTCATCCATCCCGCAAGCCGCTTGAAGGGTGTAGCGCTCGACCATGACCGCGGTGGCAAGGTGCGCAAGAGCATGGCCAGCACGCAATTCGTCCCGCACACCGACGCACACGACAAGGAGCATGCCGTCTTCGCCCGCGAGGTGGCCGCTTTTCTGGAGAAGGCAGCGCTGGGCCAGCAATATCCGGCGCTGTCCTTGATTGCGTCGGCAGGTTTTCTTGGTGAGCTGCGCGCCCAATTGGGCCCGGCGGCGCTGAAGCGTTTGCGCCAAGCCATCGCACTTGATCTGAGCGCGTACCAAGGCGCGGAACTGGAGCACCGAGTGACGCAGGCGCTTGGAAGCGCAGCCACCGATTGAACCCTGTCGTCGGGCTCGGTGTGAGACACAGGTAAAAGGCCCGCCGCAGCTAGCGCCGTGGCGGGCCCGGTGAAGGCCCCGCCCCCGTGCGCTTGCACGAGACCAGTCTGAGGATGCCTTCATCCGCCGTGACGTCACAACGTCACAGACTACCCCCGTGAGGGGGAATCCCTCACCTTTGCGCCCGCCGTTTTGGTCCTACCCCTCACGCCGTCCGCATGCGCAGCTTCGCCCGCGATTGCTTTTGTTGCATTGAGCACGCTCAATGCAAGGGCACATCCCAAACGAATCACTGGATGGCCAGTCGCTTACTCGAGTTGGTTGTCCCTTTCGGCTGCTTCAGTTCGAGCACTCCATCCTTCTACTTGGCGTCCGACTTGATCTCGTCTACAGGGCAGGCTAGCGTGAAGCTGCGGCTGACATGGCCTTGCTGCCGCTCGCGGCGCAGCACACGGCCGTCTTCCCTTTCTTCCTTCTCGGTCTTCACTTCGGCTCTTATCGTCACCTGGTTGCCGTCGATGCGGATGTCGATGTCCTCCCTGCGCACGCCTGGGTTCTCGGCATTTGACGGCGTAGCTGTCGTACTTCTCGCTCAGGTCCAGCTTGATGCGAGGCGCTGCTTGCGCGAGCTCAGTGCGCCAGGGGCGCAACATCGCCTGTAAAGCGTCTTCGCAGGGGTCCGCAGAGAGCTGGTCGAAGACGCGAAGTCCATTCGTGATTCAACTCCTGAGTAGGCGATGCGGATCGCGCAACCAGCCACATTGGTTCGGACTTGACGCACGCTCAAGCATCGTGCGGCGCAATCCTTCGCTGGCGATTGAGTCCGCTTGGTCGGGCGCTCGCGTCTGCGCTTGGAAGCGGGCCGGGTGGGCTCGGCACGGATTCCCGTTCCGGCACACTGCGTTGACTTGATGCGCCCCACCTTGAACCTGGCTCGATTGCAAGCATCTATCACGCCAGGTGTTTGTCTGTCGAAGGAAATCGATGATCGGAATTCAAACCCGTCCCAGTGCGGTGGCGGGCCGTTTCTACCCGGAGGATCCCGCCGAATTGGAGGCGATGTTGGGGGTGTGCTTGCACGGCGCCGTCTCGCAGGCCGCTGTGCAGCCCCCGAAGGTGCTGCTCGTGCCCCATGCCGGATTGATCTACTCGGGTCCGGTTGCCGGTAGCGCGTATGCGCTGCTGGCGCCTTGGCGTGAGCGGATTCGCCGCGTCGTCCTGGTGGGTCCAAGCCACCGCGTGGCTTTGGCGGGATTGGCTGCGCCTCACGCCGGGGCCTTTGCGACGCCGCTGGGCGAGGTCGAGGTCGACCGCGCCGCGTTGGCCGGCTTGGCCGATTTGCCGCAGCTGGGGTTCAGCGATGCTGCCCATGCCCTGGAACACTCACTCGAGGTGCAATTGCCTTTCCTGCAACGCGTGCTGGCGCGCTTCACGCTGGTGCCGCTGGTTGTTGGACGTGCCACGCCGGGCGAAGTGGCTGAGGTGCTGGAGCGCCTGTGGGGCGGGGACGAGACGCTAATCGTCATCAGCTCCGACCTGTCGCACTATCTGCCTTATGCCGAGGCGCGCGCACGCGATCGCGCGACGATCGAGCGGGTGCTGCGACTTGACGCCGATCTCGACGGCGACGAGGCCTGCGGAGCGGTGCCCTTGGCCGGCGCGCTGGTCGCCGCGCGGAACCATGGCTTGGCCGCGCGGCTGCTTGATTTGCGTAATTCGGGCGACACGGCTGGCGACCGCCGGCGCGTGGTGGGCTACGGCGCGGTCGCGTTCGAGCCGCGCCCCGTCTGGCGCGCCACTGAAGATGAGGCCCAGGCGGCGGGCGGCGACGACGTCAGCGCCGCCGGCGAAGACCGCCATCTTGGCCCGGCGCTGCTTTCGAGGGCGCGAAACGCGATCGCCGCCGTGCTGGGGCTGGGAACCGAGGCGGAGCCCGCGCACCCGGCGCTCGACCGTCCAGGTGCCACCTTCGTGACCCTGCGTCATGCGGGCGCCTTGCGCGGCTGCGTCGGCGCGCTGCAGGCCAGGCAGCCGTTGCACGAGGATGTGCGCGTGCACGCTGTGGCCGCAGCCTTCGACGATCCGCGTTTCCTGCCGCTGGCGCGCGAAGAGTTCGCAGCGCTGCAGATCGAAGTCTCGGTGCTCGGCGAGGCCGAGCCACTGGCCGCAACCAGCGAAGCCGAAGCCCGGGCCGCGCTGCGGCGCGGCGTGGATGGCGTGATTCTCGAATGGCGCGGGCGGCGTGCGACCTTCCTGCCGCAGGTGTGGGAGCAGCTGCCGCAGACGAGGGCGTTCCTGAATGCGCTCAAGCTCAAGGCCGGGTTGGCGCCCGATTTCTGGGCCGAAGACCTGCGCCTGGCGCGCTACCAGGTGCGCAAGTTCACCGAAGCCGACGAAACGGAGATGGCCTGATGGGCGCGCGTGACTCGCTTCCCGACGAGCATTTTCCGGCCCGCTGGTGGCACGCGCTGAGCGACGGTCGCATCCAGTGCGACCTGTGCCCGCGGGACTGCCGACTGCACGACGGGCAGCGTGGCTTGTGCTTCGTGCGCAAGCGCGAAGGCGATGCGTTGGTGCTCACCACCTACGGCCGTAGTTCGGGCTTCGCGATCGATCCCATCGAGAAGAAGCCGCTGAACCACTTCTTTCCCGGCTCGACGGTGTTGTCCTTCGGTACCGCGGGCTGCAACCTGGCGTGCAAGTTCTGCCAGAACTGGGACATCTCCAAGAGCCGCGAGATGGACCGCCTGATGGACCAGGCGTCGCCACAGCGCATCGCCCAGGCGGCAGTTGACGCTGGCTGCAAGAGCGTGGCCTTCACCTACAACGACCCGGTGATCTTTGCCGAGTACGCAATGGACACGGCCGACGCCTGCCACGCGCTGGGCCTGCACACCGTGGCGGTGACGGCAGGCTACATGCACGCTTCGCCGCGGCGTGACTTCTATGCCTGTATGGACGCTGCCAACGTCGACCTGAAGGGCTTCACCGACGCGTTCTACTTCAAGCAGACAGGTGCGCATCTCGCGCCTGTGCTCGACACGCTGCAGCACATCGTGCACGACACGAGCTGCTGGCTCGAGATCACCACGCTGCTGATCCCCGGTCAGAATGACAGCAGCAAGGAGCTCGAAGCCATGTCGCGCTGGCTGGTCGAGCACCTTGGTCGCGACGTGCCGCTGCACTTCACGGCCTTCCACCCCGACTACAAGATGACGGACGTCGAGCCCACGCCGCTGGCGACGCTGCGCCGTGCACGCGCCATCGCGATGGCCCAGGGCCTGCGCCATGTGTACACCGGCAATGTGCACGACACGCAGGGCGGTGTCACCTGCTGTCCCGGCTGCGACAAGCCGCTGATAGAACGCGACTGGCATCGGCTGCAGCGCTACGAACTCGACGCCCAGGGGCGCTGCCGGCATTGCGGCACGGCCCTCGCAGGTCGCTTCGGCGGCCCCGCGCCGCGGCCGGGTCTGCGCCACATCCCCATTCGGGTGACGATGTAGCCGTCGCGAGGGGGCCGTCCAGCCCAATCGGTGCCGCTTTGAGCAGGCTCAACGCGGTTGCTGTGCCCTGTAGCAGCATCGGCTTCGCAGTCAACAAGAGGGGACAGGCGAATGCCGGCAAAGCAGCTGAGTTTCGGCGACGATGGGCGGGAGAAGATCCGTCGCGGTGTTGATACGCTGGCCGACGCGGTGAAGGTGACACTGGGCCCGCGCGGCCGAACGGTAATCCTGCAGCGCGACTTCGGCACGCCACAGATCGTCAACTCCGGCGTGCTGGTGGCCAAGTCGATCGAGCTGGCCGACCCGTTCGAGAACATGGGCGCCCAGCTGCTGCGCGAGGTGGCGGCGCGCACCAGCGAGATGGCTGGCGACGGCACCACCACGGCGACGGTGCTGGCCCACGCCATGATCCACGAGGGCTTGCGCTACCTGGCCGGCGGCATGAACCCGATGGACCTGAAGCGCGGGATGGAACAGGCGATCGAGGTGGTGGTGGCCGAGCTCAAGCGCGTGGCTCGGCCCTGCGCCACATCGCAGGAAATCGCGCACGTAGCTTCGATCTCGGCCAACAACGACCGCTCGATTGGCGAGTTGCTGGCGCAAGCCATCGACAAGGTCGGCCGTGAGGGCGCCATCTCCATCGAGGACGGTTCGGCGCTGGCCAGCGAACTGGAGGTGGTCGAGGGCCTGCAGTTCGATCACGGGTACCTGTCGCCGTACTTCATCAACAACCCCGAGCGCCAGAACGTGGCGCTGGAGGACGTGGCCATCCTGCTGTGCGAGCAGAAACTGTCGTCGCTACAGGATCTGCTGCCGTTGCTGGAGCAGGTGGTCAAGGCCGGCCGGCCGTTGCTGGTGATCGCCGAGGACATCGACAGCGATGCGCTGGCCACGCTGGTAATCAATACCATGCGCGGCACGCTGAAGACCTGTGCGGTCAAGGCGCCTGCCTTTGGCGACCGGCGCAAGGCGATGCTGCAGGACATCGCGGTACTGACCGGTGGCCGCGTGGTCAGCGAGGAAACCGGCCTGGTGCTGGCCAAGGCCTCCCTGGCCGACATGGGCCGCGCGCGCCGCATCGAAGTGGACAAGGATCACACGACGTTGATCGGCGGTGGCGGTGACGCCAAGGCGATCGCCGAGCGCATTGCCGCCATCCGCAAGGAGCGCGCGACCGCGACCAGCGACTACGACCGCGAAAAGCTCGACGAGCGCGCCGCCAAGCTGTCCGGTGGCGTGGCGCTGATCAAGGTGGGCGCCGCCACCGAGACCGAGCTGAAGGAACGCAAGATCCGCGTCGAGGACGCGCTGCACGCCACGCGGGCGGCGGTCGAGGAAGGCATCGTGCCCGGCGGCGCGGTGGCCTTGCTGCGCGCGCGCCGTGTGCTCGACACGTTGAAGGGCCCGTCGCTGGACCACGATTGCGGGCTGCGCATCATCGCGCGCGCGCTGGAAGAGCCGCTGCGCCGCATCGTCGCCAATGCCGGCGACGAACCGTCCGTGGTGATGCACCGCGTCGACGAGGCGCCAACGCCTGCATACGGCTACAACGCCGCCACGCGCGAATATGGTGACCTGCTGCAGATGGGAGTGATCGACCCTGCCAAGGTCACGCGCCTGGCGTTGCAGAACGCCGGCTCTATCGCCGGGCTGATCCTGACCACCGACTGCCTGATCGCCGATGCGCCGGCAGCGGCCCGTGCGGCCCACATGACGGGTGGCGCGACGCCTGAGTTCTGAGTCGAGCGATTGCCCGCCATGTCGACCGCCTCCGCCCTGTCCAGGATGCACCCCCCGGCCGGGGCGATGCCGCGCAGCCAGCAGGTGCGTGTCGGCCCGCGCGGACTGCCTGGCGACTTGGACCTGTCGGCACGGTCGCGCGCGTTGGTGTTGTTTGCGCATGGCAGCGGCAGCAGCCGGCTGAGCAGCCGCAACCGGTGGGTCGCCGAGGTGTTGCAGCAGCATGAGTTGGCGACACTGCTGTTCGACCTGCTCGACGACGACGAGGCGGCCGACCGGCGCAAGGTCTTCGACATCGACCTGCTCAGCGAGCGGGTGCAGCAGGCACTCGACTGGACCGCCGGGCAGGCCGCATTGGCCGGCATGCACATCGGACTGTTCGGTGCGAGTACCGGTGCGGCCGCTGCGCTGTGCGCGGCGGCGGCGCGTCCGGGTAGCGTATCTGCGGTGGTGTCGCGCGGCGGACGGCCCGACCTGGCCGCAGCCTGCCTGCCTGCCGTGCAGGCGCCAACCTTGCTCATCGTCGGTGGTACCGACCGCGAGGTGCTAGCGCTGAACCGCCAGTCGCTGCGCGAACTGCGCTGCGAGAAGCGGCTGGAGGTAGTGCCGGGCGCGACCCATCTGTTCGAGGAGCCCGGCACGCTGGACAGCGTGGCACAACTTGCCGCCGCGTGGTTCGAAAATCATCTTGGCCATCGGTCGTTCAACCTATGAGTATGCGTTTCCTCGACCGCAGTACCGCCGGCCGTCTGCTGGGCGAACGGCTGCGCGCGCTGCACCTGCGTCCGCCGCTCATCGTGCTGGCGCTCCCGCGCGGCGGGGTGCCGGTGGGCGCTGCGGTGGCCCAGGCACTGCAGGCACCTCTGGACCTGTTGCTGGTGCGCAAGATTGGCGCTCCCTGGCAAAAGGAACTTGCGCTGGCGGCGGTGGTGGAGGGCGACCCGCCGGACATCGTCATCGATGAGGAGGTGCAGCGCGGCGTGGGCGCGCACACCGAATACATCGAATCGCAGGCGCAGGTGCAGTTGCGCGAAATCGCGCGGCAGCGCCAGGCCTACCTGAGCGGCCGGGCCGCCGCGCCGGTGCAAGGCAGCACCGTGATCGTCGTCGACGACGGCATTGCCACCGGCACCACGATGCGCGCCGCGCTGAAGGCGTTGCGCCGGCGACAGCCGGCCGCGCTGGTGCTGGCCGTGCCGGTGGCGCCACGCGACACGCTGGAACAGTTACGCGCCGAGGTCGATCAGGTGGTTTGCCTGGACATGCCCGTTCCGTTCTTCGCGGTCGGTGAGCATTACCAGCATTTCCATCAGGTCGAGGACGACGAGGTCATCGAGGCGCTGGATGCGGCGGCCCGGGTCGATCCCTCTGCCGGTGCCGACCATCGCTAGCCCTCTCACCCCACCGGAGAAACGAAGATGAAGATGTTGATCGCAGTGGACGGTTCCGAGCATGCGCGCCGCGCCGTCGAAGCCGCAGCCAGGCTGGCCCAGCAGATGCAGTCCGCTGAGGTGGTGCTGCTGAACGTGGCCGATGCCATGGTTTTCTACGGCGAGCTGCCGCCTTTCGATATCGAGGCCGTCGAGCGCGCCCAGCGCCAGCACCAGGAGCGGCTGCTGGCCGAGGCCGAGGCGCACGCCCGCGCCTGCGGCCTGCAGAAGGTGCTGACCCAGTCGGCGGTGGGGCTGACGGCGCAGGAGATCCTGCGCGTGGCCGACGAGCGCGGCGTCGACCAGATTGTCATGGGCACGCACGGCCGCGGCGCCGTCGGTAGCTTGCTACTCGGCTCGGTCGCGCAGCGCGTGGTGCACCAGGCCAAGGTGCCAGTGTTGCTGGTGCGCTAGCCGCAGGGGTCGTCGATGGCCAGCGTGACCGAACTGCAGGGCGGGTTGCTGCGCCCCTTCGTGCAGAAGTTGATCGACTCGCTGGGCCAGCGCTCTGCCACGCCCTTCGCGCTGAACCTGCCCGACGGCAGCCTGTACCGCAGCGGCCAGGGGCCACCGGCCTTCACGCTGGTGTTCCACAGCGATGCGGCCTTGCTGGCGACGATGACGCGCGGCCATATAGGGCTGCTGGAGTCGTACTTCGACCAGCAGGTCGATGTGGTCGGCGACCTCGGTGCCGCTTTTGCCACCGGCTTGATGGCCGATATCGATCCTCGTTTCAACCCTGTCGACAAGGTCGAGAACAATCTGCACGAACTGCGCCATTCCAACCGCAGCGCCGTACAGGCCAAGGCCAATGCACGCGCCCATTACGGCCTGGGCACCGAGTTCTACAGGCCTTGGCTCGACGAACCGCTGCTGATGTACACCTGCGCCTACTGGAGCGAAGGCACGCACACGCTCGAGCAGGCACAGCGCAACAAGATCGACCATGTGTGCCGCAAGATTCGTCTGGCGCGCGGGGAGCACTTCGTCGACATCGGCTGCGGCTTCGGCGGCTTCATGATGCGTGCCCACGAGACGACCGGTGCCGTTGGCACTGGCATCAACACGACCCCAGAGCAAGTGCAATGGCTGAGTGCCGAGATCGCCCGACGCGATCTGGGTGGCGCCCTGCAGGTTCTAGAGGCCGATTTCCGCGAGCCCGGCGGCCCTTACGACAAAGTGGTGTCCATCGGCGTGCTGGAACATGCCGGACGCGACCAACTGGCCGAAGTCATCGCGGCCCACGCCGCCTGCTTGAAGCCCGGTGGCCTGGGCATGATGCACTTCATTGGCCATGTCGGCCGCTATGACACCGAGCTTTTCATCCGCAAGCATGTCTTTCCCGGCGGCTGGATTCCCAGCCTGGCAGACGTGCTGGTCGAGATGGAGCGCTGCGGCCTGGAGGTGGTCGACATCGAGAACCTGCGCCGCCACTACGCGCTGACGCTCGACGCCTGGGCCGAGCGTTTCGAGCGCCGCTGGTCCAACATCCGGGCGCTGGACCCGCAGCGCTTCGATGAACGCTTTCGCCGCATCTGGCGCACCTATCTGGTGGGTTGCGCCGAAATGTTCCGCTCGCCGGCCGGATACACGCACCTGTTCCAGATCGTCTTCAGCAAGGGCAACCTCACGCGTGACAGCTACCCGATGAGCCGCGCCCACATGTATGAACGCTCCGTCAATGCCGGCCCATGATCTCGCGGGCTACGAGCGGCGGGTTCAGGCGCTGTGCGAGCATTTGCGTGATGCCGGCGAAGCGGACGTGCCGCTGGGCTTGGCCAAGTCCAGCTCCAACCTGTTCCGCGACCGGGAAGAGGCGCGCAAGATCCGGCTCGACCTGCATGACTTCTGCCATGTGCTGCAGATCGATGCCCGTGCCGGCTGGGTCGACGTAGAAGGCCTGTGCAGCTACGAGGGTCTGGTGGACGCGACGCTGCCGCACGGCGTGATGCCGGCAGTGGTACCGCAGCTGAAGGGCATCACCGTGGCCGGCGCGGTGGCCGGCGTAGGCATCGAGGCCACCTCGTTCCGCCAGGGCCTGGTACACGACACATTGCTGGCCATCGACGTGCTGCTGCCCGACGGCAAGATGCTGCACTGCACGCCGGACAACCAGCACCGCGAGCTCTTCTTCGGCTTCCCCAATTCCTACGGCACGCTGGGCTATGCCTTGCGCTTGCGCCTGCGTACGCTGCCGGTGAGGCCCTTCGTGCAGGTGCAGCATCAACGCCACGCGCATCCGGACACCTTCTTCTGCGCGCTGGCCAGGCAGTTCCATGGCGATGCCGACTTCGTTGATGGCGTGGTCTTCGCTGCGGACCAACTGGTGCTCAACGTGGCGCGCTTCGTAGACGACGCGCCGTGGCACAGCGACTACAGCTTCGAGAAGATCTACTACCGCTCGCTGCTGGAACGGGAGGTCGATCTGCTGAGCACGCGCGACTACCTCTGGCGCTGGGACACCGACTGGTTCTGGTGCTCCAGGCAGTTCGGCGCGCACCATCCGCTGCTGCGCCGGCTGATCGGTCGGCGGCGTCTGAACTCGCGCACCTATGCCCGCTGGATGCGCTGGAACGCTCGACTTGGTCTGACGCAGCGCTGGGCGCACTGGCGCGGCCGCTTCACCGAATCGGTGATTCAGGACGTGGACATCCCGCTGGTCCATGCGGGCGAGTTCCTGCAGTTCCTGCTGCGGGAGATCCCGATTCTTCCGATCTGGGTGTGTCCGATTCGCGCCGCTGGCGCGCAGCGCCGCTTCGTGCTGTATCCACTGCGGGCGGACATGCCCTACGTCAATTTCGGCTTCTGGGACGTGATCGACTCCCCCGTGCCATTGCCGCCAGGTCACCTCAACCGGCGGGTCGAACGCAAGGTGATCGAACTGGGCGGCATCAAGTCCCTGTATTCCGACAGTTTCTTCAGCCGCGAGGAGTTCGAGCGCGCATATGGAATGGTCGAATACGCCCGGCTGAAGGCCAGCTACGACCCGCGGCATCGGCTGCTGGACCTGTACGACAAGTGCGTGCTGCGCGCCTGAAACGCAGCCCAGCGGGCAGACTCAGGCGATGCTGCGATCGAAGCCCGAGACATCAGGCTTGTCGAGTTGCTGGTCGGGCCCGTAGCGGATCAATGCCGCCGTCTTGCTCAGTTGCAGTGTCCCGCGATCCCTTCGTCCGGCAGATACAACAAGGCGGCACAGTGGCTATACGGCGATAATGGATTCGCGAGAGCGCCCCCCGCCCGGAGGGCAAGTGCTGAACGTACTCAATGGAGCGTGTCGTGTCCCAGGGCGGCGTGTAAGTCCGTGAGCCCGGACAGGGCTGGGACGCACGGTACGCAGTACCGGATGACTCATTTTGCGTGCCTGTGCTGTGACTGCGCGGGTTCACAAGCAATGCAGCAACGATCACCGTGTTGGCGGCTTCCCCGCGCCATCTGCATCCCGCGTGGCTACAAGACCGCTGCGATACCGCAGCCGGAGCACCCGCGCTTCGACCCCGCGCGAGTGGCCGCGGCCGCCTCGGCCGATCAGAACGCGTAGGTCAACTGCGCGGAGAGGATGACGGTGTTGTTGTCGTAGCTGCCGTTGACCCGGCCATTCTGGGGAACGTTGGGCGGGATGCCAAGGTTGGTCGATCCAATGTCGTCGATCGACGCACTGCGCACCCAGATATAGGCGGCACCGACGTCGAGCCACAAGACCGGGCTGAAGCGGTACTGCGCACCCACCGTGAGCCAGGTGCGATCGGCGTCCGGCAGGCGCACGGTGCGGTAGGCGTCCTGCACCGGCGACTGGTCGTAGGCCAGCCCGCCGCGAAACATCCACTGCTCCTTGTAGCGGTAGTTGGCACCGACGGCAAAACGCCAGGCGTCGTCGAAGTTCTCCTCAGTGGTCTGCAAGGGACTGCCGTTGCTGCGTATGAAAGTCAACTGCTGGATCGAGCCCCAGCCGGTGTATTGCAGGTCGGCCATCAGGTCCCACTGCGCGTTCAGCTTGCCGAAGTAGGACACATTGATGATCTCGGGCAGCTTGATTTGCGATGTGATGCTTGAGTTGTATAAGAGTCCGTTGTTGACGGCCATGGCCAGTGGTTCGACGAACGCTGGCACGGCTGGATTGTTGAATGCGACATCACCCGAAACGGTGTACTTGATCGCCGAACGGTATTGAACGCCAATGCGGTGCTCGGGGGTGAGGTCCACCAAGACGCCGGCGTTCCAACCCCAGCCATAGTCGGTACCGGTGACCTTGGCGTCGCTCTGCAGCCCGGCGGCGGACTGGGCGATTGCACCGCAGGTCTGCGGGTTGGCATTGGGTCCGGTACAGCCGGCCGCCGCAAACAGTGCGGCCGAGTAGTTGACATTGCTGGTGAATGTGGCCTCGATGTGCTGATAGTTCGCCCCCAGGCCGATGGCCAGGTTGTCGGCGGGCTTCCACGACACAGCCGGGTTGACGTTGATCGTCTTGATCTCCGACTTCAGGCCCTGGAAGCGGCCGATCCAACCGTCGTCGTATTCGGTCACTAGCCCGAAAGGCGCATTCACACCCACGCCCACTGACCATTGCTTGTCGATCGGCATCGTCACATACAGGTTCGGCACGACATTCAGCCCGCCCGCGTTGCCGCCTTCGTTGCCCAGCGGTTGCAGCGCGGCGGGCTGCGAGTTGGCATTACGGAACTTCATCGACGGCTGGATGAGGTTCAGCGCGCCCGCCACCTGGGCGCTGCCCAGGCGCGCCATGCCGGCGGCGTTGGACCAAACCGTGCTCGCGTCCTCGGCTGCGGCGGCGCCCCCGGCATAGGCATTGCCCAGGCCGCTACCGGAGTTTTCCTGCAGCGCGAACCCCGCCGCGAACCCGTTGACTGAAACGATGGCCACGCTGCCTGCAGTCATCGCACAGCGCAGCAGCTTGCAAGAATGCATGATCGTCATTTCGCCTCCCTCCGTTTGGTGACGGTTGCCCGACAACAGGCCAGACATCGATTAGCGCACCTTAGCGATGCGCGTTGGGGACGGATTGATTCAACTCACCGACGCACCACGTGCCCTGGCGCTCGGCACTGCGCCTGTCAGCCGCTGTATGAACTCCAATGGGCTCGTGGTCGGGTGCGGCGATCGCGCTCGCCGTGCAGGGGCTGAGGCTGATCAGTGACGGGCTGCGCGACCTGCTCGACCCCGTACTCGCGCGCCAGCGGTGACCGCCTGCGCGCAAGCAAGCCGCGGTGGCCATATGAAGTCCGCGGCACACTGCCGCCACCGACTTGTCGACCGCGGCCTACCCGCGGCTGGCAGTGCTTTCGGTCATTGCCGAGGCGCTGCCCGAGTTCCGTGCGGCACCGCACGACGACGCTACCTACCCGGTGGGCGACTGAAGCGTCGGCCCGCGCCGACAGCGTCCGCTCGTTGAGGCAGGTCAAACCCCTGCCGCTGCGCGGCAGTGATAGTGGACGTCCGCCCCTGCCGTTAGGTGGAAATTGCGTACCCTCTATCCCGGCCAGGCCGATCTCGACGCCGCGATTGCAGACCTCGCCGAACGTCTGCCCGGTCCGCTGCAGCCTCTGGCGCGCATCGCCTATGACTACCGCTGGTGCTGGGCCGCCGACGGCGCTGCGTTGTTCGAGGTGATCGACCCGGTGCGCTGGCAGTGGTGCCGCGGCAATCCGCTGCGGCTGCTTACTGAGTCGCGGCTACGAACGCTGCAGAGGGCGGCGGCGGATGCCGACGTGGTCGCGCGCGTGGGCCGGCTGGCGAACGAGCTCGCTGACGAGCGCGACAAGCCGTGGCGAGCGGGCGCGGCCAACGCGTTACGGCCAGTGGCATTCTGCTGTGCCGAGTTCGGCATCCACGGTTCGCTGCCGATCTACTCGGGCGGGCTTGGCATCCTGGCCGGCGACATTCTGAAGGAGGCGTCCGACCTCGGGCTGCCGATGGTCGGAGTCGGGCTTCTCTACCGCACAGGCTACTTCCACCAGCGTATCGATGCCAGCGGGCAGCAGCACGAGTACTGGCTCGACAACGATCCGGACCGCCTGCCCTGCGTGCGCGTCAGCGGGCCCGACGGCAACCCGCTGACGGTTAACGTTCCGGTGGACGACGAGGACCTGGCTGTGCAGGTGTGGCGGGTCGACGTCGGTCGCGTGCCGCTGTACCTGCTCGACTCAGACCGGCCCGAGAACAGCCCGGTAGGGCGCTGGATCACGTCGCGGCTGTACGAGAGCAACCGCTCGATCCGGCTCGCGCAGTACGCGGTGCTGGGTGTGGGCGGGCAGCGCATGCTGCGCGCGCTGGGCATCGAGCCCGCGGTGGTGCACCTGAACGAAGGCCATCCGGCGCTTGGCGTGTTCGAGCTGTACGCGCAGGCGCGGCGGGCCGACCCGTCGCTGGACCAGGAGGCGGCCTGGAAGCGCGTGCGCGAGCGGGTCGTCTTCACCACGCACACGCCGGTGGCCGCGGGCAACGAGACCTACGCGCGTGGCGAGGTGCTGGCGATGCTCGGCCGGCTTGCCGATGCCGCCGCGCTTGATGGTGGCCGCGAGACCTTCCTCGCGCTCGGCCGGGTCGAGGCAGCCGATGCCAGCCAGCCGTCGGGCATGACCGTGATCGCGCTGCGCACGAGCCGGCAGGCAAACGCGGTGAGCCGGCGCCATGGCGAGGTGGCGCGCGCGATGTGGCGGCCGCTCTACCCCGGCCGGGCCGCCGAAGGTGTGCCGATTACGCACGTCACCAACGGCGTGCACCTGCCCACCTGGCTGCGAGGGCCGCTGCGGGAGTTGCTCGACCGCCATCTTGCGCCGGGCTGGCTGCAGCGTGCCGACCGGCCGGAAACCTGGGCGCCTGTTGAACACATCGCGCCGGCGGAGCTTTGGGCCGCGCGCCAGGCGGCGCGCGGGCAACTGGTGGCGATGGTCAGGCGGCGCGCTCTCGGCGACCGGCTGAGCCGCGGCGACACGCTCGATTACGCCGCCGCCGCTGCCGGTGGTTTCGACCCTGGACGCCTGACGATCGGTTTCGCGCGCAGGCTGGCCACATACAAGCGGTTGCACCTGGTCGGCCTGATGCCCGGCCGCGCGATCGCGCTGGTCAGCGGCGAACGGCCGGTGCAGTTCGTCTTCGCAGGCAAGGCGCACCCGGCCGATACCGAGGCGAAGGAGGTCGTGCGGCGGCTGTTCGACCTGAAGGCCTCCTCGGCGGTGGCCGGCCGCGCCGCGTTCCTCGAGGACTACGACATCTCGCTCGCCGGACAGCTGGTCGGCGGCTGCGACGTCTGGGTCAACCTGCCGCGGCCGCCGCTCGAAGCCAGCGGCACCAGCGGTATGAAGTCGGTGCTCGGTGGTGGGCTGCAGCTGTCAGTGCTCGACGGCTGGTGGGCCGAGGGATACGACGGCTTCAACGGTTGGGCGATCGACGGCGCGGTCGATGCCGACCACGCCGCGCAGGACTGGCGCGATGCCGGCTCCCTGTACGATTTGCTCGAGCAACAAGTGGTGCCGCTGTTCCATGAGCGCGATAGCGATGGTGTGCCGCAACGCTGGGTGGCGATGATCAAGCGCAGCCTGATGACGCTGGCGCCGCGCTTCTCTGCCACTCGCATGTTGCGCGAATACGCCGAGCGCATCTACGACCCGGTCTGAGGCGCGCAGGCGCCGGCGCGGCGCAGGATCTCGACGATCGCACGCTGTCCGCGCTGCTCGGCGTGTGCCAACGGCGTCACGCCCTGCGCGTCGGCAAGTTCCACGCTGGCACCGTGCGTGACCAGCAGGTGCACGATCTCGGTGTGCGCGCGGCCGCCGTCGCCCAGGATGATGGCCTCGAGCAGTGCGGTCCAACCCAGGCGGTTGACATGGTCGATGTCGATCGCGGTCTTCAGCAGTTCGCGCACCGTCTCGACATGGCCGTGGTGGGCCGCCGGGATCAGTGCCGTGCCGCCGTAGCGGTTGGTGCTCTTCAGGTCTGCGCCCGCGGCGAGCGTCATGCGCAGGATCGCCAGCCGCCCCTGCGCACCGGCCAGTAGGAAGGCCGAATCCTCGATCGCGTCCTTGGCGTTGACGTCGGCGCCGCGCTCGATCAGCAGCCGCGCCGCGTCGATCCGGTCCGCCTGGGTGGCGGCGAGCAGGGCCGTGCGGCCTTGCGCGTCGCGGCTGTCCACTGGCGCGCCGGCATCGAGCAGCCGCCGCAGCGTCGCCAGGTCGCCGGCTTCGGCCGCCCGCACCAGCGCGGAGGGTTCGGCAATCGCCCATAGCGGCGCAGTAGCGCCGGCGGCCAGCAGCGTGCGGCGCATCATCGCGGCACGCCCGCGTCGGTCAAGGCCTCGCCGTAGACCAGACGCGAGATGCCCGCCCAGCCGGCGGCCGCCTCGCACATGCGGCAGGCTCGGGAGGTGGACACCAGCACGCAGCCGGACAGGTCGCGCGTGCGCAGCCGACGCGCGGCATCGCGGATGGCCTCCATCTCCGCGTGGGCGGTGGGGTCGGTGGTGGTGACCACGCGGCTGGGCGCGGCACCCACGATCAGTTCTCCACGCAGAACCACGGCCCCGAAGGGCTGGTCGCCAGCGCGCAGCGCCTCGTCGCGCAAGGCTTCGGCGCGACGCATCGCCTCGCGCAGCGGACCGTCGGCGGCCAGCGCCGGCACCCACAACCAGGGCAGCGTCGCCAGCAGGCAACTTCGGCGGCGAATGCCCTGTGGGTGACCACGCATCGGCATGCCGGCATTCTGCCCGGCAAAGGGCGCACGGGACATCACCGGCGCAGCGCCCGGGCAGCGGCCCGCGTCCACCAGCCCGCCGTGCCGGCGCCCGTCACTGCCGCACGGCCTCGAACTCGATGATCAGGGCCACCTCGTCGCCGACCCAGCCGTTGGCCACCCCGTAGGTCATGCCGTAGGCGCTGCGCTTGAAGCTGCCGCGTGCCGACACACCCATTACGTAGGGCTTGCTGAAGATGCCACCCAGCGGCGAGGGTGCGCTCTTGTTCCAGGTGGCCGTCAGCGTCAACGGCTGCGTCTTGCCGAGCAGTTCGAGCTGCCCCTGGATCTCGAAGCTGCGCTCTGCGGTGCGCTTCGCGCTTGCTGCGGTGAAGACCATGCGCGGATGCGCCGCGGCATTCAGGAAGTCGCTGCCCTTCAGGTGATCGTCGCGTGCGCGCTGATTGGTGAAGACGCTGGCGGTATCGACCTCGATGCGCACGTCGCTCAGTTCGCCCTTGGCCTCGTCGAAGCTGTAGGCGCCGCGCGCGGTGCGGAACATGCCGAGCGTCTTGGCGTAACCAACGTGATCGACGAGAAATCCGATCGACAGGTGGTTGGGGTCGATCTCGTATTTTGCCGGCTGCGCGTGCACCGGCGTCGCAGGGCCGAACAGGGCAAGGAGGGCGGCAAGCAAGGCCGCGGCAACGCAGCGAACGGGCAGGGCGCCGATGTTCTGCATCATGGTGAGGAACTCCCAGGGTTGCTGTGTGCGCGGCGCAACCAGCGCACGTCGATGGCAAAGGAAAGCACCAGCGCCGCCAGGCCAAGGGCGGCCAGCACCGCGGACGCGGCGGCGGGAATGATTGGGCCGAGACAGACGATGAGCACGGTGATCTGCGTCACGCACACCGCCTGCCGGCGTCGCTTCGCCGGCAACGGCGCGCCCAGCCAGGGCCAGACCAGCGCCGCCGCAACGAAGACATAGCGCATCAGGCCCGAAACCAGGACCCAGCCGCCGGCCTTTTCCAGTTGCAGCACCAGCGTGCAAAGCACCAGCGTGAACCACGCGTCTGTCTCCATGTCGAAGCGCGCACCGAATTCGCTGGCCAGACCGCTGCGCCTTGCCAGCGCGCCGTCGGCGGCGTCCAGCAGCGCCGTCAATGTGGCGGCCACGACCAGTGCCCAGACCATCCATTCACGCTGTGCCAGCGGCTCGCCGATCAGCGCAACGAACAGCGCGGTCATTGCAAAGCGCGACAAGGTGACGCGATTGCCGGCACCGAAGCGTGAATGCGGGTGGTGCAACGTCAGGCCGCGCCGGATCAGCGCCGCGCCAACGGCATAAACGGCCAGCGACTTGGCCACGTAGCCGGCGCCGAAGCCGGCCAGGTGCGCGACTGCCACAGCGGCCAGCGCCACCAGCGCAGCCGCTGCAGCGAGATCGCGCGCGGCATCGCGGCCCGCTCCCAAGCTGCGAACGTCACCGGTGTGCCGCCGCACCGCCGCCGACCCGGTCGTCGGACTCACCGTAACATCCCCTGGCGTTCTGCGATGCCGCTTTCCACCGTGAGCCCGTTGTCCACTCCAATTTCCACGATGACCCGCGCCTGCTGGATCGTTGCGCCCGGCCGGGCCGAACTGCGCGACGAGCCGCTCGGGCCGCCGGCCGCGGGCGAAGTGCAGGTGCGCGCCTTGCACAGCGCCGTCAGCCGCGGCACCGAATCCCTGGTGTTCCGCGGCGAGGTCCCAGCCAGCGAACATGCGCGCATGCGTTGCCCCTTCCAGTCCGGCGACTTCCCGGCACCCGTCAAGTATGGCTATATCGGCGTCGGCGTGGTCGAAGTCGGCCCCGTAGACCTGCAGGGGCGCACGGTGTTCTGCCTGCACCCGCACCAGACCCGCTACAACGTGCCGGCGACGGCGGTGCATGTGCTGCCCGCCGACGTGCCGGCGCCGCGCGCGGTGCTGGCGGCACAGTTGGAGACCGCGGTGAACGCGCTGTGGGACGCTCCGCCTCGCATTGGCGAACGCATCGCCGTGGTCGGCGGCGGCGTAGTCGGCCTGCTGGTGGCTTGGCTGGCGGCGCGTGTGCCGGGCACGACCGTGCAGCTCGTCGACACGCTGGCGGCGCGCGCCGAGGTGGCAATGCGTCTGGGTGCGTCGTTCGCGCTGCCTGATGCCGCCGCGCCCGAAGCCGAGCGCGTGTTCCACGCCAGCGGCAGCGGCTCCGGTCTGGCCACCGCGCTGCGCCTGGCCGGCTTCGAGGCCACGGTGGTCGAACTCAGCTGGTACGGCAACCGCGCCGTCGCGTTGCCCCTGGGCGAGGACTTCCATGCGCGGCGGCTGCGTCTGCAGAGCTCTCAGGTCGGCCACGTGGCGGCGGCGATGCGCAGCCGTTGGACCCGTGACCAGCGCATGGGGCTTGCGCTGAGCTTGCTGAACGACCCGGTGCTCGACGCGCTGATCAACGATGCCGCGCCTTTCGACGCGCTGCCCGAGGTGCTGAAGCGCTCGAGTCTGCCCCCAAGCGCGGCACCCCACATGTTGTGCCAGCGCATCGACTACGACGCCGCGCACTGAGCGCGGTGCCCAGTGCCTTCAACCCACGAGCCCAACGAGATGTATGCAGTCAACGTCCGCGATCACTTCATGATCGCCCACAGCTTCCGTGGCGCGGTTTTCGGCCCGGCGCAGCGCCTGCACGGCGCCACCTATGTCGTCGACCTGGAGCTGCGCCGCGCCGAACTCGACCCCGACGGCATAGTCGTCGACATCGGCCTGGCCACCGAGCTGCTGCGCGCGGAGCTGGCGTCCTTGAACTTTCGCAATCTGGACGACGAACCGGCATTCGCCGGCCGCAACACCACCACCGAGTTCATGGCCCGCGTGCTCTTCGATCGCATCGCGGCACGCATCGCCAGCGGTGCATTGGGGCCGCACGCCAATGGACTGGCGCACATGCGGGTGACGCTGCGCGAGTCGCACGTCGCGTGGGCCGCCTACGAAGGCGCACTGGGCACGACGGCCTGAAGGCGAGTGGCCGTGCCTTTGCCGCGCGAGTGCGCGTTTGTCGTGCCCGGCGACTGGAACGCACCGACTGGCGGCTATCGCTATGACCGCCGCATCGTCGAGGGGCTGTGCGCCACCGGCTGGCGTGTCGAGACGGTGTTCCTTTCCGAAGGCTTTCCCTGGCCCGACGCGGCGGCCTGCGACGATGCGCGCCGGCGCATCGAGGGATTGGCCGACGGGCTGCGCGTGGTCGCCGACGGCCTGGCCTTCGGCGTCTTGCCACAACTGGTACTACAGCACGGCTCGCGGCTGCGCTGGGTGGCGCTGGTGCACCACCCGCTGCACCTGGAGACCGGCCTCGAGATGATGCAGCGCGCACGCCTGCGTCAGGACGAACAGCGCGCCCTGTCTGCGGCCCGCCAGGTGGTGGTGACCAGCCGCGCCACGGTCGCCGACGTGGCCGCGCTGTCGGTGCCGCCAGCGCGCATTGCCGTGGTCGAGCCGGGCACTGACGCGGTAGCGCACCCCGCGCCACACCGCAGAGAGGCCACGCTGCAGCTGCTTTGCGTGGCCACGCTGACCGCGCGCAAGGGCCATTCGGTATTGCTCGAGGCCCTGGCCGGCTTGAAGCACCTGCAATGGTCGCTGCACTTGGTGGGCAGCGCGACGCGCGATCCGGCGACGGCGCAGCACCTGCGCAAAGCCTGCACGGCACTGGGTCTGGCGGACCGGGTGCATTGGCACGGCGAGGTCGACGAAACGGATCTGGCGGCGCACTACGCCGTTGCCGACCTGTTCGTGCTTCCGTCGTACCACGAAGGTTACGGCATGGCGGTGGCCGAAGCGCTGGCGCACGGCCTGCCGGTGGTCGCCACGGACGCTGGCGCATTGCCGCAGACGCTGCCGCGTGCGGCTGGGCGCCTGGTCCCCGCAGGCGACGCCGTGGCGCTGCGAGCTGCCTTGCGTGCCCTGCTGGCCGACCCTCGGGAACGCGCCGCCTGTGCGCTGGCAGCGCGGGCGGCCGCTCGGCAGCAGCCGACCTGGGCGCAGGCCGCCGCACGCTTCGCGTCGGTGCTGGAGACGGTGCCTTGAGCCACCGCCCTGCCGGTCCGCCACGGGCTCGCGGCGCGCTGCGGCGGGCGATCCTGTCCCCGGACGAACAACCCCTGGGATCATCGGTCTTCAGCGCCGCGTGGCTGCGCCAGCGCGAGCCTTTCGATCGGGCGGCGCGGGCAATGGCAGCGCAGCAATTGCAGCTGCCAGCATGGCTGGCCGCGCAGCGCCCGCGCCGCGCGCCCTGGCGCATCATCGACCTGGGCAGCGGCAGTGGTGCCAACCTGCGCGCCTTGGCGCCGCTGCTGCCGGGCCAGCAGCAGTGGCTGCTGGTCGACCGCGACAGAGTGTTGCTGGCCGATGCGCACACCGGCCTGGCCCGGGCCAACACCCGCACGCTGCGGCTCGACCTGGCGCTGGAGCTCGACGCGCTGCCGATCGCGCGGGCCTCGCTGGTCACTGCGTCGGCGCTGCTCGACCTTGTGAGCGACTCATGGCTGCAATGCCTGCTGGCGGTCTGCATGCAGGCCCGGGTGGCGTTGCATTTCGCGCTCAGCGTCGATGGCCGCCAGCGCTGGTCGCCCGCATTGGGCGGCGATGCGCTCGTGCGCCGCTTGTTCGCGCAGCACCAGTCGCAAGACAAGGGTCTTGGCGGCCCGGCGCTCGGGCCTCGCGCGCCAGCGCGCGCGGCGCGGCTGCTGCGCGCCGGCGGTTACCGCGTACGCACCGCGCCCAGCGACTGGTGGCTCGACGGCAGCAGCGGCCAGGCCGCGCTGGCCATGCAGCGCGCGATGATCGACGGCCTCGCCGATGCCGCTTGCGAGCAGCAGCCCGGCCAGGCCACCGCCGTGCGCGACTGGCAGGCAAGGCGCCATGCACTGGCGCCGCACGCGACGCTGCGCATCGGCCACATCGATCTCATCGCGGCGCCGTCGCGCTGACGGCATCCCGCGCACCGCGCAGGTCCAGGTCCCACAGCCTGTCTTCGCCCAGCACGTGCACCGTCGCCGGTGGACGCAGGCAATCGGCCAGCGCGGCGCGCGGCGGCAGCTGCAGCCCGCGCCGTCCCTGTCCAATCAGCAGCGGCGCCACCACCAGATGCAGCCGGTCCAGGCAGCCGGCGTCGAGGAAGCGCGACACCGTCACGCCGCCGCCCTCGACGAAGACCCGCCGGAGTCCATGCCGCGCCAGCGCCTGCACCGCGCGGGCGGGCACGAGCGAGCCGCCGATATCGAGCAATCCCTCGACGGCGAGCACCTGCGCAGGGCTGCCGGCGCCGAGGCACGCTTCGGCCCGCAGGCGGTGCCGAGCGTCGCACAGCCACAGGCTCGGCGCCACGCCGTCGTGCAGTGCGCGGACCCGGCCGTCCAGCCGCGCGTCCGGGTCGAGAAACACCCGTGTCGCATGCGGGCCGGGCACACGGCGGGTGGTCAGCTGCGGGTTGTCGGCGGCGGCCGTTCCCGCGCCGACCAACACCGCATCGCACAGTGCGCGCAGGCGGTGCAGGTGCAGCAGGCTGGCTTCGCCGGTGACGAAGCAGGAGTCGCCAGTGGCGGTGGCAATGCAGCCGTCGAGGCTCTGGCCGAGCTGCGCCAGCCACCACGGCTGCTCGGTGCCGGTGGCGGCGTCGAGCAGCGGCTTGTACAGCGCGAAAAGCGCCAGCGCGGCGGCGCTGGCATCGCGCTGCCAGTGCCAGCCGGCACCGGCGTGCCAGCCCAGGTCTCCGATCGGCGCCGGTGGCCGCTGCAGCGCGGCGCCGGCACGCCAGCGCAGCAACGTGTCCCAGATCGGCGTCCAGTCGGCGGGAAGTTTGTCGTCTGCAGGGCGGCTTTGCATCGATGTCGCGGTGCGCGTCGGGCCATGCAGAGGGCCTTTCGGACCGCCCTGAAGCCTGTGGGTTACGAGTCGCTATGCTACCGAGCATGAGCCCGCAGCCTCCTTCCGACGCCGGACAAGCGCAACAGGCGTCGCTTGCTGGGGTGCGCGTCGACCGGGCACGAACCGAATTGCGCCATGGGCGTGCACTCGTGCTGTACGACGACGCCGGCGGCAGCAGCCTGCTTGCGGCCGCGATCGAGACGCTCGAAGCGCATCGACTGGAAGATCTGGTGCACAGCGGCCTGGCGTTGAGCATCCTGCTCACGGCCGAACGGCTGCAGGCCATGGGTGCGACCTCGACCAAGACCGCCTGTGCGCTGCCTTTGCCGCGATCGCCGACGCTGGCTCGATTGCAGATGCTGGCTGGCGTCACACCTGACGATGGCCGGCAGCCGCTGCCCGGCCACGCGCCGCCCGCCGACGCGGTGATGGCGGCGGCGCTGGCGTTGGCCAAACGCAGCCGGTTGACGCCGGCGCTGCTGGTTGCGCGGCTGCCCGACGCGGGAGACGGCCCATGGCAGCGCTGGCTCGACCAGCGGCAGGTGCTGCGCGTGTCCGCTGCCGACGTGGCGCTGGCCGGTTCGAGCGGCAACGCATTGCGGCGTGTCAGCGATGCGCATGTGCCGATCGCCGCCGCCGAGGATTGCGAACTGGTGCTGTACCGCGAGATCGACGGGGACGCCGAGCACGTGGCCATCGTCGTCGGCCGGCCGTCGGTGGCCGCGCCGGTGGCCGTGCGCCTGCATTCTGCTTGCCTCACCGGTGACCTGCTGGGCAGCCTGCGTTGCGATTGCGGCGACCAGCTGCGCCGCGCGATCGACCAGCTCGCCAAGGAGGGCGGCGTGCTGCTGTACCTGGCTCAGGAAGGCCGCGGCACCGGATTGGCGAGCAAGCTGCGCGCCTACCGCCTGCAGGACGCAGGGCTGGACACCTTGCAGGCCGATCGGCATCTGGGTTTTCGCGCCGACGAGCGCGACTTCCGGGCGGCAGCGGCGATGCTTCAGGACCTGGGCATCGCACGCATCCGGCTGCTCACCAACAACCCGGCCAAGATTGCCGCCTTGCGCGATGCCGGCATCGAGGTCTTGGACCGGTTGCCGCTGAGCGCTGCTGTGACCGCACACAACGCACGCTACCTGCAGACCAAGCAGGAGCAGGCCGGCCATTGGCGCGACGGGGAACGCCCGGGCTGAGATTTCAGGGCTGCGGGCCCTGTGGTGAGACCGACTGCGTGGCCACGGGCCAGTCCATCGCCTCGACCTCGGCCAGCAATCGCAGCAGCTGCCCGCTCATGTGGAGCAGTAGCTGCTTTCCCTTGTCCGCGCCGGCTGCGGCCGCGTTGCCGCAGGCGCCCTGCGGGTTCAGGTCCTGCGTCATCCAGCCGAAGCCCACCGGCTTCTCGGCACCGAGCATGCCGCCGCGCGCAGCCATGGCTGCACCCAGCGACATGAAGTCGGCAAGCGCCTCGCGACGCACCAGGTCGGGCCGGATGTGCAGCATCAGAGAGGTCTCGACCGCGCCACCGTGCAGCCCGTGAGCCAACTCGTCGGCGTCGAACAACCCCGTTGGCACACCAAAGGCAAAGCTGTGCGCACGCACCACCAGCAGGCCGTGCGCGGCGCGCAGACGCAGTGCGGCCAGGTCGACATGCGCGCGCTGGCCACCATGGCTGTTGAACAACACCAGCTTGCGCACACCGGCGCGGGCCACGCCGCGGCCGACCGCCAGCCACAGGCCGAGCAGCGTTTCCAGATCGGCGGCAAGGGTCCCGGCGAAGCCGGTGTGCTCCAGACTGTCGCCGATGTTCAGCGCCGGCAGCACCAGCACCGACGCGCTGGGCGGCAGCCGGCGCAGGGTGTGGTCGACCACCGCTTGATTTATCAGCGCATCGGTGGCCAGCGGAAGATGGGGGCCGTGCTGCTCGATCGCCGCCACCGGCAGCAGTGCCACCGTGCGCAGCGGGTCCACGCGGTCGAAGTCGGTGGTGCACAAGTCCTGCCACAAGCCACTGGGCAGCGGCGCGAGCGCGGCCGCCAAGTTGTCGCCGCGGGCCATGTCGGTCATTCGCTGTCGAGTTCCGGGTAGTGGCGGAAGATGCCCTGCTCGTTGAACGGGATGCGCCGCGGGCTGCGCAGGTAGGCCGCGACGCGCGGCAACGTCGCGACGCGGTCGTGCAGTGCCGTGACCTGCGGCGTTGCCTGCAGCGACATGGCTGCAGCCTTGGGAAATGCGTAACGAAGGCCCTCGACCAACTGGAACAGCGACAGGTCCGCATAACTCAGCCGGCCGCCGACGAGGTAGCGTGTCCCGGCTGGGTTTTGCGTCAGGATGCGCTCGAACCAGTGCAGGTACTTCGGCATGCGATGGGCGCAGAAGTCGCGGGCACGGCGCCTTGCTTCGGGCTGCTGCTCCTCGTAGTACAGACCCGGTGCGATCGGATGGTGCGTGTCATGCGCCTCGTCCACCGCGTCGCCGATGGTCATCTGGATCTGCAGCGTCCACAGCCTCGCCGTGGCACTGCGCGCCACCAGTTTCAGCGAGGGTGCAAGGTGATGCAGGATGGCGGCGGTCTGCGCCACGAGCACATCACCGTCCTTCAGAAACGGTGGCGCAAAGGGTGGAGTCGCGCTGCGTTCGTCATCCAGATGGCGCTGCAGCGCCGCCACACCCCGGCCGGTGGCCCTGCCGTCGCGCGCCACGTCGACATACGCGGCGCCAGCCGCCTCGAGCGCCAATCTGACGAACTCGCCGCGGCCCTGGATCGTGGGCCAATAGTGAAGTTCGAGTGCCATGCCGCGCAATGTAGCCTGTGGCACCGTTTCGCGCCGCGCGATCGCCAGGACCGGCACCGCGCGCAGGTGGTCTCAACCGCCCAGCCGCATTGACCCAAGCCGCCCGGGATCTACCGCTCAACCGCCCTAGAGCGAATATGTCCCGGCTGGCTGTCGGCGCGAGCGTGCCACACGCCTTGTCGAGACGCTCTTCGCCCAAACCCAAACCGGCCCAAGCGCTCGCGGCCCCTGACTCTCAAGCCGTCACGCGGTCGGGCGAGTTTGCCGCCTGATGCAAACGCTGGATCGCCTCCAGCAACCCGGTGTCGAGCCAAAGCAGATCGTTCGCCAACCGCTTCAGCTGAAATAGACGCGGATGCGGTTGATTTCGAAATCGTCGAGATCGCTGGTGCCGTTGCAGGAGCCTGAGGTGATGCGAAGCTGCGCACTCTGCGTGCCGACCTGCGAGACGTTGAAATCGAAGGGCACCTGTTTGCCGCCGCCCCAAAAGCCGTCGGCCGGCGAGTTCCCCCCGGGTAAGGTGACGTCGCCGGCATCGCCGCTTAGTGCGATCGTGTTCTGGCACTGGTTGGTCTGCCAACCTTTGGCATCGAGGTAGACCGTCGCCTTGGTGTAGCCCGCCTGCACCTTTGCTGCCCAGTCGGCGATCGCGAAGGTCAACTGCGCACCATCCGTCGCTTTCTGGAATTGCGAGTTTGCGGCACCCTCGAACTGGTCATCGCCAAGATGCATCACGATATCGCCGCCGACGGGAATGCTGACGTTGTCCGCCAGCGGCACCAGGCTCACGCTCTGCGTGCAGCTCTGTCCGCCCTGCAACTTCGGGCACAGGATCGTCTGCGGTTCGTAGCCATCCTTGTTGACCGTGGCTGCAGGGTAGTTCACACCAGCCACTTCGGCCGCAGGCAGGTCCAGTTCGCATTTGCCGGCGGCATTGGTCTGCGTTGTGAATTCGGTGGTGCCGGACTGGTAGTTGACCTCGGCATCCGCCACGGCACTTTGAGTGGCAGCATCCGACACAGCGCACGCCACACGCACCGTGTCCTGGGGAACGCTCACGCCATCACCGCCCCCTCCGCCGCCACACGAAGCAAGAACGAAAACCGATACGAGTCCAACAAACCTCTGGGTTGACGAATCGCGCTGAGCCGACGTCTCACTCAATACCCACCTCCCGTTACCATGCATCCATTTTATCGAACTATGGCCGAATCATGATCAAGCATATATTGGGGGTGATTGTTTAACCTTTGTTACAGGGTCTTGGAGCCCAGCTGTGGTTGACAGGCAACGAGAAACTACAAACCGCAGACACAGATGGCGACCCGGCTTATTGCGGTTTCGGCGCCGTGCGCCG
>Ga0316195_10000026_pt1 | contig 36304 bp, 37 predicted proteins | sample Phised1_MG_FD_204937 | JGI IMG/M metagenome (GOLD analysis project Ga0316195, IMG submission 204937) | Coastal sediment microbial communities from Maine, United States - Phippsburg sediment 1 | ecosystem: Environmental > Aquatic > Marine > Coastal > Sediment | place: USA: Maine | collected...
CAATTACAACACAATGGAGTTAGATATATCGCGGATCGGATAGCGGATGACAGGGGTGTTGTCAGGAATAATGAAAGGACATTTGGGGATGTACAGATTCTTATGCAAAACAGAACCCGTCTAAGTCTGGTTCCTGAGATTATTGTTTCAGGAATAAGGGCAGGCAGCCCTGCTGAAGAAGCTGGACTAAAAGAAGGGGATATTATTTTAGCCGTAAATGGCAAGCGCATCCATAGTTATAAACTTCAGGAAGTAATGAAAATGCTTAATGAAAAAGAAGGAAAACGTATAAAAGTACTGATAGAGCGATACAATAACGACTTGTTATTTTCCTTTGTGCTCAAAAAAGCATTTGAATAAAAAAACCGGAATTAAGATTCCGGTTTTTATTTTTAGGAGAAAGAGATTTTTTTATTTTCCATCCACACCTGTTACTTCACCTTTAATTTTTAATACTTTGGTGGGCGTGTCAGCGTTGGATATTACTGTTATCGCTTTTCTAATGGGACCTACTCTCTTAGTGTCATATTTAACCTGTATTTCGCCTGTTTTACCCGGTAGAATTGCTTCTTCAGGTTTTTTAGGGATTGTACAGCCACAGCTGGAACTTACTTTACTTATTATTAAAGGTGCTGTTCCTGTGTTTGTGAATTCAAATACCCTAATTCCATCGCTGTCTTTTGCTATAACACCGTAATCCAAGGTTTCAGTCTTAAACTCAATCTTAGCAGTCTTATCCTGGGCGTTTACACTTAATGCAAGTAGGCCTATAAATAATACTAATACTATTTTTTTCATCACTTTTTGGTTTTGGGTGAATTTCAAATGTAAATGTTTTGGTATCAACATCCAAAATTCTTTTGTTATCTTCTAACGTTACTTATTTTTGTTTCGTATTTCCAATCCGGAAAAAAATAAAATGATTATCGCAAGTTTAACATTTAAATTGATAATTATTTTTTCATGTTGTAATTGATAGATCAAAAACTGTACCGAAATTATGGATATTCCCTCAAAATATGAGCCTCAGATAATAGAAGACCATTGGTATAACTATTGGATGGCCAATAAATATTTTCATTCGAGGCCCGATAATCGTGAACCCTATACCATAGTTATACCGCCTCCTAATGTTACGGGTATTCTGCATATGGGTCACATGTTGAATAACACCATACAGGATGTGCTCATAAGAAGGGCCCGTCTGCTTGGTCTGAATGCCTGCTGGGTACCAGGAACTGACCATGCTTCTATAGCGACGGAGGCAAAAGTAGTGGCCAAACTCAAGGAACTGGGCATAAATAAAAAGGATATTCCAAGAGAGGAATTTTTGAATCACGCCTGGGAATGGACTCATGAATATGGAGGTGTAATATTGGAACAGCTAAAAAAGTTAGGTTGTTCTTGTGACTGGGATCGCACGAAATTTACGATGGATGAAGATATGTCCGCTTCAGTTATTAAGGTTTTCATTGATTTATTTGAGAAGGGATTAATCTATCGGGGATATCGCATGGTGAACTGGGACCCTGAAGCTAAAACGACACTCTCAGATGAGGAAGTAGTTTATGAAGAGCGAAAAGGAGAGTTGTATTACCTCTCCTACGCCATTGAAGGTTCCGATGATAAAGTCACCATAGCTACAACCCGTCCTGAAACCATTCTTGGCGATACTGCCATTTGTGTCAATCCAAATGATGAACGTTATTGGAATTTGAAGGGTAAAAAGGCCGTCGTTCCTATATGTAACAGAGTAATTCCAATAATTGAAGATGAATATGTTTCCATGGAATTTGGAACTGGCTGCCTCAAAGTGACACCTGCACATGACGAAAATGATAAGCTTCTCGGTGAGAAACACCAACTTGAAACCATTGATATTTTTAATGACGACGCGTCATTAAATTCTTTTGGAATGCATTATGAAGGTATGGACCGGTTTGCAGTGCGGAAGGCGATAGTAAAAGAATTAAAAGAAAATGGTTTTTTGGCAAAAGTGGAACCCTATGTAATTAAAGTGGGTACTTCTGAGCGAACAAAAGCAGTCATAGAACCCAGACTGTCAGATCAATGGTTTCTTAAAATGGAAAATTTAGCTAAGCCTGCTATTGATGCCGTACTTGAAACCAGGGAAGTGAAACTTTTCCCAAGTAAATTTGAAAACACCTACCGCCATTGGATGGAGAACATCCGGGACTGGAATATTTCAAGGCAACTCTGGTGGGGGCAACGTATACCGGCATATTATTTTGGTGATGGTGAGAATGATTTTGTTGTTGCAGAATCCATAGAGGAAGCCGTGATCAAAGCAAGGGAAAAATCCGGGAATATTGGGCTGGATGCGAGTAATCTAAGACAGGATGAGGATGTTTTGGATACCTGGTTTTCTTCCTGGCTCTGGCCGATTAGTGTTTTTGGCGGAATTTTGGAACCTGATAATAAAGAGGTTAATTATTATTATCCTACAAGCGATTTGGTTACAGGACCCGACATTTTATTTTTTTGGGTAGCCCGTATGATTATTGCCGGATATGAATTTAGAGGCGAAAAACCTTTTAAAAATGTTTATCTGACCGGTTTAGTGCGCGATAAAGAAAGGCGTAAAATGTCCAAATCTCTTGGTAATTCCCCCGATGCCCTGGAATTGATTTCAAAATACGGGGCTGATGCCGTGAGAGTTGGCTTATTGCTTAGTTCTGCGGCCGGAAATGACCTTTTGTTTGATGAGGCTCTGTGCCAGCAAGGGAAAAATTTTGCCAATAAAATTTGGAATGCCTTTCGTCTTGTTGATGGTTGGGAAGTTGCCGAAATACCGCAGCCTGAATCCTCTGTAAAAGGGATTGAATGGTATACGGCCAGGTTCAACCAGGTGCTGGAGGAGATTGAAGACCATTTTAACAAATACCGCATATCAGACGCATTAATGGCCATATACAAACTGGTATGGGATGATTTTTGTTCATGGCTGCTCGAAATAGTGAAACCTGCATATCAGCAACCTATAGACCAGAAAAGTTACAATGCCATCAGATCAATATTTGAGGATAATTTAAAACTGTTGCACCCATTTATGCCTTTTTTATCCGAAGAAATATGGCAGCGTATCGCAGAACGGAAACCATCTGAGGCCCTGATCATTGCCAGTTGGCCGGAAACCGAAAATTTTGATCCTGAACTAATTAAGGCTTTTGAATTAGCGACCGAAGTCATTTCCGGTATTCGGAATATTCGGAAAGAGAAGAATATTCCTTTAAAAGATCCTTTGGAACTTTCTGTTCTGAATAAGGAAGGAATCAGCCAGGATTGGGATGTTATTATTAAAAAACTGGCTAATGTAGGTCGAATTAATTCCGTACTTGAGGCGGTTGATGGCGCACTGGCATTTAGAGTTCGAAGTAATGAATATTTTATACCTGTTGCCGGAACGCTGGATGTGGAGGCTGAAATAAAGAAAATCCGGGAAGAACTTTCATATACAAAAGGTTTTTTACAATCCGTTACTAAGAAGCTGGCCAATGATCGGTTTGTTCAAAATGCTCCCGAAAAGGTAGTGGCTATAGAAAAAAAGAAGGCAGAAGACGCAGCGGCTAAAATTGAAACCCTCGAAAAAAGCTTGAGTAGTTTAGAATAATCCGGATGTTTTATTTAAAGTTAATAAGCTATTGTTTGAGGATTTCCACAATGATGTTTATATTTAAACAAAGTACATTCAAATGAGACCTATACTGACATTATTTTTCTTTCTTTTTTTAATTTCCGTTTCGGCGCAGGAGACCGGGATAGAAATATTACCGGCAGAGATTCAAATTAAAACGGCCGTGTTACCAGCTCCGGAGGAGGACAGAATGGATGCTATGGTGTACGGCTATGATGAAAATGGTAAATTGGTTGTTTTGCGTGAAGGCACCAATAACCTGGTTTGCCTGTGTGATGATCCTGCTAAAGAAGGTATAAGTGTCAGTTGCTATTCCAGGAAACTGGAACCCTTTATGGCAAGGGGGAGAGAGCTTACTGCCGAAGGTAAAAACTTTAAGGAAAAGAGGGATATTAGAGGTGAGGAAATAGCTTCCGGAAAAATAAAAATGCCTAAGGAACCTAGTATGATGTATATTTTTTATGGAACTGATGAGAATTATGATAAATCCACCGGTGTTCTAAAAGATGGTAAGTTTCGTTATGTAATTTATACCCCATTTGCCACCACAGAATCTACAGGGCTTCCCAGTAAACCTCACGCACCAGGAATGCCATGGCTAATGGACCCGGGTACGCACAGAGCACATATTATGGTTGGTCCATTCAATTAGTCAATCCCAGTAGAATACCGATCATTAGTTGATTGGGATAATACTGAAGTGTAATTTCATTTTATTTTTTTACCTCAGTCTTTAATACTATTCAAAAGGAAGAATAAACTGACACTTGCCTCTTATAGACGAATTTTTCTATCTTTGGGTTAAGCACTTTTTTAGATGGAATCATACGCTACCGCACTCCTTTATGCCATTCCTTTTTTTATTTTTTTAATGGGTTTAGAAATACTCTACGGATACTTTGTAAAAAATCAAAAGCACAAGGTTCTGGATACTGTAAGTAGCATTAGTTCGGGGCTTTCTAATATTTTAAAGGATTCCCTCGGTCTGGGAATCATTATAGTGAGTTATCCTTATTTGCTGGAGCACCTTGCAATGACAGAAATAAAAGCCAGTTGGCTGGTATGGGTTATTGCATTTATTGCAATTGATTTTGCAGGTTATTGGAACCATCGTATGAGTCATCGCATTAATTTTTTTTGGAATCAGCACATTATACACCACAGTAGCGAGGAATTTAATCTGGCATGTGCCTTGCGCCAATCTGTTTCCAATTTAATAGGCTATTTTCCACTTTTTCTAATTCCTGCTGCTATTCTTGGAGTGCCAGAAACAGTAATTGCTATATTGGCACCCATCCACCTCTTCGCCCAGTTTTGGTATCACACACAGCATATAGGAAAGATGGGCTGGTTAGAATATATAATTGTTACACCATCTCAGCACCGTGTTCATCATGCAATAAATCAGGAATATATAGATAAAAACCTTGGGCAGGTATTGTGTGTCTGGGATCGTTGGTTTGGTACTTTTCAGGAAGAGCTGCGGGAGGTGCCACCTCAATATGGCGTTTTAAAACCTGCCCGGACCTGGAATCCCTTACTTATTAATTTCCAGCATTTATGGCTTTTGATCAAAGATGCCTGGCGCACGGAAAGTTATTGGGATAAATTAAGAATTTGGTTTATGCCTACAGGTTGGCGTCCGGCTGATGTTAAGGAGAATTATCCGATAACTGTTATTCAAGATGTATATCATTTTCAGCGATACCAAACAAAGGCATCTTTTACTTTTAAAGGGTATGCTATTTTTCAGATGTTCACAACCTTGATACTCTTACTTTTTATGTTTTATAACTATGCCGAAATTGGTTTCAATGGCCTGCTTTTATTTGGAACCTTTATGTTTTTGGGAATATATGGATATACTACACTCATGGACAGAAACAGGAGCGCTATCTGGATAGAACTGTGTCGGGGAATATTTGGACTGGTTCTTATTTTTAGCACCGGAGATTGGTTTGGTTTGAATGCCAAAATTTCAGGTGGTGTCTATGTGGTTGCCATGTATTTTTTTATAACAATAATCGGAGGCATATATTTTACCTTTATAGAAAAAGAATCATTAAATGCCAATGTAGTTTTATAAAAATATATTATGGAAATAAGACCATACATACTAGCAGAATCTAACTGGGAAACCATAAAGGACGCCAATTTTGAACTGGCCATTTTACCATGGGGAGCGACAGAGGCGCATAATTATCATTTACCTTACGCAACGGATAATTATGAAGCCGATTATATTGCTGCGGCTGCTGCCAAAATTGCCTGGGAAAGGGGCGCAAAACCTATAGTGTTGCCAACAATTCCATTTGGGGTAAATACAGGGCAATCTGATATTTATCTGGATATAAATCTTAATCCGACAACTCAACTGGCCATCTTAAAAGACATTGTAGAGACCCTTAATAGGCAGGGGGTCAAAAAACTCCTCATCTTTAACAGTCATGGCGGGAATAATTTTAAGCCTTTGGTAAGGGAGTTGGGTTTAAAATATCCGGATATGTTTATTTGTTTCTCCAATTGGTTTCAGGCAATGACCAGGTCGGATTACTTTAAAAATGATGGAGATCATGCCGAAGAAATGGAGACCAGTCTTATGCTGTATCTTAAGCCAGAATTAGTTTTACCCAAAGAGAAGTGGGGGTATGGGGACTCTAAAAAATACAAGATCAAGGCATTTACGGAAGGTTGGGTATGGGCAGAACGAAAATGGTCGGAGATAAGTGAGGATACGGGTGTTGGGAATCCGGAACATGCAACCATCGAAAAAGGTAAAAGATTCTTTGAAGATCTATCCTTGAAAATAGGAAATCTGATCTATGATTTATGCAAAGCCAATAGTAAGGATTTATATGAATAATGTTGTTTATATTAACTGGTAATTTCTTTTTGTACCAGATTAATATACAATTCCATGGCTTCTTCACGACCAATATTTTGTGCCTGAATCAAAGCATTAGCTTTAAAAGCATTAATTAATGGGGTTTTACTTCCCGGGTTATTATAGTTTTTGTTGGCAATTTTATAGTACGCATATAATTTCAACAACAAGTCAGCCGGTAATGGCTTTTTGTAGTCATTTACCTGTTTAACTGCGTTTAAAAAATCGCTATATAATTGATCATTCTTCATCCTTGTGAGGAGTTGTAGCTATGCAGGTTTTGGCACCGACTACTTTCTGGTTTAATTTCACAGTAATTGCACTGTCTAAAGGTAATAACAAATCTACCCTGGACCCAAATTTAATAAACCCGGAATCTTCACCCTGTTGCACATTTTCTCCTACCTCTGCATAATTTATAATGCGCCTGGCCATAGCACCTGCAATTTGCCTGTATAGTATATCGCCGAATCTTGGAGTATGGATTACAACAGTAGTCCGTTCGTTTTTTTCGCTCGATTTTGGATGCCAGGCAACCAGATATTTTCCAGGATGATATTTGGAATATTTTATTACCCCGCTTGCCGGATATCTTGTAACATGAACATTGGTTGGGGACATAAATATGGAGACCTGTATGCGTTTATCTTTAAAATATTCTTCCTCTTCCACTTCTTCTATAACAACTACTTTTCCATCAACAGGGGCCAGGATATCATTAAAATTCTTATTAACAACTCTCTTTGGATTTCTAAAAAACTGAAGAATAAGAATTAAAATGACTAAAGCTAAAATTTGGATCGTATTCTTTATCCATGGTTCTGCTATATAAAAATGAGCCAATACAACAATAATAGACATGCTAAAGAATGTTGTTAGGACAATTTTCTGGCCTTCTCTATGAAACATATGTAAATAACATTAAAGTTAAATAAGCAAATGGAGCTGCAAATATTAAACTATCTAAGCGATCTAACATACCGCCATGCCCGGGCAAAATGGCTCCGCTATCTTTAACGCCAGCCTGCCTTTTTAGTTTAGATTCAACGAGGTCTCCCAAACTCCCGGTTAACACAATAACCCCAGCCAGAATAACCCATTGTACAGGGTTTACAATATCCTCATATTTTGCCATAATATAGGCGGCTCCCAATGTAAAAACCAACCCACCTAAGGTGCCTTCAACGGTCTTTTTAGGGGAAACTGCCGGATATAGTTTTGTGCGCCCTAATGTTTTGCCCACTAAATAGGCAAAGGAATCATTAACCCAAATTAATATAAAAATTCCCATAATTAGATATTTTGCAAACTCATTATCTTTATATGGGATCATAGTTAAAAAAATGCATCCACCTCCGACATAGAAAAGACCTGCAACAAACTTTTCATAATTATAATAGATTTTTTTCTTTTTTGAAAAGAGGTAGTAAATCAGACTAAAGTTAACAATGATAGTCAGGAACATTAGCATATTAATCAATATTTTATCATGTATAAGATAAATATAAGCCCACCATAGACCCAGATAGGCTATAAAAACGTAGTAACCCCTTAGTGCAACCAGTCTCTTATATTCATATAAACAGGCCAGGCCGAAAACCATAAAAAGGAAGTCAAATGCATCCGAACTAAGAAAAACAGCAGATAGAAGCAGAATTACATAAACAGCTCCGGTTAATAAGCGCCTTAGAAGTTCTTTCATGCTAAAGGTCCTCCATAAGTAATAAGTACAAATGTTTTGTGCTGCTACCGTAGGTTAGAAAATCATTGGCATTTTCTTCAGTACCCTGAAAATGTTTAATTGTAGTAATATTGGCAGGAATACCTTGTTTATATTTTTTTTTGATAGTTTTTAAACCCTCTCCTATTGTGTCTACCAACTGACTTGTGGTTGCAAAAACAATAACATTATCTGGTACCTCGGAAAGTTTCTTTTCTTTAAGTTGGTTTGAGCAAACCAGGATAGATCCGTTTTGGGCAACTAAATGTTCGCAAGTTGTAAAGAAGATGTCACTGTCTTTTGCCTTATCAGTAAAATTTAAATTGGCCTTAGAAAATTTTTCCTCCAACCTCGGATTCATTGCAAAGAAAGGAAGTTCCTCCCAATGATTTTCTTCAATTATATTTTTTAAAGCTTCTGAAACTTCATCAAAAGAATCGCAATAAATGAATTTACCGCCATTCTTTTTAAAATGAATTGTAAATTTTTCATCAACAGGAATATTCAGGTCAGGCATATGCATACCTCTAGTTTCCGCAGTTTCTTTGGAAACTTTCTTTTTACCACCACCAAATAGCTTGTCAAATAGACCCATCGATTTATTTAGGCTTCAAATAATGCTCGAATAGTTAAAAAAACAACGTTTAGAATTACTATTTATTTTCTTCAGTAGATTCTTCAGGTGTAAGCTTATCAGCACCAACGATTTCCTGACCTTTTTTATCAAACTCTTTTTCAAATGGTCGATCGCCGAAAATTTTAGCTAAATCCTCTTTAAAGATAACTTCTTTTTCCAATAAGCGTTCAGCTAATTCTGTAAGTTTATCTTTATTTTTTTTCAGCACTTCAATAGCCCTTTTATATTGCTCTTCAATTAATTTTGAAATTTCCTGATCAATCACCCGGGCAGTTTCTTCACTATACGGTTTGGTAAAACCATATTCATTTTGACCAGAGGAGTCGTAGTATGTAAGATTCCCAATTTCTTCATTAAGGCCATAAATGGTTACCATTGCCCGCGCCTGCTTGGTTACTTTTTCCAAATCGCTTAGCGCACCGGTAGAAATTCTGTTGAATATTACTCTTTCTGCGGCCCTCCCGCCTAAAGTAGCACACATTTCATCTTTCATTTGTTCCGGACGAACAATAAGTCGTTCTTCGGGCAAATACCATGCTGAACCCAGAGATTGTCCTCTTGGTACTATGGTTACTTTAACCAATGGAGCAGCGTGTTCCAGCATCCAGCTTACGGTTGCATGGCCCGCCTCATGATAGGCAATAGTCCTTTTTTCGTCAAGCGTAATAATTTTATTCTTTTTTTCAAGTCCGCCAACTATTCGGTCCACTGCATCAAGGAAGTCCTGTTTGCCCACGGCCTTTTTTTCTTTCCGGGCGGCAATAAGTGCGGCCTCATTGCAGACGTTCGCTATATCTGCCCCTGAAAAACCTGGTGTTTGCCTGGCCAGAAAATCAAGATCCAGTGTTTCAGAAGTTTTTATTGGCCTAAGATGTACCTCAAATATTTCTTTTCTTTCTCTGATATCCGGAAGATCCACATAAATCTGTCTGTCAAATCTACCCGCACGCATTAGAGCTTTATCCAAAACATCAGCACGGTTGGTTGCGGCCAATACAATAACATTGGTATTTGTGCCAAAACCATCCATTTCTGTTAATAACTGGTTTAAGGTATTTTCTCGTTCGTCATTGGATCCTGTGAAATTGTTTTTACCCCTTGCTCTTCCTATGGCGTCAATTTCATCGATAAAAATAATCGCAGGAGATTTGTCTTTTGCCTGTTTAAACAGATCCCTAACCCTTGATGCACCCACACCAACAAACATTTCAACAAAATCTGATCCGGATAGTGAGAAAAAGGGAACTTTTGCCTCACCCGCAACGGCTTTTGCGAGTAATGTTTTTCCAGTACCGGGAGGGCCTACCAATAAAGCTCCTTTAGGGATTTTACCCCCTAAGGAAGTAAACTTATCAGGGAACTTCAGGAATTCTACTATTTCTTCGACCTCTTCCTTGGCGCCTTCTAAACCGGCAACATCTTTAAAAGAAGTCCTGGTATCTGTTTTTTCATCAAATAATTTTGCTTTGGATTTTCCAATATTGAAGATTTGACCCCCAGCACCTCCTCCGGCACCACCGGACATTCTTCGCATCAAATAAATCCATATACCAATAATCAGAACAAAAGGAAGTATTGACAACAAGAGTTCCATAAAAACATTGGACTCTTTATCAAATTCTACTATAGTGTCTAAGTTATTCTCCTTTTTTATTTCTGTAATCTCATTTTGAAATATCTGTAAATCACCATAATCCAAAACATATTGGGGAATGGATCCTGTTGAAGGAAACAATGGCTTCTCAGCCACGTCCTTATGGACATCTTTTGCGAGCGCCTCATCGGATAAGAAAACCTTAGCCTGATTGGTATTGGTAATAATCAAAATCTTGGTAATGTCTCCATTTCTAAGGTATTCCTGAAGCTCAGAAGTAGTAGTTTTCTTGGTTGAAGCCAGGTTATCACTGCCAAAAAATTGAAAAGCAATTAAGAATATTGCAATTAAACCATATATCCACCAGGAACTGAATCTAGGTTTCTTTTGCGGGGTATTATTATCTTTTGCCATTGTTTTTTTTTACTGATTAAAGCTGCTTTCTACCATAGTGACCTTTGCGTCTCCCCAAAGTCCCTCCACATCATAAAATTCTCGTATATGTTTTTGAAACACATGAACAACAATATTAACATAGTCCAACAATACCCATTCCGCATTTTCAGAACCTTCTATATGCCATGGTTTGTCTTTTGTTGCCTTACTTACTGTTTTTTGGATTGAATTTACTATCGCATTTACATGCGTATTTGAAGTGCCATTACAAATTATGAAGTAGTCACAAACAGTATTCTCAATTTCCCTTAGGTCAAGTACATTTATTTCGAGTCCTTTAACTTCTTCTATTCCATCTAAGATTAAGGTAATTAACTCATCTGCGCTAGCTTTCCTTTTCTGCATTCAAAAATTTTAATTTGTGCAAAGTTATTGTTTTTTTGTTTTCTTAGCTATTGTTTTTAACATAACATTGTAGATCAAAAACGAAGTAGCCCATATGCGAATGATCAAACTTGATGCCACGGATTCTACAAATGCCTACTTGAAAAATTTAATGCTTTCCGAAAAGCCGGAGGATTTTACAATAGTCATTGCGAATGAACAGTTGAATGGTAGGGGGCAAATGGGAACACAATGGGAATCTGAAGCAGGTAAAAACCTAACTTTTAGTGTTTTAAAGTATTTTGATGACTTCCTGATTCAGGACCAATTCTTGTTAAACATTATCACTTCATTAGCTGTTTATAATACACTTAAAAAATTATTTGTTCCAAATTTGTCTATAAAATGGCCTAACGACATTCTGTCAGGTAGTTTTAAGATATGCGGTATTCTTGTTGAAAATAACCTAAAGAATGGTAAAATTCAGTCTTCTGTAATTGGCATTGGATTGAATGTTAATCAATTAGAATTTGGAAATTTAAAAACAGCATCTTCCCTGAAAAAAATTAAAGGCAGGAGTTTTGACCTTGATGAAGTACTTTCATCATTAGTATTAAATCTTAAAGTTTTTTTTGAGGAAATTGAATTTAAAAAGGTAGATGGGCTTCGCAAGCATTACGAAACTCTGTTATTCAGGAAAGACAAGCCATCTACTTTCAAAGACAGCGATTCTAATTTGATTACCGGATATATTCGAGGGGTCTCAACGGAAGGAAAATTAGTAGTGGAATTGGAAGATTTTGTCTTAAAGCACTTTACATTCAAGGAATTAGAGCTGCTGTATTAAAATTAATTTGAGTATTTATCTTTTAAAACACACGAAGGGGTGCTTAAATTTCGCGTAAATTATCTGATAGTGCGTTCATAAAATTAGTAATGGGTGTTTTTATCATCATAGCCATCATAGCGTTAAACTCTCCTTCAAAACTTAACATTACATCCGTTTCTTCATCGTTTTTAGAATCAATATCCACGGTAAGTGTAAATGGCAATTTATCACTGGCCGCTGCCAACACCAATTTATTAAAAGGCTGCTGACTTTTTCTTTTGAGGACTATTTGCGGCATTCCTTTAAGAGCAAATAAGAAAGTATCATTGTCTAAAACTTCAAATTTGTCAATACTATCGGGCATTAACCGTTCAAAATTTTTAAGATCAATCACAAATTCATAAACTTCTTTTATATTTTTTGATACTGTTTTCTTTTCGGTTCCTATTTCCATTGTTCTATGATTTCCATTTTGAAGGATTGTTTCTCCATTCAATTAATGTTTTTAATTGGTCCTCCTTAATATATTTCCGGGCAGAGGCCTGCTCTATAAGATAATCATAAGTGCTAAGCGTATGAAGTTCAATACCCCTGTTTTTAAAATTCTCTTCAGCTATATCAAAACCGTACGTAAAGATAGCAAGCATGCCTTTTACGACGGCACCATTAAGTTTTAAAGCTTCTACCGCATTTAAGCTGCTTTTTCCTGTACTTATAAGGTCTTCAATAACAACAACAGTCTGGTTATTAGATAGCTGGCCTTCAATTTGATTTTGTCTCCCGTGTGATTTGGCTTCAGGCCTGACATAAATAAAAGGTAATCCCAGGTAATCGGCAACAAGCATCCCAATACCAATTGCCCCGGTAGCTACGCCCGCAATTACATCCGGTTTTCCATATAAGGCTACAAGTTGTGCCGCAATTTGCTCTCGTATATAATTTCTGATATCCGGATAAGACAGGATTATCCTGTTGTCACAATAAATTGGAGATTTCCATCCAGAGGCCCAAGAAAAAGGATTTTCTGGTTTCAACTTTATTGCATTAATTTGCAGAAGGAGTTCGGCCGTTTTTGCGGCAGTGTTCTTGTCTAAAACCATTTCACAAATGTATAAAGTTTTTGTTAAAGATTCCCCTTTGATTTTAACAAACAAACTCTCAGATACCGTGAATGGGGAATACTTTATGTTAAATGGGGATGCTATTAATTCTGCGATAGATGCATTGTCCAAAAAAAAGATAGACCGGGCATTTATCTATCATCCTAACCACGAGGAAATTTTAAAAAAGTTCACCAAAAAAATCCCGTTGGAAATTGCCGGAGGTGGTGTGGTGACAAACAAAAAAGGAAAAGTTCTTTTCATATATAGAAATGATAAATGGGACCTGCCCAAAGGCAAACTGGAAAAAGGGGAGTCTATTGAAGAATGTGCACTTAGGGAAGTTGAGGAAGAAACCGGCGTAAAAGGGTTGAAGATTGAAAATTTTCTCCGGACTACTTACCACATTTTTAAAAAAAATGGCACTTATAGGCTCAAGGAAGTTCATTGGTATGCTATGAAAACCTCATACAAGGGAGAATTAATAGGCCAAAAAAATGAAGGTATTGAAAAAGTCAAGTGGAAGGGCCCCCAGCAAATCCATAAAGCCTTGGAAAATTCCTATACCAATATCAGATCACTTTTTGCAGATTAGCTGCTTTTTACTTGGTTACCGTATCCTTGGGAATGCGATATACAGGGTATTGTAAATGCGAAGTTTCATAATATTTTGAGTGTTCATAAATCCATTGCAATTGGCCATGAGAATTTTGACTAAAGGCTTGGTCCATCTCTTTTTTAAATTCAAAACTGTCCCGAAGACGAACATTGTTATCTAATATTTCAATGGCAAGATCTTCGAATACATAGGGAGAGAATCCTTCTTTTTGTTGTAAAATAGGATCAAAAAAATTCCAGTTGAAAAAAGAATCTACAGCTGCGGGTTCGAGCGTTTCCAAAATATATCTGATTCCCTCCTGATCTGTTGGAATTATATAATCACCGGCATTAATTGTTAAGAGTTGGTCCGAGGAGGATACCTGCGTGTCGTAATGTGGATAATGTCCTTCGTAGGCATTATCTCTGGTTTTATAATCTTTTATTTTATAGACCTCTGCTATTTGTGAGGTGTCCTCTTTTACAATTGAATATATAATTCCGTTCAAATCCATAAGAGCTATAACCTCTTTCCAGGCCTTACGTACAATATATGCCTCAGGAATTTTCACAGAATCCTTAGGAACAAAATAATTAAAGTAGGTGACTTCTTTTTCAAATGGCCTGTCACGGTCATATTTTAGTCTTGGCAGGCCCGTAACCTGACTTTCAATAGTGTCTGCTTCATAACCTTTAAAATTCAACTTAGTTGTACGAGTGGAATCTATTTTCCAGGATAATGGATAATACTCCCAATCCCTTCTCCCGACTTGTGCCTGATTTCGAATTTTCTTTATTGTTTTATTTTGAGTTTCTGCAATAATCATAACATTTTTCAAAAATATATAGGTGCCTTTTACCCTTTGCTCATATGGTTTGAGCATATGTGTTTCCAGCATCATCCCCAAGGTGTTCCAGAGAGTGGTGTACCCTGTAGAATATCTGGGAAGGTCCATAAATTGCGAGAATCCATTTTCAGGAACTTGGTTATACACATTGACAAATGGAGTAATATCCCATCCTTCATCCATAAGCGCAGTTTCTAAAATGGGTGTAAATTCACGATGAAAATACTCGCCAATTTGATTTCCTAATTTGTCGTGCTGGGTAAATATATGTGTCAGGGTATATTGATAATCTGCCCCATTACTAACATGGTTATCTATAAATATATCCGGTTTCACCAAATGGAAGATTTTGGCGAATGTCCGCCCATTCCTAGTGTCATTTTTTATAAAATCCCTGTTGAGGTCATAATTCTTGGAATTTCCGCGAAAGCCGTATGCCTCAGGCCCATTCTGATTTACCCTTGAGGTTGAATTGCGATTTAGAGCACCACCTACATTGTAGATTGGGATGGTAACCAGGACCACATTTTTAGGGGCCTGTAATTTTTCCATTCCAAGATCCCTAAATAAAAGCATACTAGCATCAATTCCGTCACTTTCACCCGGGTGAATGCCATTGTTAATTAATATTACTGTCTTTTTCTGGCCTATTTTCTTAAAATTGAAGTCTCCGTCCGGGTTGTAGGTCACTACATGAAGCGGGAATCCACTATCCGTTTCACCAACAGTTTGAATATTTATTTCGGGAAATTCTTTGGCTAAAGCCATATAGAACTCTATAGTCTCTGAGTAAGTTGGCGTTTCTTTCCCATCCGAGGATTCAAAATGGGTTTTGAATTCGGTTTTTTTGTCTTCTTTTTTATTTTTGCAGGAAATAATCGATGCAAATAAAAGTAATATTAAAAGGCGTTTCATGAAGCTGGAAATAAAGAATCTGATGAATCCCTCTTTCCAAAATTAAACAAATTTCCTTCTAGTACTCTAAGCGGCCTTAGTAATTTCTTCTATTTCTTTCTTTTGTATGGGCTTGTTTTTGTAATCTAGGATGTGGTGTGTCCTGGTCATATAGTATTTCCAGTTCTCCCTATCTTTCGGATCAATAGATGAAGTTAAAATATTGATCCTTATTTTATGGGCAATGGGCAATGTAATAAATTCCTCAAGAAATTGCCATCCATCCATTATGGGCATGTTTATATCTAAAAACACGACCTCCGGGACTTTTTCATTGCGTTTTAATATGCTTTTAAAATCATCAATGGCTTCTTTCCCATTTATATAACAATTTATGTTTTTACTTACATTTAAGGAACTGAGCATTCTTTTAATTCCAAATACAGTTATTGGATCATCATCGATTATGGCTATTGAATTAAGCTTTATCATTAAAATATATGTTAAATGTAGTTCCCTTGCCCACTTCACTGCAAGCCATTATCTTGCCATTCATGGCCTCAATCTGATTTTTGGTAATGTATAGACCTATACCTCTTGCATCGGAGTTGTCATGGAACGTTTTGTACATGCCAAATAATTTTTCTCCGTATTTATTCAGATCAATACCCAGGCCGTTATCTTCAATACTCAGAATAGTGTATTTTTCATTTTTAGATACCGTCAACTTAATCACCGGATCCCTTTGTTCGTGTTTATACTTTACGGCATTGGTAATGAAGTTCATAATTATGCTGTCAATATAAGCCGGGATGACCCTAATATAAGTTTCATCCGGAATTTCATTAATTATTTGAGCATTGTTCTTTTTTAGAAATGCCGCTAAATTTTGCTCTGCAGCCGCTATTTTTTGGTTTATTTTAATTGGTATCTTTTCTAAGTTTACATTGGTGCTAATAGCTACAACCTCATTTAGGTTGTCCAGTGTTTCCAATAAATTATCGGAAGCCTCAGTGAGCATTTTTATTATATTTTCTTGTTCACTCTTATCTTTTTCTTCCACCAGAAACTCTAATAACATGGAGAAATTTGCCGTATGTGATCTTAAATTATGTGATACGATGTGTGCAAAATTGACTAATTGTTTGTTTTGTATAGAGGTGACATTTATAAGATCTCTAAGTTCCTGTTCCTGTTGTTTAAGATCAGAGATGTCCATACTAATGCCTATCAGGCCACTAGCTTTTCCATCAGGTGCTATAAGTGGAATTTTAGAAGTCATAAATGTGGTTAATGTTCCATCCTTTTTCACACTAATTGTTTCTTTCCTAAGAATGGGACTTAAATTATTAATGACACTCAGATCTTCTTCTCTGGAAATTTGAGCGGATTCTTCATCGTAAAATTCACGATCATTTTTCCCCAAAACCTCCGATTCGTCTGTTCGCCCACAGTAAGTCAATTCTGATTTATTCACTAGAACTTTCCTGGATTCCAGATCTTTTATATATACATTAAGGGGTAAGTTATCTATTAATGTCTTGAGCAGTTTTTGCTCTTCCCTAATTTGTTTTTCCTTTTTCTTTACTTCTGAGATGTCTTGTGCGGTAGACCAAAGTAATTTTCTTCCTTTTTTATTTCCTACAAGGGATCCACTTATCAAAACAGGATAGGCTGTTCCATCCTTTTTAACGAACATATGTTCAAAAGGGCCATAGGTGCCTTTTGAATCCACTTCTTTCAGAAAATTAATCAATTTATGCCGGGAAGAATCAGGTACAATATCTGCATACCTTAAATTTCGCAGGTCTTCTTTGCTATAAGCTGTTGCTGTTTCAAAAGAACTGTTAAAATCCAGTATCTCCCCTGTTTCATAATCACTAAGTATATAGGCAATCGGAGACAGCTCATATAAGGACCTGAATTTCTGTTCACTTATTTTCAGTTTTTGCCTTGCCTCAACCATTTCCTTGATCATACGACCTTCAGCCAAAAGTGACACCACCTCGTTATTTTCGTTGTAAATAGGTTTTAAACTAAAATCTACTGGCACCGCTTGTTTGTTTTTATCCATAACAACGATCTCACTACGCATGAACTCACCCTGGGCTGCAGCAGCTATAATCTGCTTTAGCCCATCTTTTACCATATCCGGAATGGGCCACCAATATGCATCCCAGAATTTTTTATTAATGATATCTTCAGGCCTAAGATCTGAGAATTCCAGAGCAGTATTATTAACCTCAAGGAAAGTACCTTGCGTATTCAAAATACCGGTGAACTGATATGAAGAGTTAAAAATACTGCTAAAAATACGTTCTTGTTCCTCTGTTCTTACCTTGGTTAATACTTCATTTGTAATATCTTGAAAAGTACCTATAAGCCCTAAAAACTTATCGTCTTTAAAAACAGGTTTTCCGGCTGCTATAACTGAGATTTCTTTTCCTTTAGCTGTGATCAATTGGAAAGTTTCACTCCAGCTTATCCCCTTGGACATAGCTTTATCAACTGCCATTGCTATGGTGTTTCTGCTATAACCTTCCTTATAAAAATTAATGGCGCTATCTATATCAGGCTCATAATCCTCAGAAACCTCATGAATTATTTTGGTATTTTTACACCAGGTTAATTTATCCTGTACAGCATTATATTCCCAACTGCCAATTTTTGATTTTTCGGATTTGTCCTTCAGTAAAATTTCTAGTTTTTTCAATTTAATATCATCAAAAATAGTATTGGAAATATCCTTTGTTTGGATGATTACACCAATAATATTTTCCTTCTCATCATACCACGGAACATTTATCCATTCAAACCACTTTTCCATGTTTTGAGCATCATGAAAGTTTTCTATGCCACTTAGTTTAGATATGCCTTTTAAAACCCTGTTGAGATCTTTTTTCCAGGATTTGCTAACCTCCGTAAAAACCTCAAATAATGACCTTCCAATAACATTGCTATTTGTTAAGTCAAAATCGGCAACCCACCTATCTGATGCATGGATTATTTTGAATTTTTTATCTACAAATACCGTTGAAACGGGTAACTGCTTTATCAGGTATTCATTAGATTGTGTTCGGGTTTCTCGCAACATGCTGCAGTAATTTCTTACTAAAGTAATCTGATTTTCCATCATTTATCAATGATTGTTGTGAACTAGTCCAAACTCGTTGTGTGACTTCAATTTTACATGGAGTACACGATAAAATAACTAAAAATGAAAGTAAATTCCTACTAAAAAGAAATAAATTCTATAATATCTTATATCAAATAAAAGGGAAAAGCTCCGTATTTATGTAGATAAACAAGCTAATGAAGGAGAGTTATGAAAGTTTTACCGTATTGGGCACCAAAACACTGAAATCCCCTCCATTTCTTATAACATCCCTTACAATTGATGAGCTAATAAAGGATTTGCCGGAAGCGGTAAGCAGAAATACCGTTTCAATATCGGACAGCTTTCTATTAGTATGTGCAATGGCTTTTTCAAATTCAAAATCCCCGGGATTGCGAAGACCACGTAGTATATACCCCGCATTTACTTTCTTACATAAATCTATGGTAAGGCCTTGATAGGTCATAACTTTAACTTTTGGCTCATTTTTAAAAGCCTCAGTTATAAAAGACATCCGTTCTTCAAGAGAGAACATATAGCTCTTTTCTGCATTTATCCCAATAGCAATAATAAGTTCATCAAATAAGGAAATTCCTCTTTCAATGATATCTGAATGCCCCAAAGTTATGGGGTCAAAAGAACCTGGAAAAATAGCGCGCATCATTGGGATTCTTGGTTTTTATGTTAAATGTACTTAATTTACTTCAATGCTTCATTTATGGCACTTTCAAAAAGTTCCGGTAAACTTATTCCTGCATTGCGCGCCTGTTGTGGTAAAATACTCTCTTCCGTTAAACCCGGAGTTGTGTTCATCTCAAGCATATATGGCTCGTTTTCAATAAATATAAATTCGCTTCTCGAAAAACCTTTCATTTTTAAAATTTCATAAGCCTTTTTAGCTTGCTGCCTTACGTTTTCTTCCTGAATTTTTGACAGGCGTGCAGGGGTGATTTCCTTTGACTTTCCCTCATATTTTGCTTCATAATCAAAAAAATCATTCTCGGTAACAATTTCTGTTATGGGCAAAACCAATGTTTTGTTTTTATAGGTTATAACGCCAACAGAAACTTCGGTACCGTTGAGATAAGATTCAATTATAATTTCATCATCCTCAAGAAAGGCCTTGTCAATTGCTGCCTGCAAATCTTTTTTCTCATAAACTTTTGAAATACCAAAACTACTTCCTGCTTTATTCGCTTTTACGAAGCAGGGAAGGCCAACTTTCTCCACAATCGAGACATGATCAATGGTGTCTCCCAAATTCAGATAATAGGAATCTGCCGCTTTAATGCCATAGGGCTTAAGCGTACTTAATAAATCTCTTTTATTAAATGTCAGGGCTGCCTGATAATGGTTACAGGAAGTCTGGGGAATTCCTAACAAGGCAAAATAGGCCTGCATTAATCCGTCTTCCCCCGGAGTACCATGAATTGCATTGAACACACAATCGAAAGTGACCACCCGATTTTGAATCTCCACTGAAAAATCATGTCTGTTTACGAGCAGCTCATTTCCGTTGTCATCCAGGTAAACCCATTTTTCTTTGGAAATTATAATCCGATATGCATTAAATTTTTGCCGATCTAAATATTTGAAAACCACATTACCACTTTTTATGGAAATCTTAAATTCGCTGGAATAACCCCCCATGATTATGGCAATATTCTTTTTCATCTAATGTTATGTATAAATGACTTCTTGAGCTGTTTAGACAAATATCACGTTTTTAACGTAAATAAAAAATGATAGGGTTTCCTATATTTGTGTCATAAATAAAAAAGAGCAATGAAGAATTTATGGAATTTTCTCAGAAGTAAAGCTTTTCTGATCAATATTGGACTTGCTTTTTTAGTTATAGTTGTTTTATCATTGCTAACCTTGCAATGGTTAAAAAAATCTACTAACCATAGCGAATTTGTAGAAGTCCCTGATTTATCCAAGTTATCAGTAGTTGAAATGAGAGATGTAATTGAGGATGCAAATTTGCGATATGAGGTTTTGGATTCTGCGAATTACGATCCCGAATATCCCAGATTTTCTATTATTGAACAAGATCCACCGGCTGGGAATAGGGTAAAGGAAAATAGAAAAATTTATATTACAGTTAATCCTTCCGGCTATAAAAAGGTAACGGTTCCCAATATTATACAGGTCACCCAACGTAATGCAGGATCAATGCTCCGGGCTGTTGGTTTGGAGGTGGAACGTGTCACTTATATTGATGAGTTGGGTAAGGATATGGTATACTATATAAAATACAAGGGTAAGACCATTAATCCTGGCGATAAAATTCCAAAAACTTCTAAAATTGAACTGGTCTGTGGCAACGGAACTATAACTGGTCAGGCCCAGGTAAAAGCCGACTCGGAATAGAATGGCAGTTGAAAACACTTCAGACCCAATCGAGGAAGAGCTTTTTGAGCATTATAATTTTATTGCATCCAAGGGGCAGGAACCTTTGCGTGTGGATAAGTTTTTGATGAATTTTATTGAAAATGCGACTCGTAATAAAATCCAATTAGCCGCTAAAGAAGGTCATATATGGGTTAACGATGCTATTGTAAAACAAAACTATAAGGTAAAGGCCGGAGATCAGGTTAAAGTGTTTTTTGAACACCCCCCATATGAATTCTTATTGTCTCCTGAAGATATTCCTCTGGATATCGTCTTTGAAGATGAATCTCTTTTGGTTATAAACAAGCCTGCAGGAATGGTAGTCCACCCTGGTCATGGTAATTATTCCGGTACTTTAATTAATGCCTTGTTATATCATATTAAAAATCTGCCTGTAAATTCTGATGAAAGACCGGGACTGGTCCATCGTATAGATAAGGACACCTCCGGATTACTGGTAATTGCCAAAACGGAACTGGCTATGACCCATTTGGCGAAGCAATTTTTCGATAAAACCAGTGAAAGAGAGTATGTGGCTTTGGTTTGGGGGAACATGGAAGAAGACGAAGGTACAATAGAGGGACATATTGACCGAAATCCAAAAAACCGGCTTCAAATGCATGTATTTCCGGAAGGTGATAAAGGAAAAGAGGCTGTAACACACTATAAGGTCCTGGAACGTCTGGGGTATGTAACTCTGGTTTCTTGCAAACTTGAGACCGGAAGGACACATCAGATTCGTGTGCACATGAAATATATTGGGCACACAATTTTTAATGATGAACGATATGGCGGGGATAAAATATTAAAGGGAACCACTTTTACCAAATACAAACAATTTGTGGAAAATGCTTTTAAGATACTGCCAAGACAGGCTTTGCATGCCAAGACCCTTGGTTTTGTACATCCCAAAAGCGGTGAAATGATGCGTTTTGATAGTGAAATACCTGCAGACATGGCACATTGCATTGACAAATGGAGAAACTATTCAAAGCATTCTCAATAATTATAAATTTTGTTGATAGAGGTATTGAAAGTCTTTTTGCACTTATAAAGGAATTCCCTAAAATCCTCTTTACTTTTACCATTAAATAACAATAAAATGAAGATTCTGCTTTCTCCTGCTAAATCACTTGACTTTGAGAGGCCATTGCCCTCCGGGAAATATTCAGAACCGAAGTTTCTTGAGCAATCTGAAAAAATAAATAAAGTATTGTTGAAGAAAAACCCCAAAGCCTTGTCCAAATTGATGGGTATTTCCAATGATCTGGCTGAATTAAACTGGGAGCGCAATCAGAAGTTTATGCTTCCTTTCACACCGGAAAATTCCCGCCCGGCTATTTATGCTTTTAATGGGGATGTATATCAGGGTTTAGATGCATATAGCATATCCGGAGATAAATTGGAAAAGTTGCAGGACACACTTAGAATTCTTTCTGGACTATATGGTGTTCTAAAACCATTCGATTTAATTCAACCCTACCGTTTGGAGATGGGAACACAATTAAAAATTGGTCGAAAAAAGAACCTTTACGATTTCTGGAAACCTTCAATAACTAACTTTTTAAACGAAGAGCTTGAAGAGGGAGAGCTGTTTATTAACCTTGCCAGCAATGAGTATTTTAGTGCTGTGGATGCTAAAAAATTAAAAACAGAAATAATTACACCGGTATTTAAAGATTGGAAAAACGATAAACTCAAGGTGATAAGTTTCTTTGCAAAAAAAGCGCGGGGTTCAATGGTCCGATATATACTGGATACCGATGCGAAAACTCTTGAAGACATAAAGGGATTTAACCTGGATGAATATATCTACAGCAAGGAGCATACTTTAAAAGAAAATCAACCTGTATTTATCCGATAGAATAATTTTCTGTTGCAAACGTTTATAATACGAACTTCTATTTATAAACAAGTTGCAATGAAGAAATTTGGTTTTGTTTTACTTGGCTTTTTAGTATTTACATTAAGCTGTTCAGACAGGGATGATAATGTAGATACAATCAATATCCGTATCAAGAACGATAGCAGCATTAATTTTGATGAAGTACAAGTAGGGACTAATGAAGAATTATATACAAATATAGCCCCTGGCGAATATTCAAATTATTTGGTATATGAGGTGGCTTATAAGTATGCTTTTGTTGAAATTAAGTCCGGTGAAGATACCTATGTTTCCTTACCGCCTATAGATTTTGTTGGTGAACAGGAACTCCCCATTGGTTTTTACACCTATAAGCTTAGTGTTAACGAGGAAGGAGAAGTTGGATTTGAGTTTGCTGTGGATTAGGCTTTCCCTTTGGCGCTTTTTTTCTTGACCACAACGGTTTTTCCTTTAGACTTTTTAGGTCTGCGGGCTCCGTAAGATTTATTGGAAATCTTACCTTTTTTGGTTTTTATATCCCCTTTACCCATAATTCCTGTTTATTTCTTTCAAGTTACAAAATTTGGCAGAAAACTGCAATTTGATGTTTTGCCTTTTTCCAAAATACTATCTTTATAAAATAGATAATATACAAAGACATCAACGATAACCGGTATTCAAATTGTTTTTACACACCCACCCTTATGAACCTTTTTTATTTGAGGATACTACAAAACTAATTGTAGGTACCTTGCCACCACCCAGATTTTCTACTGGAGATTTGAAGGAAGGAGATGTTAATTTTTGTTATGGAAGCAAGGATGGACAGTTATGGCCTATTTTAGACCAAATTTTTGGTTTGAATTTAAAATACGAATCAACCAGGGAAGCTGTGAAACAGCGTAAGGATTTTCTGAAAGAGCGAAAAATAGGGATTTGTGATATTGTCCAGAGCGCAAATCGATTAAAAGTGGATGCATCTGATTTGGGCATGAAGAATGTTAACCTAAGAGACCTTATAGGATATTTAAATAAATACAGCAAGGTGGATACCCTTTTGTTTACAGGGGGAAATAGTAAGAACGGGCCGGAATATTTTTTCAGAAGACTAATGAAACAAAACGGTCTGTCGCTGGAGCCGGTATCTGAAGAAGTACCCAAAGTACATAAATTTAAGATGGTTGGAGATTTAAATAGAACTATCAGGACGGTATCCTTAACAGCGCCATCCGGATCTGCCAATAGGGCTGTTGGTAGTTTTATTTCGTACAAAAGGAGAAAGGCAGAAAATCCCGGATATACAACTGTGCAGTTCAGGGTAGATCAGTACCGCGATTTTTTTTAAGGGATATATCTTAAAAGCCATTAAGGCCTTATAATTATGGTGGCTTACTGAAAAAATTACTTCTGTACAATTACGTAGTAATATGGTGAAGATTGCTTTAAAAACAGAAATTCAAATATAAATGGGTGTTAGTTTTTTGATGAAGTCAATTTATTTTGTGATTTGCCTGTTTTACAGCTAAAAATTATAAATTAATGCGGATATTTAGTGACCTGAAACCAATAATAAGAGTAAATAAAAGGGTTTCAATAGAATAGTTAATATTATTTATGCACAAGACGGAAAGATTAGAGGAGTTTAAAAAATCGGTTACAAATAAGTTCTATGTATACAACAGCTTATTTTTAAACCTGCCTTACAGGAATATTGAAAATGTGGGAAGGCTCATTCCCCTATTGTTTTATCAATGCGAGAAAGGGCTTGGTTCCGGCAAAAACCCAAAACAAATCTTAGATCTTTTTTTTCAGAACTACGCGAATATTGATGCTGAAAAAGATAGAATCGATTTTATGTTCCGGATCATTCAATATGTTGAGAGGCAGGTAGTATTGTATGATAGTGTAGAAGATGCTGCTTTTCCAAAGCTTCACGAACACACGAGTTCTCTATCCATAAAAGACTACTTTCAGTTAGTAGATAAAAACAAAAGCTGGGATAAAATCGCAAAGAAATTGTCAACCTTTAGTGCACGGATTGTTCTAACGGCTCATCCGACTCAGTTCTATACACCGGCTGTGCTTGATATTATTGAAGAATTAAAGACACTTATTCTTGAGGATAAGATTAATGATATTGATGTAGTGCTTCAACAATTAGGGCTGACTTCTTTGATAAATTCAAAAAAGCCTACACCCTTGGATGAGGCAAAAAATATTATTTATATCCTTAGAAATGTATACTATGCTGCGGTTGGAGATTTATTTGCCTATATTAAAAACAACATAGAGAATGATGATTTTGATAATTATAATATTATAAAACTTGGGTTTTGGCCAGGTGGTGATAGGGATGGTAACCCCTTTGTAACGGCTGATGTCACCAGAGATGTGGCTGATGAACTGCGTATTAATTTAATGAAATGTTACTATAACGATCTTAAAATCCTTCGCAAGAAACTTACGTTTAAAGACCTTCGCCCTGCCTTGAACGAACTAAGGGACCAGCTTTATGTCTCTATGTTCGACCCTAAAAAAGTGGTGAGCTACGATGATATTATAGGGCCATTAATCACAGTACGTGAGATATTGATAGACAAGTACAATTCACTTTATCTTAAACAACTGGATGATCTAATTGATAAGGTAAAAATATTTAAGACACATTTTGCCACACTTGATATCCGACAAGACCATAGTCAACATAAATTGGTGGTTGAAACGGTACTTAGAACTTATGGTTACCTTAACGACAGCCTTGATGAGCTTTCTAAAGCTAAATTGACGAATTTACTCATTAATGAAAATTTGAAATTAGATCCTAAAGATTTCGATAATGAAATTGTAAAGGATACAATTATTAATATCTCCCACCTAAGGGATATTCAGAACAAAAATGGTGAAGAGGGTTGTAATCGTTATATTATAAGCAATTCTGAGGATATCTATTCTGTTCTGTTTGTTTATGCGCTATTCAGATGGTGTGGTTGGGAGAAAGGTAATATCACTTTTGATATCATTCCTTTGTTTGAGACAATGAATGGTATGGATACGGCGGAAAACACTATGCAATCCTTATTTGATTTGCCTGACTATCGTTACCACCTGGAAACGCGTGGTAACAGGCAGACCATGATGCTCGGATTCTCTGATGGCACGAAGGATGGAGGTTATTTAAAAGCCAATTGGTCTATTTTAAAAACTAAGGAGGTTTTGTCGAAAGTATGTTCAGGGAACGGAATAAATGCTATATTTTTTGATGGAAGGGGAGGCCCACCGGCGCGTGGAGGAGGAAAAACACATCGCTTTTACGCCGCACAAACCAAGGATATTGCAAATAATGAAATACAATTAACCATACAGGGCCAGACTATAACAAGCACATATGGTACCAAGGAGCAATTCATGCATAATTCTGAACAGTTGCTAACTGCCGGATTGTCAAATAACCTTTTTGGTAAAGAGAATGTGATCTCCAGGGAATCACGAAAGTTAATGGAAGAACTTTCCGATTTGAGTTATGACAAATACGATGCACTCAAACAGCATAAAATGTTTATCCCTTATTTGGAAAACAGGAGTACATTAAAATATTATAACAAGGCGAATATTGGCAGTAGGCCGGGGAAGAGAGGTCAGAAGGCAAAATTGGAACTCACAGATCTGAGAGCAATATCCTTTGTAGGGTCCTGGAGCCAGCTTAAACAAAATGTTCCCGGGTATTTTGGCATAGGTACTGCTATTAATAAACTGAAAGATGAAGGAAGGCTAAAAGATTTAAAGAAACTGTTCAGGGAAGTACCTTTCTTTGAAACCTTAATGTTAAACAGTATGATGTCTTTGTCTAAGTGTTATTTTGAACTCACGAGTTATATGAAGGATGATCAGGAATACGGGGAATTCTGGAATATCCTGCACGATGAATACCTGCTTTCAAAAAAAATGTTATTGCTTATCAGCAATTCTGATATACTCATGGAAAACGAAGCTGTTTCAAGGGAATCGATTAAAATCAGGGAAAATATTGTTTTGCCCCTCCTGGTAATACAGCAGTATGCCCTTCATCAGATTAGTGAGAATTCGGATTATAAGGAGCAATATGAAAAAATAGTCACACGCTCGCTGTACGGCAACATTAATGCCAGTAGGAATTCAGCTTAATACAACGATAACTTTGATGTAGTCCAAATCACTTTTGCTTATGCCGCCTTTATACTTCTGAATGGCATATTCAAAAACAGGCTAGTATTGACGGCCCCCTTGAAGCAGCCAGTTTTTAGCCTGCTCTATATTGTGAAACAGGCGTACATTTTGATCCCGGTTCAATAACACCGTTTCAACAAAATAGCTGGTATTATAGGTTAACGGGTTTAACTCTACCCAGGCTATTCGAAATTTATTGTCAATCCCCAGTTTTTCAAAAAGATCACCGTATTGATATGCTTCGATAGCCTCCGGAGGTGTGGTTGTATATGCAATACCAAGAACGTTGAAACAATTCCTGGATCTGCAATTATCTACTATTTTTGACCATAGCCTGGTGGCGAATTGAATATCTTTATTTCCATTGGAATGTACTTGAATAAAACCCTCCATTGGTTTTATTATAATTTCATTCTCTCCCAGGGTATTCCTATCCATCTCCATAATTAACTTATTAAAAGTCGCCATTTCAGAATTTTTATCTTCAAAAAAGATCACTTGAAGCTCATAAAAGGCTCACAAAATAAATAATTCTTTATTGAATAGACAATGGTTATTTATATATATTTCATCTTTTCCCAGAATATTTCACATTACGTTAACCTTTGTAAAACATTAAAATAATTGAGGACCCATTTAAAAATAATTCACAGTAATACAGCAATGATTTTTAGTCCATTTTACTGCTCATAATTCCATAGAATACCTGAATGCCATAAGCAATCTGGCCAATTTTTAAATTTTCGTTCGGACTGTGTTGATTGTTGTCCGGATTTACAAGTGGAACCAGAAATGCGGGAATTTTAAGTTCATTGATAAATGGTGCAATGGGTACGGTACCACCCATGATTCTGATTTGTACGACATCCTCTGAGAATGTTTTTTTAAATGTATCTGCAAGGAAAATACCATATGGATTGTCCAGATCCGTTCTGAATGCATCTGTGACAGTACCTTCCGTAATGGTAATGATTTTATCGTGTTTCATTCGTTGACTTTTATCCGGGACATCAGCCATTACATAATACCCTTCGTTTTCCACATGTTTCTTAACAAGATTTTTCAAACGAACTCCATCAGTTTCGGGCACCAACCGGATATCTATTTCGGCAGTTGCACTTTCTGGTACAATGGTACGCGCTTTTTCACCAACCCATCCCGAAGACAACCCCCGAATATTTAATGAAGGATATTGCAGGGCTTCCTGATAAAATGCACCCACTTTCTCAGGCTGTTTAATGGCCAGATGGTCATTGATTGTTTTGGCATCATCCGGTACACTCCGGAGTATATTTAATGTTGATTCGTCCATGCTAATGCCGTCATAGTAACCATCAATGATCACTTTTCCATCTTTATCTTTCATACTGGCTAATACCTGCGCCAATTGAAACCCTGGATTTGGGGCATAATTCCCATAATGCCCACTGTGCTGCGGATTTATTGGCCCGTAGGTAGTAAGCGTTAAAGTAGTTATGCCTCTTGTACCATATGCAATTGTAGGTTTCCCTGAGGAATGTACAGGACCATCTGAAATGATCAGGAAATCTGCTTCCAACAATTCGCGATATTCCTTTACCGCCTTTGGCAGAGGGGCACTGCTTTTCTCTTCTTCACCGTCCAATATTACCTTAATATTAAACGGAATTTTTACATTGTTTTTTTTCAGAAGATCTATGGCATTAAGGAACATAACAATGGGGCCCTTATCATCTGAGGTAGAGCGGCCAAATAGGCGCCAGTCATAGTCGAAGTCCTCTTTTAGATCATCAAACGACAGTGTTTTCCATTCGTCACCCTCCTTTGATTTTAGTACTACTTTATAAGGATCCGGTTGATCCCATTTAGAGGGATCCACAGATTGCCCATCAAAATGCATATAAAAAAGGATAGTAGGTTTGTCATCTTCCATAGGGAGGGCAGCAAAAAAAAGTGACTCTCCTTCTGTGGGAAGTACCGATGAATTAAATCCTCTTTCATTAAATTTTTTAGTTAGCCATGAAAGGTTTCTGTTAATATCCGAATGATCAAGCGCATCATTGGGGATTGCGACAAATTCTGTTAATTCATCAATAGTATGCCGAACCTGCGATTTTAGTTCAGTGTCTTGTGCATTGTTAATCCATAAAACAAGAAGAAATAACGGAGCTAATAATTTTTTCATAGGAGCTTAGATTGATAAAGATTTAAAAATAGGTAATTCTATGGGTTGATCAAATGCTTTACTCTTAAAATAAGCAGGCGAATTAAAAGGATAAAGGGAAAGCCATGAAAAAAAAGATCAAACCAGTCCAGGAGTGTCATCCCTATACCACCTCCAAAAATCCATTTTATTTTACCCCATATATGAGGCTCAGGGAAAAAAGGAGCCAACCCCAGGGTCAGACATAACAAAATTATAATTTTCAAATTGTTGATTATACTCATGGTAGAGGTTTTATGGTTTTTATAAAATCTGAAATACCGGCCGTGCCTTGTTGTGATAGCATTTTAATAAAAGCTGAACCTATTATAGCTCCCTTGGCTGTCTTTGTCGCTTGTTCGAAAGTCCGGGCGTTGCTTATTCCAAATCCTACAATTTGTGGATTTTTTAGATTCATCCGGGCTATTCGTTCAAAGTAAGCTTCCTGTTCTGCCCCTAATCCATTTTTAGCGCCGGTGGTACTTGCCGAACTTACCATATAGATAAACCCGTCTGAAGCTTCATCTATTTGAGAAATGCGTAATTCACTTGTTTGGGGAGTGATCAGGAATATATTAATTAAGTTATACTTCCTGAAGATTGCTTCATATTCCTCCAGATATACGTCCAGCGGTAAGTCTGGGAGTATGAGCCCATCTAAACCTGTTTCCTTGCATTTTTTACAGAAATTCTCCACCCCGTACTGCAAAACAGGATTAAAATACCCCATAATTATCAAGGGGATTGAAACGGTTTTTCTAATGTCTTTTAATTGATTAAACAGTAACTCCGTTCCCATGCCATTTTTCAAGGCTATGGTGGAACTTTTCTGAATGGTGGGCCCATCTGCAAGCGGATCGCTGAAAGGCAAGCCTATTTCTATCATATCAACACCTTGTTTTTCCAAATCCTGAATTATGGAAACCGTGTCATTTAAATTGGGAAAACCGGCAGAGAAGTATATGGAGAGCAGTTTTTTATTTTCACCCAGTTTTTTATGTATTCTGTTCTTCATTTTAAACAACTTCAGGTTATTTTTTATTGAAACCATTTATAATTTGAAATAATCAATATAGGTCTGTAAATCTTTATCCCCTCGTCCGGAGAGGTTCACCACAACAATATCATCCTGTTTAAATTTTCTGTAATCAAAAATGGCGAATGCATGTGATGTCTCTATTGCGGGAATAATACCTTCTAATTGGGATACCAATAGTCCTGCGGTCATGGCTTCATCATCTGTAATTGAAATAAACTCACCCCTTCCTGAGGTGTACAGATTGGCGTGCATAGGTCCAACGCCAGGATAATCCAGACCTGCGGAGATTGAATATGGTTCTGTTATCTGACCGTCACCTGTTTGCATTAGTAGGGTTTTACTGCCATGAATGATGCCTACTTTACCCAAAGCCGAAGTTGCTGCACTTTCTCCCGAATGAATTCCTTTTCCTGCTGCTTCCACGGCAATAATTCCAACATCTTCATTATCCAGATAATGATAATATGCGCCTGCTGCATTGCTTCCGCCACCTACGCATGCAACAATATAATCAGGGTTGGGGGTTCCTTCTTTTTCAAGTAGCTGAGACTGTATTTCCTCCGAAATCACAGCTTGAAATCTGGCAACCATATCGGGGTAGGGATGAGGACCAACAACAGAACCAATAATATAATGGGTGTTTACCGGATTATTTATCCAGTCGCGTATTGCCTCATTTGTCGCATCTTTGAGGGTTCTGCTACCTGACAAGGCGGGTCTTACTTCTGCCCCTAACATTTTCATTCGTGCCACATTAGGTGCCTGACGCGCAATATCTATTTCGCCCATATAAACCACGCACTCAATACCCATAAGGGCACAAACTGTTGCCGTGGCCACACCATGCTGTCCTGCTCCTGTTTCTGCAATAATTCTGGTCTTACCTAATCTTTTTGCCATTAATATTTGCCCAATCGTATTGTTGACTTTATGGGCGCCTGTATGACATAAATCTTCTCTTTTCAGATAAATTTTAGTTTGATATTTATCTGAAAGACGTTTTGCAAAATAAAGAGGGGTAGGTCTTCCAACATAATCTTTCAATAATGCGCGAAATTCTTCAATGAACGATGTTTCTTCCATAATCTGAAGATAGTTTTGCCTTAGTTCTTCAGTATTCGGATATAGCATTTCTGGTATAAATGCTCCGCCAAACTCTCCGTAATAACCTTTTTCATTAACGTGATAAGTCATCTTCATATGTTTTTATGAGCTGGTTTCAAATAACCGTTTTTTAAATTCTTCTAATTTATCAATATCCTTCAGGCCGGGAGCAGATTCAAATTTACTGTTGACATCAATAGCATAGCAGTATTTAGATTCTTCCTTTTTAAGAAACTCTAAAAGATTATCAAGCTCCCCCGGACCAATTCCTCCACTCAGGAAATAAGGCTTTTTAGACGAATACCCCTTAAGAGCCTCCCAATTAAAAGTATATCCATTACCACCGGGTAACTTCCCCTTTGTGTCAAATAAAAAGAAATCAGTTGAATTCTCATAAGAGCTTAGTTGCGAAAAGTTAAAACCGTCTTTAATACTAAAGACTTTAAGAATGTCTGCCTTAATGTTTTGTTTTTTTAATCGCCCTTTCAGTTTCTCACAGAATTCAGGAGACTCATTTCCATGTAGTTGGATAGCATTTAAACCATATTTATTGGTATGGTTTATTATTTCATCAATATTTCCATCAACAAAAACCCCAACTTTGCCAGTTGTCCTGGATAAAAGTGGTATTGGGCCATCAAAGTAACGTTTGGATGGTTTCCAAAAAATAAACCCGAGGTAATCCGGTTGCAAATCTGCAACTTCCTCAATATTATGCTTCATGCCACAGATTTTTAGTTTCATGTTGCCATTTGTTTTATAAACTCTGCCGCACTCTCCCCCGGGTTTGTTGTCTTCATGAAGTTTTCTCCAACTAAGAAACCCTCATACCCTTGTTCTCTTAGCATTTTAATGGAGGAAACGGAACTGATACCACTTTCCGAGACTTTGACAAATTCATCAGGAATGAGTTTTGACAGGGAAATGCTGGTTTCTAAATTTACTTCAAAGTTTTTTAGGTTCCGATTATTTACCCCTAACATATCCAGGCTGGGCATTATTGATTTGACTAATTCTTCTTCATTATGAACTTCCAATAAAACATCTAACTGAAGGCTTTTGGCCAATTCGGAAAAGTCCTTAATTTCTTTTCTGGTCAAAATAGCAGCGATAAGTAATATAGTGTCAGCGCCATGGGATCGGGCTTCTATGATCTGGTATTCATCTATAATGAACTCTTTTCTCAACAGTGGAAAATCTGCGGCGGCTCTCGCTATAATCAAATCATCAAGGGATCCCCCAAAATATTTGCCATCTGTTAAAACAGACATCCCGCAGGCCCCTGCATTTTTATACCCAAAAGCTACGTCCTGAACGCTGGAATTTTGATTGATCACAGATTTGGAAGGCGACCTTCTTTTGTACTCCGCAATAATCCCGGTTTTACTTTTTCTCAGTGAATTAGCCAGGGATACAGGGTTTCTTTGGAAGAGCAAAGAGGCTTCCAATTGCCTGACGGGGATTATGGTTTTTTTAAGCTGTAATTCCCTTTTCTTATCAGCCACTATTTTTTCTAATATATCCATCAGGCGCTTAATTGCTGTAATTTCCTTAAGGCATTTAAGCCATTTAGGCTAAGTAATGACTCCTTTGCTTTTTCAAAACCTTGTTTTGGGCTGACATCCAATACCGTGGCGATAGCAACTCCGGCATTGGCACAGACTACATTGTTTTGCGCTTCTGTACCTTTTCCTTGTAAAATATTCATAAATATTTGTGCAGATTGGTCAATACTTTCACCTCCCGCTATTTCACTTTGCGATACAATTTCTACTCCAAAATCCGAAGGATTTAAAATAGCTTCGGCATTGTTGGAAATAGTTTTGGTGCTTCCCGTCAATGAAATTTCATCATATCCATCTAAAGCATGGAGAACCATATATTTTTTATCGGTATTCTGATAGAGATACCCATACATACGTGCTAACTCCAAATTAAAAACACCTACGATTTGATTTTTGGGAAAGGCTGGATTTACCATGGGTCCCAGCATGTTAAAAAAAGTCTTGACTGCAAGTTCACGTCTAATGGGGGCTACATTTTTCATTGCAGGATGAAACAAGGGGGCATGTAGCACACATATCCCGGCTTCGTCTATTGATTTTCTGAGAAAGTCCCGATCATTGCTGAATTTCACGCCCAGAAATTCCATAACATTACTGCTCCCGCAGGCAGATGATACCCCATAATTACCGTGCTTGGTAACCCTAATGCCCGCTCCTGCAGTAACAAAGGAGGCCAGAGTAGAAATATTAAAGGTGTCCTTACCGTCACCGCCAGTACCACAAAGGTCAATCGGATTGTATTCAGACAGATCTATAGCCAGGCAAAGCTCCAAAAGTGCATCCCGGAACCCTTCCAATTCTTCGATAGTAATAGTACGCATCATATATACTGTCAGAAATGCCGCAACCTGACTGTTATTATAGGTTCCTTTGGCCATATTGACCAATACCTGTTTTGCATCTTCTTTGGAGAGGATGTCATGATTGATCAGTTTGTTTAATATCTTTTTCATTAATTTTATTTTTAATGCAGTGCGAAAAGCAGTTTAATTACCCATGAGCCAATTTTTAAGAATTTGCTTCCCATCCGGAGTTAGGACAGATTCAGGATGAAATTGCACCGCGCAAACATCATGGGTTTTATGTCTTAATGACATTACCTGGCCTTTCTCATCAAATGAGGTGGCTTCCAGAACATCCGGAAGCTGTGGATCTACCACCCAGGAATGATATCTTCCTACTACAATTTCTTCTGGTAATCCATCAAATAAAGGCTCATTCTTTTCAAGGATTATTTTTGTGGCGACTCCATGATAAACTTCATCCAAATTTATCAATTTGCCTCCAAATACTTCAGCTATTGCCTGTTGGCCAAGACAAACCCCAAATATACTTTTAGATGATGCATATTTGGCAATTATTTCTTTAAGGAGCCCGGCTTCATCAGGTATACCAGGACCTGGAGAAAGTACAATTTTCTCATAGTCATCAACTTCCTTCAACTTTAACTGGTCATTTCGTTTAACCACCACTTCGCACCCCAGATCTTCCAGATAATGTACCAGATTGTAAGTAAAACTATCGTAATTGTCTATAACCAGTATTTTGTTCATTTCTAATTTATTGTCCTTTGTCAAATAGTTTCTGCAATGATCAGGGCCTTATTTAGAGCTCCTAATTTGTTGTAAGTTTCCTGTAACTCCTTTTCCGGCTCGGAGGCAGCAACAAGTCCTGCTCCTGCCTGGTAATGAAGCTGGTGATTCTTGCTTAAAAATGTCCGGATCATAATGGCATGATTAAAATCCCCGTCAAAATCCATAAATCCAATGGCGCCTCCGTAATAATCTCTGTTGGTGGTCTCGTACTTTTCAATAAGTTGCATGGCCATGTGCTTAGGTGCCCCGCTCAGGGTTCCTGCAGGAAATGTGTCTGCCACAACTTTCATGGTTGGAGTTTCCTTTTTCTTGTGCCCGGTAACTTTCGAAACCAGATGTATGACATGAGAAAAGAACTGAACTTCCTTATAGTTTTCAACATTTACCATATTGCCGTGCCGGCTCAGATCATTACGCGCAAGATCTACCAGCATAACATGTTCGCTATTTTCCTTTGCATCTTCCGTCAGTTTTTTAGCCAGTAATGCATCCTCTTCATCATTTCCGGTTCTTTTAAAAGTACCCGCAATTGGATGTATTTCAGCTTTGCCATCTTTAACTATCAATTGTGCTTCTGGTGAACTGCCAAAGATCTTGAAGTCTCCGTAATCAAAATAAAACAGATATGGCGAAGGGTTAATAGAGCGAAGGGCCCGGTAAACGTTAAATTCATCCCCTTTAAACCCTTGTGAAAACCTTCTGGAAAGTACCAATTGAAAAACATCACCTCTTTTGCAATGTTTTTTAGCAAGGGAAACGTGTTCTTTATATTCTTCATCATTCAGGTTTGAGGAAGGTTCGCCCTCCTTTCTGAAGTTATACGAGGCAAAATTTCGTATATTAAGAAGTTGTTCAATTTCCGAAATATTGTTGTCAGAATTATAGCAATGGGCAAATATATAAGCCTCATTCTTAAAGTGATTTATGGCAATTATGTTTTGATATACTGCATAATATATGTCAGGAATATCCAGTGCGCCTGCTTTTTTTGTGATGGAAATATCTTCAAAGTATCTTACTGCATCATAGGACATGTATCCGAACAACCCATTGTTGATAAATTTAAAGCCATTGGAAGTGGTCTTAAATTTTTGGCTGAATTCATGAATGATTTCCACGACATCCGTTTCACGATTTATGGCTATTTTACTATCAGATTTGTCTGGAAATAATTGAATAATTTGTTCATCCTTCACCTTGACAGAGGCTATTGGATTGCAGCAGATATATGAAAAGGTATTGTCGTTGGCCCTGTAATCACTACTCTCCAAAAGAATACTATTGGGAAATCTATCGCGGATTTTTAGATATACACTGACAGGGGTAATAGTGTCCGCAAGTATTTTTTTATAATATGTTTTAAGTTCATATGGCATGACTGCAACTTTTTAGTTTCTGATACTAACCATTAAAAATCAAAAAGGCTTGTCGCGATAGACAAGCCTTTTCGTATAGTTATACTACAATGGTGCTTAGTTCACGACTTAAGACGTAAGTTATTCCACCACCAAGTATTTACTATTCTAAATTTCATAGAGTCAAATATATAAAGGAATTTCATAAATACAAATCAATTTAAAGGAAATATAAACCGGGATTAGAATATTCCCAAAAACGATGTTAGTTAAGAGTATGACTAATTAATACTTCAACTCCAACCTTTCAGATCTATATAAAATATCTGTTTGCCCCCAATTTCCTGTTT
>Ga0316195_10000027_pt1 | contig 36298 bp, 29 predicted proteins | sample Phised1_MG_FD_204937 | JGI IMG/M metagenome (GOLD analysis project Ga0316195, IMG submission 204937) | Coastal sediment microbial communities from Maine, United States - Phippsburg sediment 1 | ecosystem: Environmental > Aquatic > Marine > Coastal > Sediment | place: USA: Maine | collected...
TCGATGTTTTCATGTCAGAGAGTTTCCGTGAACAGACTCGAGCCGCACTCGCCGCCATCAAGAAGAGCGGGACGAGCGATATCCTGGGCAAGACTCTTAATATCGAGGTCTGCCGCCTGGATGGAAGCGTGTTTCCTGCTGAACTAATCCTGACCCTGCATCAGAACAGGCACTTACTCACCGGCGTTCTACGGGACGTGTCCGAAGAAAAAAACGCGGAGCGCGCGCTCAGGCGAGCTCAAAAAATGGAAGCGATCGGGCAATTAACCGGTGGCATCGCCCACGATTTCACAAATATTCTTGGCATTATCATTGGCAACCTGGAGTTCCTGATGCGGCCAGAATTAAACCCAAGCAACCCCAAGGAACACCTGGACATCGCCTACAAGGCTGCGATGCGCGCCACCGCCCTGACAAAGCAGTTATTGAATTTCGCACGCACCAAGCCAGCCGATGCCAAACCCACCAACGTCAATAGCGTCATCAGCGATATGAGCAGCCTGCTGGCGCGATCTGTAACACAGCAGATCTCAATGCGTTACAACCTCGCCGAAGATATCTGGCCGACTAACATTGATCCTGGCGACCTGGAGGACAGCCTTCTGAACCTTGCGATCAATGCCAGGGACGCAATGGAAAGCGGGGGCGAGTTAACCATCACTACCGCCAACCCGGTTATCGACAAAAACAACGCAAGCTCTTATGGATCCATCCCGCGGGGACAGTATGTAGAAGTGTCCATTAAGGACACTGGCTGCGGGATTTCAAAAGGCGACCTGGATAAAGTCTTCGAACCCTTTTTCTCAACCAAGGAACGCGGGAAAGGCACCGGCCTGGGGCTCGCGATGGTGTTCGCATTTGTCGAGCGATCAAAGGGTTACATCAAGGTCAATTCCGAGCTGGGGGTTGGGACCGAATTCAGAATATTCCTACCGAGACTCCGGTCGGAAAGTGCCACGGAAGATCTGGGTAACCGCTTGGCATTCCCCGAACTCCCTGGTGGAACAGAATGGGTCCTGGCGGTGGACGACGAAGTCGATTTGACGACTCTCGCCAAGGCGAACCTGACAAGCCTCGGCTACTGCGTTGTAACCGCAAACAATGCGGCCCAGGCCCTTGAGGTACTCGATTCCGGCCAGCATATTGACATATTATTCACAGATACTGTCATGCCTGGATCGTTGAACGGGATTGAACTCGCAGCAGAGGCTCTGAAACGGCACCCCAACCTTAAGATATTGATAACCACAGGATTTACCAATATCAAAGGCGATCGGCCTGGTGGCCAAAAGGTATTGAACAAGCCTTATACCAAAGCGGAATTAGCTTCACGAATTCGTAGAGCACTGGACTCAGCTTGAGCGTCAGGTGAAAGCGGATGTGCGAACTCAGGACGGGACCCATATTGAATCAGACAAACAGACCTGACCTTCTGGTTATTGATGATGAGACTGAGATGGGTAAGTACATCAGTCTTGTCGCAGAAGAAAACGGGTTTTCGGCAACTGCCATTGACGACACGGATAACTTCGAATCGGTTTATAGCCGAGATATCTCCGTAATCATCCTGGATATGTTCATGCCGAGACGAGATGGCGTTGAGATACTCCGCTTCCTCGCTGAAGACAGGTTCCGCGGGCACATCATTATTATCAGTGGCTTCGACTCCAGCGTGCTGCATTCCGCCATGGAACTGGCCGCCGCCCATGGGCTGAAGATACTGGGAGCCCTGTCAAAACCCATTCTGTACAACGATATCCAGGCCTTGCTGCTTAAGGGCTCCCAAGACTATACCAGTGACGATCCCACCCTGGCGGGTGAGGTTATCCTGCCCACCCGTGAAGACTTCATTATGGGCCTTGAGCGACTGGAATTTGAGCCCTACATGCAACCCCAGATCGATATCAATACGGGGCGCCTGCTAGGGGTGGAAGCACTGGTGCGATGGATACACCCTACCCTGGGCATACAAACACCCGATATCACAATCCCCATGGCGGAAAGCGAAGGCCTGATGGATGAATTGACCTATCAGGTGCTGGAAAAAACCGTTAACTGGATTAGGATCTGGAAAGATGCAGGCCTGAGTCTGCGGGCCAGCGTTAACATTTCCGCCTCAACAATTATCGACCTGTCGCTTCCCGAACTGGTTGACTCCTATCTTCGGGCAAAACAACTTCCTCCCGGACACCTGGCCCTTGAAGTCACCGAGCAGACCTTGATGGGACAACTGTCAACGTCGCTGGATATTCTCACCAGGCTCAGACTGAAAAACATCGAGTTGTCGATCGACGACTTTGGTACAGGTCACTCTTCACTGATTCAGCTTTACCGTGCACCATTCTCGGAAATCAAGATTGATCGTTCCTTCGTTTCGAAGGCGACCGAACAAAAAGAAGCCCGGGCCATCGTGGAAATGACTATTGTCCTGGCCCACAAACTAAACATGAAGACCGTCGCCGAAGGCGTCGAAGACTCGATGACCATGGATTTGCTTAAGGAACTGGGTTGTGACGTTGCCCAGGGCTTTTACATCGCCCGCCCCATGCCGCCAGAAGAACTGCTTGATTGGGAAAAGGCGCGCTCAGGCACAAGATAAAGACCTTTCCTGCTCACTTGAGCCCATAAAAAAACCACCAGCCCGGTCTCGGCCTGGTGGTTTTAACTGTGCTACGCAAATAACTGCTTGAGCCGGGTTCTCAGCCTGGCAGAGCGAGAAACAAGTTTTAGCTTCTCTTGAACTTGGCGATCACACCCTTAACGGTGTCCTGCCAGGTCTCATATTTCCAGTCTGTCATTTCACCCGCATCAAAGAAAATGCCATCACACTGTGGGCAGCGCTCCAGTTCAAGATGCTTCTGCTTTTCGTCTTTGACGGCGGCCATAACCACGTTGCAGGAAGGGCAGTTAATATCCTTCAGTGCATTAAAGGCCTTTGACTTGTGCTGTTTACCGTAGTCCATCCAATCGGCAAACCATTCCTCTTTAATCTTCTCGAGCACATCGGGCAGCGCGAATATTCCGCCGCATTCGGGGCATCGATTGATGGCGATCTTGCGGCCGTGAGTCTTTACTTCCATCTCTGGATGAAGTGGACATTTCGGACATTCCATAAACCCTAACTCCTCGGTTTTTCATTCTGGTTATCGCCGGGAGAGTGCGACAAGGCCATGGCTGGCCCTTCGCATCTTGCTCTTCCAACATTCTAGGTGCCGTGATAACACGGCGAATATAGACGGTCAAGACAGAAGCAGGACCACCCCCCAAGCACTAGGGATTATCAAGAACAATTCCGGATAAAACAAGGCTGGCCTCACCTTTTGGGGTGAGGCCAGCCTTTGGTTTCATCAAACTTCATCCAATCAGGGACTGGATTCTCTCCAACCCCTTCTCATTATGGCTGCACTCCTCCATTGACCGGATTATCCGTCCAGCCCAGCGCGTTCCAGTCCACCTGCCCGGGATTGTGACAGTCAGAACAGCCCTGGCCTCCACCAAAGCCAAGAGCCATCTCTTTTGGAGCGACTTCGTGATTCACCTGGAGGTACATCTCGGTAGGCACGAACTCATACGCACCGCTGTATGTCTGGCCGGTGTATACAGCGCCGTCCTGCAATGCCAAATCCCAGTCATACTTGGCCCAATACGGGTTTGGTCCACCCTTCAGACCAAACAGGTGGGGAACCAGCATGGTGTTGTTGTTGGCATCGGCCACCTGGTTACCAATCATTTTCTTGAACGGATAAATCATGGCGCTCGGATCTGTGTAATCCGCCGCCGGGGCAGACATTACCACCGGGGTCGACACATACTGATCATTAACATTCATAATGATTTTCTGAGTCTTTCCATTATGGAAGCGCAACTCGGGTCGCACATTCAGGCCCCAGACAAAAGTGCCTTTCTTCTTGTCATAGGTAGGTTTGCCTGTGATCGGGTCGACAGGAATCGGGTCGATATCCTGACCGGCGTCTTCCCAATACCATTCCATCTTGGTAGGTAACTTCCTCGCGATAGCCGGAACGTGACATGCCTGGCAGGCAAGTCTCGGGTGAATGGAAACAGTATCCTGCACCGTTGTTCCAGTATGAATACTGGCCCGATCACCATGGCAGTCAGCACATTGCTTCATTACGCCTTCATCCACCGAATGGAATGGCATGCCACCAATACCGTGAGACAGCATCTCACCATCAGGACCGCGCTTCACACCATGGCAGGCAACGCAATCAAGATTGGCGCCATCGGTACCCATGTGAACATCGTAGTCCCTGGTAGTCGCCACCATATCTGTTGACAAGTCACCATGCTTCACATTGTCACCACCACCGGCAGCAGCGTGACAGGCAAGGCAGTTTTCGCGGGCGGGGGACCCGGCATTGTTTGCCACGCTCTGTGCTACCAGTTGAAGATCGACCGAAGGATCGGGCAACCCAGCTGTTGTGGGTGCCTTCTTATAGGTGCCTGACTGGTCATGACAGACCAGGCAGTCTACGTTCTTCGGATTTGAGAAGTCGTATGTCGCGTCTGCCAGGCCGTAACCTGCATGGCACTGGGAACAACGTCCTTCATTTGTCGGCACGGCGATACAGAAGTTATTTATAAAGTCAGCTTTACCGTGGATATCTGCCTCATAGCCTTCAACATTAGAGGCGACGCCATTCCAGGTAAAGTGACCGGTGGTAATGAAGTCATCGCCAATCTTGCCGTGGCAATCAAGACAACTTGTAGTCCCTTCATAAGTATTGTCAGTGAAATATACTTTATGCAGGGTTTCGGGATCGCTTAACGGCGGTACCGAGGCGACACAGTCGGCCACATCAACAACGCCATCTCCATTGATATCCTCATCCGGCAGATCCGCCACGCCATTCTGGTTAGTGTCCCAGCAACTTAAACCGTCACTGCCATCTGAACCGGGGGCACCAGCAGAACCCGCAGCGCCATCTGAACCGTCACTACCGCACGCAACCAGCCCGGCAGCAAGCAACCCCACTAGCAATATTCTAAATTTTGGGAATCTTCCTAACATTGTATTTTCCATAACAAACATCCATTTCGACAGTGGAAAACAAAAAAAAGGGACGCCTGCAAATGCAGGCGTCCCATCTTGAATTCTAGGCGCATCTTTAGGGCGCATCCGTGCAGGGGCAGAAGACATCCTGTGTAAATCCTTTTACCGAGGTCCGAACTACTTCTTAGCTATGTCTAATTTAGTCCTTTCTAATTTTTAGGCGCAATCCGTACTTTCCCTAGTGCGCCACCGGGGCTTCATTGGATCGAATCCAGTTACTAAATGACTCAAACCCATCCGGACCCCAATTGCATTGACAACAGGTCATCCGAAACCCCCTTTGGCCTTCGCACACCAGCCTGGGCGGTGACCTGGAAACTTTCTCCTCTTGTCAGAACAGGCTTGATATGGGGACCAATAATCCGCCATTCTGGTCAACCCGAATGATCAAAGCCGGTGGCGCGCTGATCATCAGGCAAGTACATTGAAAAGCCTTGGCGAAATTCTGTGGAGACGGACAAGCAATGAGTGATGCTCATATCGACAACAGCCCGGTCAACCCGGCGAATCCAGCCAAAAGTATGTCGATCATCGTTACCAAGGGAACCCTGGACTGGGCCTACCCTCCATTCATCCTGGCCACCACTGCGGCGGCCATGGGTATGAATGTAAGCATGTTCTTCACATTCTATGGTCTGCCCCTGTTACTCAAGGACCTGGATCTAAAACTGTCTCCCCTGGGTAATCCGGCCATGAAAATGCCCCTGGCCGGCATGCACATGGGCATGCCAAATATGGCATCGATGATTCCCGGTGTAGATGCGGCAGCCTCAACCATGATGAAAAACCTGATGAACAAGAAGGGAATCGCCTCTATCCAGGAACTTCGCGAACTTGCCCTGGATGCAGAGGTTAGACTGATCGCCTGCCAGATGACCATGGACCTGTTTGAATACGGCCTGGATGACATGATCCAGGGACCCGAACTTGGCGGAGCGGCCACCTATATCGAAGTCGCCAGCGGCTGCGACATCAATCTCTTCGTATAACCCCCCTACTCTCTGGACACCAACCAGAGACAACGCTTGGTGACAAATAACGATGGCAGACAAAGTTCTGGACGCAAAGGGATTGAGCTGCCCCTTGCCAATTCTGAAAAGCAAAAAAGCCCTTCAAAATGTGGCCCCGGGAGGAACCCTGGAGGTCCTGGCGACTGACCCGGGATCAGTGGCCGACTTCGCGGCATTTTGCCGAATGACCGGTCATGAACTCATTAAATCCGATTCGGCGGACGGGATCTTCAGATTTCTTATCAGGTGTCGCGCCTGACACTCCCCAGAGACCGGGAACCCGGAAGTCCAAATAACGTCCACCCGACAGGTATACTGGCGACTGTTCAGACTATGAGTTCACCACGATGAAGATACTTCCCGGATTGATGCTCGCGGCCGTTCTCGCTGTGGCTGGAAATTACCTGGCTGACCTGGTTGGCGTAGAACTCATGGGATTACCCAAGAGCCCGATAAGTCCCATCATGATGGCAATCGTGCTGGGTGTTCTGCTCAGAAATACCGTCAATCTTCCGGCCGCTGTCGAACCCGGAATCAAATTCAGCCTGCAACGCATACTGAGACTGGGCATTATCTTGCTGGGTATTCGTCTCAGCCTTGGCGAAGTCGGCCTGATCGGTCTCAAGGCCCTGCCGGTTATTCTCATCACGGTGACCGTGGCACTGGTGGTGGTGAACTTCGTCAGCAAGCGTCTTGGCCTGTCAGCCAGGATGGGCATCCTGATCGCCGTGGGCACCAGTATCTGTGGGGCCACAGCCATCATGGCCACGGCACCCACGATCAACGCCAAGGATGACGAGGTAAGCTACTCAGTGGCCTGTATCGCCCTGTTCGGCATGGCGGCCATGCTTGCCTACCCCTTCGCTGCACATTGGCTGTTCTCGGGCGATCCCGCCCTTAGCGGACTTTTCCTGGGTACCGCGGTGCATGACACTGCCCAGGTAGCAGGCGCCGGACTCGTATATCAGCAGTATTTCGGGGAGCCCAGGGCCCTGGATGTCGCCACCGTGACCAAGCTGGTGCGAAACCTGGGCATGCTGATTGTCATTCCGCTTATGTCCATCCTGTATCACCGACAATCCAGCGAAGGCGCCGAACCACCAGCCTGGTACAGCATGGTTCCGCTGTTCGTGATCGGCTTCGCCATGATGAGTCTGCTTCGCACGGTGGGCGATATGGGTGAGAAGGCCTTCGGGTTTATGGATCCGGGACAATGGAAGTTGGTGGTCAGCGTGACCCGGGAAACCGCCGGCTACTGCCTGGCGATAGCCATGGCGGCGGTAGGACTTGGAACCCGAGTCTCCAACCTGCGCTCCATCGGGCCCAGGCCCCTGATAGCCGGGCTCGTGTCCGCATTGATTGTCGGCGCCACCAGCGCACTGACACTGCTGGCTTTTTACTAGCCTGCCTGCACTGCCTAACGTCGCGCCCCGGCAAGACCCACGCCCAACAGCACAACCAGCATGGCCAGCCAGCCGCCCGGGTGCAGTTTCTCGCCCAGGAAAATGGCGCCGACCAGCACTGCCCAAAGCGGAATCAGGTAATTCATCAGCGACAGGAAGGTCGCCCCGGCGGTACGAATAAGCTGGAAATACACTACCGTGGCGTAGCCCGTGCAGAACACACCCAGCACGGTAACAGACAGCAGGGTTTGCCAGCCCAGATCGGCCCAGTCTCCCGGGGGCATGGCCAGCAAGGCCGGAACTATCATGACCAGGGCTGATATGCCCAACACCGCCAACGAGGCCAGCATGGGGTCCTGGACCGGCTGCCTGCGGGCAATGATGATGGTCACGCCGTAGCACACCGCTCCCAGCAGGATTCCCAGCTGCCTTGAAAGCATGCCCGTCTGCTCAGCCATCTGCTCCTGGCCAGAGGATGACAGCAGAAACCAGATTCCCATGAAGCCGGCGACGATTCCGGCGAGCTTGAGGATTCCGGCCTTTTCGCCTGGCAGGGTGAAATGCGCCAGGCCCACCACGACCAGGGGGGTTATCGACATCAGGATACCCGTCATTCCTGATGGCACTACCTCCTGACCCCAGGTAATCAGGTAATACGGAAGACAGTTTCCGAAAACGGCGATCACGGTAAAATATGCCCAGGCCCTGGGCTGCCTCGGCAATCGTTTCCCCTTCAGGTGAAATAGCCCCAGCAATACCAGCCATCCCATGGCAAGGCGCAGCCCCACCAGGGTGATGCCCGGCAATTCCCTCAGCGCGACGGAAATGAGGCTGAACGCGGATCCCCACAGGGCCACCAGTACCCATAGCAATGCCCAACTCATCCAGCCGACTCCCTGGCGGAGATTCCCTTGCGGATCTGGGCTATTCATGGCCTGGCTTCCTTAACTTGCGCAGCAAATTGACTTTTGGGGATGTACTGCCGGTGCTCAAAGGTTATCCTTGGCGACACGCGGACTCTCGCGTTGACCATGATTGTTGCACAAGGAACCGCAAATGAGTTTGCGAATCAGTTTTGAGCTGAGCAAGGAAGATCTCCAGCACCTGGCCACCCTGATGGAGCAATCCATGGAGAAAGCCGCCTCAGCGAGCCCAGAGGCGATCCTGGCCGGTGCTCACGAGGTGCTTTCGGCAAGCGCCAGTGTCTCCATGCCCGAGTTCATGCGTGAACGGCAACAGAAATTGCAAACCCTGGTAGACATGGTGGAAGACAAGGCCTGGAATCTACCGCCCGGGGAACGTCTGCGGGTCGTCAGTGCATTGGCTTATTTTGTACTGGCCGATGATTTGATCCCGGATCATATTCCCGGACTGGGCTTCCTGGATGATGCCATCATGATCGAGCTGGTGGTTCGGGAATTGAAACACGAGTTGGATGCCTACCTGGATTTCTGTCAATTCCGGAGCCAACAAGAAGCGGAACAGGACAACCCGGGAGTTTCCCGATCCAGTTGGCTGGCCAAGAAGCGTGAAGCCCTGATGGGCCGCATGGACAAGCGTCGCAAGGCCGGCGGCCTGGGTTGGCTTAAACTGCGCTAGAGCCCCTCACAAGAGAACATGAAGCGGCCCGGTTTACCCGGGCCGCTTCAGTTTTATCAGAACATCTCTTCTGTCATCGCCATGATGCTTCCCGGGCCCGCCTTGACCGTGGCCAGGTGCCCCAGGGTACGCGGAAGCTGGTGCTCGGCAAAGAAGCGTGCCGTGTACAGCTTGGCCTGGTAGAACTCGACTTCATCGGTTCCTGCATCCAGGTGCTTGCTGGCCAGCAGCGCTGCACGAGCCATCTGCCATCCACCACACACGTATCCGGTGATCATCAGCATATTCACGGCTGCCGCGAACGGCACGTTGATATCACTCTGGAAGTTAGCGAACAGCCACTTGGTCCCTTCTTCCATGTTATCCACACCCACGGCCAGGGAGGCCGCGATCGCCTTCACGTCATCATTAGTCGAGGCTGCCGCTTCAGCCACGGTCTGGCGCATCTCGCCAATCAGCAAGCCCATGGCCTTGCCCTTGTCCCGTAACAGTTTGCGCCCAACAAAGTCGGTGGCCTGGATACCGGTAGTGCCTTCATAAATCGTGGTGATGCGGGCGTCCCGGAAGAACTGGGCGGCGCCAGTCTCTTCCACATAACCCATGCCGCCATGAACCTGGATACCCAGGGACGTGAGTTCCTGTGACATCTCGCTACACCAGCCCTTGATCACCGGGGTCATCAGGTCTACCCGGGCCAGCGCAGCATCGCGATCTTCTTTCTCAGGGCTCTTGTGATGACGATCCAGGTCGGCGCCCGTGACATAGGCAATGGCTCGCATGGCCTCGTTGGTTGAGCGCATCAACATCAACATACGACGCACGTCGGGATGACGAATGATGGGGCCGCGTTCCTTGTGGCCCGGAGCCGCGCCCTGGACACGTTCTTTCGCGTAACTGGCCGCTTGCTGGTAAGCACGCTCGGAAACCGCCAGGCCTTCAAGGCCCACACCCAGGCGGGCGTGATTCATCATGGTGAACATGGCAGCCAGGCCCTGGTTGGGCTGACCGACCAGGTAACCCACCGAACCCCTGGTATCGCCAAAGCTCATCACACAGGTCGGGCTGGCATGGATACCCAGCTTGTGCTCAACCGAGACGGGCACCACGTCATTAGGCTCACCTGAATTACCTTCGGCATCTATCTGGAACTTCGGCACCAGGAACAGCGAAATACCGCGCACCCCTTCGGGGGCGTCAGGCAGTCTCGCCAACACCAGGTGGGCGATATTCTCGGCGTAATCGTGGTCGCCCCAGGTGATGAACACCTTCTGGCCGCTTACCAGGTAGTGATCGCCTTGGGGAACAGCCTTGCTGCTCACCACGGACAGGTCCGAACCGGCCTGGGACTCGGTCAGGTTCATGGTTGCCGCCCACTCACCGGATACCAGCTTGGGCAGGAACATCGCCTTCAGTTCATCACTTGCGTGAGCCTCGATGGCGCGAATAGCACCCTGGGTCAGCAAGGGGCACAGGGAGAATGCCAGGTTGGCAGACTGGAGCATCTCTTCAATGGCGATTCCCAGCAGGCTGGGCAAGCCCTGGCCACCGTATTCGGAATCCATTGAAATACCCAGCCAGCCGTCTTCTACCAGGGTCTTGTAAGCGGGACGGAATGCTTCGGGAGCAATAACCCGGCCATTTTCAACTCGAACACCGGTTTGATCGCCAATCCAATTGGTAGGAGCAACGATATCGCCAGCAACCTGGGCCGCACCTTCGATGATTGCTTCTACCAGGTCCGGAGACGCTTCTTCGTAACCAGGCAAGGCAGCCACATTTTCGAAGTTTGCCAACTCATTGATTGCAAACAACATATCCCGGACGGGAGCTCTATAATCACTCATCCCCTGCATTCTCCTATTCAAATGAATTCACACCGGGTGGGCGTTAGACTCAAATATACTGCGCCGCACCATTGCGGTCATCATACGCCCATCGACCTGAGTAGGCCAAGAGCCAAATAGAATCAGGATTATCTAACCGATTCGGGTAATAACACCCGTGACATCATGCTGAAGCACCGCGGTTTCGCGACCCGGTTCTTCCATGTCACTTTCGAATACTCGCTCGACTTCATTAACGTACTTCAGCGTGGACGCCCCCACCTGTATCACGTCATTGCGGCGCAGTCGGTGCTTGGTAACGGGTTTGCCATTCACCAGGGTCCCGTTGGTGCTATGCAGATCCACCAGCAATAGTCCGTGAGCATCGGAAAACACGACCGCGTGGTAACGGCTGGCTGCAGCCGAGGGAATAACCACATCGTTGCCCAGGTCCCTGCCCAGCAAGATTCGCTGCCGATCCAGGGGAATTTCCTCGATTAGCTCATCACGATAGGAATGCACCAGCCTGGCCCGGGCCCGAACACTGTGTTCAAGCCTGTCTGATTTTCTTCGCGTCGGGTGTTCAAGTTGTTGCGGATCCATCTCCAGATCCAGCAACTCGATCGCCAGCGCAACTTCTCGATCAGAAACGAACAACATGCAGCGTTTCTCTGCACATTCCATGGCGGCCTTGCAAAGACGATTGATTGCCCGGGGATTACCGCTGCTGTAACGGAACACCAGGTGTAATGCCGACGGGGTAAAAATATCCTTGGAGGCGGAGGCACCCGACATACGAAGCCGGCGCTGGATGTATTGACCGGTCTCTTCCTCGTTCATTCGGCGAATGTAAAAACGATGCCATTGCCTGTCGCCCACGGTTGAATGCAGGTTGGTATCCAGCATCTGCTCCATCTCGAGACCACCAAGCAGAATGAAATTTACCGCCGGAAAACCGTCTTCTTCCAGGGATCCCAACCAGTGCAATTCCAGAATTTTCTCGGGACTGAGCAAGTCCACGTCATCCACCAGCAGGGTAAGACACCGACCCTGCTGCAGGTAAAGTTTACAGGCTTTCTCGATATCCATATCCGAGGCCAGCGTGGCATCCACAGGCAGCAGTTCCTGTAACTCGTACGCGATGCGTTCCCGGATATTAGGGGTATTGGTACCAAGCCTCACCAGGCCGGTGATGGATCGCAGTCCTTTGATGAACCGTTCCACCAGCATGGTCTTTCCGATCCCATGCTCGCCAAAAATAGTGACCAGGCATGCCCTGTTCCAAAGCGCATGCCCCATGAGATTCACTGCCCGACCATGCTGCTCCGAAAAGTAGCTCAGGTCATAGTCGGATTCTTTCTCAAATGGCCCTTTCTTTAGGTCAAAGAACTCTGGTCGCACGGCTCAACATCCATCTATGGCTTCTATTGATATTTCGCTCACAGACCTAGTCTATCCCAGACAGGCCCGGGTTGTCAGTCAGCTTGCCAGGTCGGGTTCCTCAAGGGGTACCCAATCGGCTTTCAGGACCAATGTAAGCACCTCGTAAGACGCCACGTTCTCATCATCCTGGTTAGTGGCCTGGACATCCCAGTGGACCTCGCCATATTCAGCGGTTTCCCGATTCACTTTTTGCTTGCAGGTAAACGCCACCTTGATCCTGTCACCCGGGTACACCGGCTGATTGAATCGCAAATTCTCCAGGCCGTAATTGGCCAGCACCGGACCTGGATCAGGGTCTACAAACAGTCCTGCCGCAGCGGAAACCAGGAAGTATCCGTGGGCCACTCGCCCATCGAAAAAAGGATTGGCGGCCGCCGCCACCTCATCCATGTGTGCATAGAAGGTATCACCACTGAGCTCGGCAAATGCCTCAATGTCCTGGAGAGTAATTTCCCGCTCTTCACTCAACAGTGAATCACCGATTCGCAAGTCCTCGAAGTGCTTGCGGAACGGATGCACCGCCTCGACCCGGCGGGTTCCACCAGGCAGGTAACGATCGCACACCATGCCCAGGGTATCCGGCGAGCCCTGCAGCGCAGTTCTTTGCATATGATGCATAACGGCCCGTATACCGCCCTGCTCTTCACCGCCGCCGGCCCGACCGGGACCACCGTGGACCAGGTGAGGAAGGGGCGAACCGTGACCGGTGGATTCTCCGGCGCAATCCCGGTTCAACAAGACCAGCCGTCCGTGCAATGCCGCTGTGCCCAGGACAAACTCTTTCACCACCCGGTCATCAGCACTACACAAGGAACCCGCAAGACTGCCTCCGCCCAGGCGAGCCAGTTCAATTGCATGGGCAAGGTCCTTGTATGCCAACAAGGAACACACCGGACCAAAGGCTTCGACCGAATGCACAGGATGTCCGGGATGCGGGTCATCCACTCTCAGCACCACCGGGGACATGAAGGCCCCGAGCTGCTCGTCCGCCTCCACAAGCTCCAGGGTTTCCCGCTGGTAAACAATCCGGGACTCCCTGGCCAGTTCGGCGACCCGCTGCAAGACTTCATCTCGCTGACCCAGGCTGGCCAGCGCACCCATATTCACGTCCTTGCTTGAGGGCAGTCCGATACGCAAGTCGTCCAGCTTGCTGCACAATGCATCCTGCACAGCATCCATGCAGGCCTCAGGCACCAGGGCCCTGCGGATGGCGGTGCACTTCTGCCCCGCCTTGCTGGTCATCTCCCGAAAGACCTCACCAATAAACAAGTCGAATTCAGGGGTGCCGGGTATCGCATCGGGTCCCAGCACCGAACAGTTCAGAGAATCTGTCTCGGCATTCAGACGCACCGAATTGCCGATGATCGCCGGATGGGTTCGCAATTTCATTGCGGTGGCCGCTGAGCCGGTAAAACCAACCACGTCCTGGCAGCCCACGTGATCAAGCAGGTCGCCCACCGGGCCGCACAACAACTGGACCGAACCCACAGGCAGGATTTCCGACTCCACGATCCTCCTCACCATGTGCTCAGTCAGGTAGGCGGTGCTGCTGGCAGGCTTCACCAGCACAGGCATGCCGGCCAGGATCGCCGGAGCCAGCTTCTCCAGCATTCCCCAGCAGGGAAAATTGAAGGCATTGATTTGTATGGCCACGCCTTCCAGCGGCACACAAATATGTTGCCCGACAAAGGTGCCACCCCGGGCAATGAGCTCCGGTGCTCCTTCTACGAGGAACCGGTCATTCGGCAGTTCCCGGCGACCCTTGCTTGAGTAAACAAACAAGGTGGATATACCTCCGTCAACGTCTACCCAGGTATCGGACTTGGTTGCACCAGTCAGGTAGGACAACTCATAGAACTCTTTCTTGAACTCCATGAGATGCTTGGCCAGCGCCTTGAGACTTTCGGCACGCTGGTGAAAAGTCATGGCGCGAAGCGCAGGACCTGCCTTGCTTCGTCCGTATTCCAGCATCGCCGCCCGGTCCACATCGGCCGCGCCGATGGTGGCAACAGGCTCACCGTTTACCGCGCTGCGCAGCTGCGCTGCCGAGGCCTCTGCCGGCACCCATTTGCCTGCGGCATAACTCTCCAGTATTCGGGTCATGGTCTGTACCTGTTCCGTGTTCGCGTTCTGTGAATTTTTAGCGCTTGCTGTCCAGCCACTCGGCCAGGGCGGAAATAACCGCCCGGTTATCATCATCCATACCCACCGACAAACGCAGGCTCCGGGGCAGCCCATAGTTGGCTACCGGACGCAGGATCAAGCCCTTGCCGCGCAGAAAAGCATCCGCGGACTGGCACTGGGGGGCATCGTCAAAATGCATGAGCAGGAAGTTGCCGATACTCGGCGTCACCTCCAGGCCAAGCTTGCGTAACTGACCATCCAGCCAGGGCAGCCATTTATCATTATGTTCGCGTGCCGCCCGGGTATGCGCCGTGTCAGACAAGGCGGCGATGGCGGCAACCTGGCCGGCGGTAGAGACATTAAAGACTCCACGCACCCTGTGCAGGGCCATGGCCACTTCCCGCGGCGCCCTGGCCCAACCCACTCTCAGGGAAGCCAGGCCAAAAATCTTGGAGAAGGTATGCAGCACGACAGTATTGCCGTCCTCGGCTTCCACCAGTTCCTCACCGAAGCTGTATTCATCCTGATCGCAGTACTCGGCGTAGGCAGCATCTACAACCAGCAGAACGTGCTCGGGCAATTCACGGCGCAAGCGGTGTAATTCAGCCCGTGGTATCCAGGTACCGGTCGGGTTATTTGGATTAGCGAGAAAGACCACCTTGGTGCGAGCACTGACCCTCTCAAGGATGGCATCCACGTCAGCGGTCAGGTTTTTCTCCGGCACTCTCACCGGGACGCCACCGGCGGCCATGGTGGAGATCAGGTAGCAAACGAAGGCGTACTCGGTAAAAATGACCTCGTCACCCGGGGATACGTAGGCCCGACAAACACAGTCGATAAGTTGCTCCGAACCGGTACCGCACACCACCTGGTCAAGGTTCAGGCCATGGGCCTGGGCCAGTGCCTGGCGCAACTCCATAGCCGCACCATCGGGATAAAGCTCGAGCATTCCAGCCTGGTCTGAGTAGGCCCGGATGGCTGCGGAACTGGCTCCCAGTGGCGACTCATTGGACGACAATTTCACGGGAGAATCGAACCCCGGTATTTTCGCCTCGCCGGCGATGTAGGGCACGATTTTCATTACATGGGGTTTGGGTTCGACCAAGGGCATTGCCTGCTCCGTCAGTAAATATTTCAGGATCCGTGTGTAAGCTGGCCGGGAAGCTTGCCAGCGCTATCCAGTGGCCAATTCTCCAGCGCACTCACCAGGGCATCCAGAAAACTGTTCGCCTGGAAACCATCAAGCACCCGGTGGTCAAGTGTCAGGGTAACGTAGCACATGGGCCGCACCTGGATACTGTCCTGGCCGTCCACTTCACGCACGATCACCCGCTTCTCCAGCTTGCCCACGCCAAGAATTGCCGACTGGGGCTGATTGATCACTATCGGGGAGGCAATCAGGCTTCCGCTGACCCCATGATTGGATATGGTAAACGTGCCGCCCTGCACATCCGCCGGAACCAGTGCCCCGTCCCGCGCCCTGGCGGTCAGACGCTCCAGTTCACTGGCTACCTGGTACAGATCCATGTCCTGGGTATTTCGCAGCACCGGCACCATCAGGCCACCTTCGCCCAGTGCCGTGCCCACCCCGATATTCACATCGTCAAACACTTCCAGCTTGTCGTCATGCCAGCGACTGTTCACCACCGGCACCTTGCGCATGGCCAGCGCACTGGCGGCTACAAAATACGCGGTGAGAGTCAGCCTCTGCCCTTTGCTTGCCAGTTGCGGCGCCCAACGCGCCTTGTGGGCAAGGATGGCCGACAAGTCAGCTTCAAACACCGTGGTGACGTGAGGCGCGGTTTGTACGCTGTGCTGCATATGCGCGGCGATACGCTTGCGCATCGGGTCGTGGGGCACGAAGTGGCTGCGCAGGGATGAGGACTCGCCGCGAGTGCTCTTCGCCCCCGGTGCCAGGGACCCATTCTTCAGACAAGTTTCTACGTCACGAGCAGTCACCCGACCACCGCGACCTGTTCCGACAAGCTGTTCCAGGGTGAGATCGTGCTCGCTCAACATCCTGCGTACTGCCGGCGACGTCTTCCCCTGCTGAGACCCGGACTCCAGGGGTGCGTCGGCCTGCAACGCAGCTACCGGGATCTCAGGCGCTGTCGCAGCGGCAGTAGCCGGTGTATCAACCCCCGCCTGGCTGGAATTCATCATCGCCACCAACTCACCGGGCACAACCTCATCACCGGGCTGCTTGAGCAGACTCGCCAGCACACCGTCAGCCGGTGCGGACAATTCCACTACAACCTTGTCTGTCTCCAGCTCTGCGATGGGCTCGTAAGCCTTGATCGCATCGCCCGGCTGCTTTAGCCATCCCTGCAGTACGTATCGTGTGCCTTCCTGCTGGTCTTCAGGCACCCGGATTTCAATGTTCTGGGTCACCATTCAGACTCCATCAAGGTCGCGCAGGGCCGCGGCGATTTTTTCAACACTGGGTACCACTTCATTGAGCAAGATCGGATTATGCGGGCTCGGGATATCGGGCATGGCAAGACGCCGCACCGGCGCATCCAGATCGAAGAACGCCTCGTCGGTCAGCACTGCGGCTATCTCGGCGCCAAAGCCTGAGGTCACCGTATCTTCATGAACAATCAGGCAGCGACGGGTACGACGCACCGACTCCAGCACCATTTCCCTGTCCCAGGGAACCAGGGTACGCAGGTCGATCAATTCCGCATCCACACCGCAGGCCTGCACCGCTTCCTCGCAGCGCGCCACCATTCCACCCCAGCTCACCACGGTCAGGGCATTGCCTTCGAGAACCTTGCGACCCTTGCCAAATGGCACCACGTAGTCATCACCCGGGTACGGTCTGCGAGCGGAAATATCATCCAGCAATGCTCTGTGTTCAAAGAATATCGTCGGGTTGTTATCACGCATGGCCGAGCGTAACAGTCCCACGGCATCTTCTGCGTTGGAGGGCATGGCCAGGCGCCAACCCACTGCATGGGTCCACTTCACCTCACCACACTGGCTGTGCCAGGGATCGCCACACTTGAAATACCCACCCGGAATACGCACTACGATGGGCGCGGCGAAACGGTTGTTGGTTCGCCAACGCATGGTGCCGCAATCGTTCAATTGTTCTTCAGCTGGATCAGCATATTTACGGAACTGGATTTCAGCCACCGGCATCAATCCGGCAGCGGCCATTCCCACCGCCCTGCCGATAATGCCTTCCTCTGACAAACTGGTATCAAAGACCCGGTCTTCACCGTATTTATCCTGCAGGCCCAGGGTCACCGCATGGACGCCACCCTTGGGACCAACGTCCTCGCCAAATACCACCAGGCGAGAATTGCTGGCCAGTTCAGCATCCAGGGTACGGCGAATCGCCGTGGCCATATTCATGCGAGCAGGCTCAGGCTGCGCCTGCTCCGAGGTCTCCGGGAACTCATGCCCAATGGACCACAATCCACCTTGCGTCTGCAGTACAGGCTTACCGGCCTCATCTGTCTCCGAGAATACGAAGTTCTTGATGCCTGCCGGATCAGGCTGGGCGCGTGCCAGTACCCGATCCAGGGCCCGGGCAACATCGTCGGCGGCCTTTTGCCGCAGTTCGTCCCATTCGGCCAGGCTGAGTAAGCCGGGCACCATGAATTCTTTCAACTTCGGCAGCGGATCCCTCTTACGCTCGGATTCAATCTGGGCATCACTCTTGTAGGCCTGGGTATCCTGACCAGAATGCCCGTTGAGACGCGGTACGACCAGTCGCAACAGGGCCGGCCCCTTGCCACCTCGCACCCACTCGGTGGCCTGCAACAGCAATTCAGCAGCCTCCCGGGGATCACTGCCGGATCCATCAAAAATCTGCAGTCCATTGAACGCCGCCAGGTTGGCTGCGATATTGCCGCCGGGCGTCTGGAAACCGGAGGGCACCGAGATGCCATAGCCGTTGTCTTCGATATAGAACAGCACCGGAAGCTTCTGCGTGGTACTGATATTCAGCGCCGACCAGAATCCGTTGGTCGCCGTCGAGGCATCGCCTCCCAGGGCAACTGCCATGCAGCCTTCCGCACCGGCTTCCTTCAGAACACGTTGCCGATACTTCAGGGCCTGGGCCCAACCCACCACCGGGGTGTACTGGGCGCCCACTGCTCCGGACATGGGCAGAACACATGCGCCGTCCGAGGCAGGCATATTGAACACCACTCCGATATCACGGCCATCACTCATGCCGCCGGAGCGCATCAGGGGACCCGACATCGCATCGTCCAGGTCCAGACCCACGGACAACATGAACGGCCGCGAGCGGTAATAACCACACGCTGCATCACCTGGTCGGTTGAGGAGACTTCCGAGTATGGCCTGGGCCATGTCGTGGCCCCGGGCGGAAAACTGGTAAAGGACCTGCCGCTGCTTGACCAACTGGTTCTCTTCCAGGTCATCAAGCTCTCGCGAGAGCAGGGTGTTAAATGCAATGCTGTGCCAGTCGACAGCGGGTACCGCTGCGGTATCTGAGCCGTCCAGCGAGCGTTGTACAGACGCAAGCTTCATAGGTCTTCCTCCCTCTTCCGTCCAGGCGGAGTGTTCTCGGACAATCTCGAGCGTAGGGAATAGAATATCCCTTTCCAGCGGGAATTTAGTTGCTTATTTATCTATAATTCTATTATTTTGAGCAACTTCCTTTCATTTTAAGGTCATTTATGGAATATTCTTCCCCATTATGAATGTAAAATTATCAAGACAAGACGTGGCCATCCTCCAGCATCTGCAGGAAGACGGTCGAATTTCAAACCGTGACCTGGCCAACCAGGTTTCGCTGTCGCCATCGCCGTGCTGGCGCAGGGTTCGGGCGCTGGAAGAGCAACAGGTGATTCGCGGTTACACCGCGTTGCTTGATCCCGAAAAACTGGGGCTCAGAGTGGTGGCTTTCGCTCATGTGTCACTGGTGGATCATCACCCGCCCACGGTCGCCCGCTTCGATCAAAAAATCAGTGAGGCACCGGAAGTTCTCGAATGCTTTATGACCAGTGGCGACCATGACTACATGCTGAAAGTGGTTACCCGGGATATGTCCAGTTACCAGGATTTTTTGAGCGAAAAACTTTTGAGTCTGGACTGCGTAAGAACGGTCAACACCAGCTTTGCGCTGAAGCAGAAAAAACTCTCCACCCGCCTGCCCCTGCAACAAAGCGCGGACGACTAGGCCATCAGGCCTGCCAACCCGTCAGGTCTGATCGTAATCCAGTACCAGCTCCTCGCTGAGCGGGTAGCACTGACAGGCAAGCACGAATCCGGCCTCCAGTTCCCAGGGTTCCAGCGCATAGTTGATCGACATTTCCGCCTTACCCTTGACCAACTTCGCACGACAGGTTGAACACACGCCGCTGGCGCAGGAATACGGCAACTCCAATCCCTGGTCCAGGCCTGCCTGCAAGACGTTCTGATCACCGGACATGCCAAAGCGGCGCTCCTTGCCGTCCATGATCACCACCACCTGGCACTGCGCTGCCGGCGTGCCCGATGTCCTGGCAGCCCTGCCGGCAACCGGCTGACCATCTGCAGAAAAGTGTTCCGAATGGACACATCCGGGATCCACCCCTGCATCGACCAGGCTTTCAGTCACCTGCTCAATCATGCTCGCCGGTCCGCACACGAACCAGTGATCCACATTCTCCGGCTCACAAAATGCCGCGCACAACTCCGCCGCCTTGGCCTTGTCGAGACGGCCGTTATACAGATCCACTTCGCCCTGCTCCCTGCTCAGCACATGAAACAAACGAAAACGGGTGGGATAACGGTCCTTGAGTTCGGCCAGGGCATCCCTGAACATCACGCTGGCGCTGTCGCGATTCCCGTAGAACAAGGTAAAACTGCTGCCGGGCTCCAGGGCCAGGGTACTGCGAAGAATTGACAGCACCGGGGTGATACCGCTCCCCGCTGCGAACGCCACGTAGCGTCGGGAGCTGCCCGGATCCAGGGGAACATTGAAGTGACCACTTGGGGTCATCACTTTCAACTCATCACCTACAGAAACCGTATCGTTAATGAAATTGGAAACCCTGCCCTCGGGCTGGCGCTTCACGGCCACCTCCAGCAAGCCAGTCTCTCCCACCTGGCCACACAGGGAATAGGAACGCCTCAAGACCTCGCCCTGGAGCTGCACCTCCAGGTTCAGGTGTTGCCCCTGGGTAAAGGCGTAATCCTGCTGAAGAGCCTCGGGTACCTGGAATACAAGGCGTACCGCCCGGGCGGTATCAGGAATAATCCTGGCGACTTTTAACGAGTGGAATTTAAGCACCCTGTTGGCTCTCCCTGGTAAGCGCGTCCTGCCCTAAAGGCACTTGCCCTAAAGACATTTGAAGTAATCGAAAGGTTCCAGGCAGTCCAGGCACCGGTAATGAGCCTTGCACGGTGTGGAACCGAATTCGCTGATGCACTCGGTACTCCGCGAATCGCAACGAGGACAGTGTATGGTCAGCTCCGGCGAAAACAGCCCTCGTCTGCCGGTGGCTTTTTCAGGTGGCGCGATACCGTACTGGCGCAGCTTTTCGCGGCCCGTCCCACTGATCCAGTCGGTGGTCCATGCGGGGCTCAGCACCTCGCTTACCCTGGCGGTTGCAAATCCTGCATCGGCCAGTGCGAGACCCACCTGGTTGCGAATCAACTCCGCTGCCGGACAGCCGGAGTAAGTCGGCGTAATGCTTACCAGCAAGCAATCATCCTGCCAGGCGACCTCGCGCACGATACCCAAATCCACAATACTCAACACCGGGATTTCCGGATCGGGAACGGCCTCAAGCACCTGCCATACCTGGCTGGTTTGTGCATCGGAGTATGAAGCGATCACGGTGCCTGCCTGCTACCAGTTGGCATCGGGATAGGAACGGGGAAGAATCTGCATGGTCGCGAGCAAATGCCCCAGGTGTTCAGAGTGATGACCGCTGCGGCCTCCACTGTGCATCCAGGTATCATCCGAAGGCAGAGGAATACGGGCTTCGACAAGCACCTGGTCCAGGGCCTCACGCCAATCCGCTCTCATCGCCTGGACATCCACCGCCACACCTGCCTGCAGCAACCTGCGGTCAAGCTCATCCATTTCAAACAATTCGCCGGTGTAGGGCCACAGCTCTTCCAGGGCCCTTGCAACACGCTGGTGACTTTCTTCGGTGCCATCACCAAGGCGCACCAGCCACAGGCCACTGTGTCTTGCATGATAGCGACATTCCTTGACGGCCTTGGCGGCGATGCCGGCCAGTCGGCTGTCGGCGCTGTGCTGTAACTGCTCGAACAGGCGCTCGGCAAAACTGGCATAAAAATACTGGCGCACCATGGTGTAGGCAAAATCCCGGTTGGGCTGCTCGACCAGCAAGGGGTTGCTGAAGCTGCCCACATCCCGATGCATGGCCAGCTCATCTTCACCACGATCCTTACCTTCTAACTCGCCGGCGTAAGACAAGAAATTCCTGGCCTGACCGATCATGTCCAGGGCCATATTTGCCAGGGCCATTTCCTCCTCAAGCATGGGCGCCTTGCCCACCCATTCGGAAAGTCGCTGCCCCAGTACAAGACCTGAATCACCAAGTCGCAGCACGTAGGTAAACAGGTCTTTTTGATCGCATGTAGTAGTCATCAGTTATTCCCGGCGAGCCTCTGTTTTATTTTTGGCACTGTAGAGGCTCCTATATATTTTCCACGCCGTCGGGCACGTCATAAAAAGTGGGGTGCCGATAGATCTTGTCCTCGGCGGGATCAAACAGGGCATCTTTATCTGCCGGGTCCGACGCATGGATGGCGGCAGATTCCACGACCCAGATACCGATCCCCTCCTGGCGACGGCAATACAGATCCCTGGCGTTCTGGATAGCCATGGCCGCATCGGCGGCATGCAGACTCCCCACGTGGCGATGGTTCAGTCCGGTCCGGGAGCGAATAAACACTTCCCACAGCGGTAATTCACGTTCTTGCATTGGGTTTCCTCAGGCAGCCTGGTGAGCGGCCGACCGCTCACGCTGTTTGTCGGCATGGGCAAGCAGGGCCTGTCTCACCCAGCCTCCCTCTTCATGGGCTGAACGCCGTGCGCCAAGACGTTCGGCGTTGCAGGGGCCGTTACCGGACAGCACCTGTTTGAATTCCTGCCAGTCAATTTCGCCGAAATTCCAGTGACCGGTTTCCTCGTCCAGCGCCAGGTCCGGGTCGGGCATTTCCAGTCCCAGGAAATGCGCCTGGGGTACGGTCACGTCGACAAACTTCTGACGCAATTCATCATTGGTGAAACGCTTGATCTTCCAGGCCATGGACTGGGCGGTGTGGGCCGAGTCACCATCGCTGGGACCGAACATCATCAGGGACGGCCACCACCAGCGGTTAAGCGCATCCTGGGCCATCTGGCGCTGCTCATCGGTGCCACGGGCCATAACGGTCATGATTTCGTAACCCTGGCGCTGGTGAAAACTTTCTTCCTTGCATACCCGGACCATGGCCCTGGAGTACGGTCCGTAAGAGCAACGACACAAGGGAATCTGGTTCATGATGGCAGCGCCATCCACCAGCCAGCCAATCGCGCCGATATCCGCCCAATTCAGGGTCGGGTAATTAAAAATACTGGAGTACTTGGCCTTGCCACTGAGCAATTGATCGAGCATTTCCTGGCGAGAGGTGCCCAGGGTTTCCGCAGCGCTGTACAGGTACAGCCCATGCCCGGCTTCGTCCTGCACCTTAGCCAGCAAGATGGCCTTGCGTTTTAGCGACGGCGCCCGGGTCAGCCAGTTACCCTCGGGCAACATGCCGACAATTTCAGAATGCGCGTGCTGGGAAATTTGCCGTACCAGGGTGCGTCGATAGTCCTCGGGCATCCAGTCCCTGGGTTCAATCTTCTCTTCGGCGTCTATCCGTGCCTGGAAGGCGGCACGAAGCTCGGCCTCCTCTTCAGGACTGGGCGCATGGGTATCTGCTTGATCAAGACCCTGGGTGTACATGCTGACTCCATCTGGGATTCTGGACTCAGGCTAATATGTCACAAAAAATCCCTGTTTAGAACACAAACCGTATCATATTGGACCAGTCTGTCATGGTCCGGGCAGCACCGGGGTCGGGTTTACACCCGCTCCAGCACCATGGCGATACCCTGCCCCACACCCACGCACATGGTGCACAGGGCATAGCGCCCGCCGCTGCGATGCAACTGGTTAATCGCCGTGGTAACCAACCTTGCGCCACTCATGCCCAGGGGATGACCCAGGGCAATCGCCCCGCCGTTAGGATTCACGTGAGCGGCATCGTCGGGCAGTCCAAGCTCCCGCATCACCGCAAGACCCTGGGCCGCAAATGCCTCGTTCAACTCGATCACATCCATGTCTTCGATCTTCAGTCCTGCCAGGGCCAGCACCTTGCGGGTTGCCGGCACAGGGCCGATACCCATGACCGAAGGCTCCACCCCGACTGACACCGAGGCCACGACCCGGGCCCTGGCCACCAGGCCGAATTCCTCGATTGCAGATTCGCTGGCCAACAGCAGGGCGCAGGCGCCATCGTTCACACCCGAAGCGTTACCGGCTGTCACCGTTCCGGGCGTCCTGAACGGAGTGCCAAGCCGGGCCAGGCTCTCGGCGGTCAGGTCCGGGCGCGGATGTTCATCGGTATCCACAACCAGCGGATCCGCCTTGCGACGTGGAATCTCCACCGGAATGATTTCCTCGGCCAGGTAACCGGCCTGGCGTGCCGCCTCGGCGCGCTGCTGACTACGCAGGGCAAAGGCATCCTGGTCCTTCCTGGAGATGCCGTAGCGCTCAGCCACGTTCTCGGCGGTCTCAGGCATGCTGTCCGTACCAAACGCCGCTTTTAACCGAGGATTGATGAAACGCCAGCCGATGGTGGTGTCAAAAATTTCCGCGGTACGGGAAAAGGCGCTTTCCGCCTTACCCATCACAAAGGGCGCCCGGGACATGGATTCCACGCCACCGGCAATCACCAACTGGGCTTCGCCGGTACGCAGGGCCCGGGCCGCCATGGCCACAGCATCCATTCCCGAGCCGCACAGGCGGTTTACCGTCACTCCGGGCACTTGCAATGGCAAACCAGCAAGCAAACCGGCCATCCTCGCCACGTTGCGATTGTCCTCGCCGGCCTGGTTGGCACATCCGAAATACACATCGTCCAGCCTGGTCCAGTCCACCGAGGGCGAACGCTCCATCAGCGCACGCATGGTCAGCGCCGCCATGTCATCCGGACGGACCGAACTCAATACACCGCCGAAACGCCCGATCGGGGTACGAATAGCATCACAGACAAATGCGTCCGCCATTGGAAATCTCCTGTTTATTCCGCCAGCACGTCTTGATCGAGGATCGCGACCGTGCCATGAAAGTGAGCAATCTGAACCGCCTCGCCGCGGCTGACAGTGACCTGGTAGCTGGCCTTGCGCCGGCCACGATATATCTCAACCGCCTCTGCCAACAAGACATCGTCCCGGGCGGCGCTACGCAGGAAATCAATATGTACTGATGAGGCCACCGCAACCCTGCCATGGCTGTTGCTGGCATAAGCCATCGCGGTGTCGGCCAGGGTGAACAGCATGCCGCCATGACAGATACCATGGCCATTGCACATATCCGGTCTCACCTGCATGGAAATCACAGCCCGGCCGGGAGCGCACTCCAGCACCAGGATACCCAGCAACCCCGCTGCCGCATCACGCTTGTACAACAGGTCCACGCAACGACTGGCCATTTCTGAAGGATCCATATCCAGGGAGCCCCTAATCCGAAAGCTTTCTGTTGGCCAGCGCCCGCCTTGCGAGCAAGGGGGTCACCCGGTAGCGATCATCCCCGTATGCCTCATGCATATGGGCGACTGCGGTCACCACCCGGTGAAGATCCAGGCTCTCACCCCACTCCACCGGCCCCATGGGATAATTCACGCCCTGCTTCATGGCGATATCCAGGTCTCCCGCGGAGCACACCTGGTGAGCGATCGCGGAGGCGGCCTCATTAACCAGCAAACACACACTGCGCATCACCAGCATCCCCGGCACATCCAGGACAACGTTGACGGTCTTGCCCAGGGCCTGGAAGAAACCCGCGGCAACACCCAGCGAGTGCTTGTCGCCGTTAGTCGCAGCAATGACTATGCGCGGCGTCTTCCGATAATCCAGCGCCAGGTCAAATAGCACCATGGGAGAGCGAGCCTCCTGGACAGCGCGGGTCACTGCGGACCGCCCATCACTTAGCGCGATGTAAACACCATCGACAAGCAGGTAACCCTGACCTTCCGAATGGCTGACATCAATTCCTGCCTGGACTGCCAGTTCCACCAGTGCCTCGGCGGGGCCCAGGTTTCCAAACACGCGTACAGATGTCGGAGCCTTGCCCGGCCGCATATCCACCGGATCCGAAACCTCGGGTTCAGGTGTATAGCGATAAAAACCTTCTCCGGATTTTCTTCCCAGTCTGCCGCCCCGGACCATCTCTTCCTGCAACACCGACGGCCGGTAGCGCGGATCACCGTAGTAGGACTCGAAGACAGACTGGGTGACTGCGAAATTCACGTCCATGCCTATCAGGTCCATCAATTCGAAAGGACCCATGCGAAAACCACCGCAATCGCGATAGATGGCATCCATGGTTGAAACGCTGGCGGCGCCTTCCTGCAACAGGGTCAGGGCTTCAGCGTAATAGGGCCTGGCCACCCGGTTAACAATGAAGCCCGGCAGGCTCTTGGCAAACACCGGGGACTTTCCCCAGGTACTCATCAAGCCGTGTACGGCGGCCGCCACTTCCGGCGCTGTGTTCAGTCCCGTGATCACCTCCACCAGTGGCATGACAGAGGCCGGATTGAAAAAATGCACGCCCAGGAATCTTTCCGGGTGTTTCAGCGCAGCGCCAATTTCAGTAATCGACAAGGATGAGGTGTTAGTGCCTATGATCGTGGACTTGCCGCAAATTCGCTCCAGGGATTTGAACAGTCCCTGCTTGATTTCCAGGTCCTCAATCACCGCCTCCAGGACCAGTCTGCTCTTCCCCAGTCCCACCAACCTGTGAACTACCTGGATGCGACCCAGGATCTCGTCACGCCGCTGTGAGGTAATTCTGTCCCGTTTTACCCGGCTATCAAGGCGCGCAGCCAGTTCATCCAGCCCATGTACTGCCGCGCCCTCTGCCACGTCGAACACACGTACGGAGTGACCCGCGCTGGCTGCCACCTCGGCAATACCCATGCCCATGGTTCCCGCGCCGATCACTCCAACAATGTCGCGGGTATGAAATCTGGGAAGCTCAATTGCCATTGAATTTCGGTTCCCGTTTGGCAAGGAACGCAGATACGCCTTCTTTGAAATCGTTACTCTCACTTGCCATGGTCTGCAGGTCCCGTTCGACGTTCAGCTGCTGGGCCAGGGTGTTGGTGGCTGAGGCCATCATGGCCTGCTTGATCAAGGCCATTGCCTGGGTCGGCTGGGTCGCAAGATGTTCGGCCATCTTCCAGACTTGGTCTTCCAGCTCAGCGTCATCCACGCAGCGCCAGATCATGCCCCACTGCTGCGCCTGTTCCGCCCCTACCGGTTCGGCAAGCATTGCCAGCGCCGTAGCGCGAGCGTGCCCCACAAGCCGTGGCAACACCCAGGTACCGCCGGCATCCGGGATCAGGCCGATTTTGGAAAACGCCTGGATAAATCGTGCCGACCGGGCAGCAATGACAATGTCACAAGCCAGGGCGACGTTCGCACCGGCGCCGGCTGCGACGCCATTGACCGCACAAATCACCGGCATGCGCAGACCACGCAGGGTCTTGACCAGCGGGTTGTAGAGTTTCTCAAGAGACTGGCCGATCAGCGACTTCTGGGCCGGGTCTTCCACTTTCCTGGCACCCAGGTCCTGCCCGGCACAAAAGCCGCGGCCGGCGCCAGTGAGGATGAGGCAACGTACGCTGGCATCCGCATCGGCGGCTCTTATTGCCGCGATCAACTCGAGATGCATGGCTTCGTTAAAACTGTTGAGCTTGTCAGGCCTGTTCAGCGTGATCCTCACAACACCAGGCCGGGAATCGACCAAAATACAACTGGATTCAGACATACTTCCACGTCTCGGATTTAGCTTTAAAGACCCAACATTCTAGACGTAAGAACAAGATATTGCTCGGGTGATGGCCCCGGATAAGGGCCTAGGCAGCGTCCAGTCCGCCGAATCGTCTGAAAAACCCGGAACCCGGGGGTGGCAGCGGACCGGATTTAGTCACCAGCTTGTTCGACACGTAGTCTTCAGATGCCGCCAGCAGCGCGCCATACAGTTCCCGACATAATTCATAGGCCACCTGGCCATGCCAGTTATCCGGCAGCAAGGCAGCGGGCAGCTGGGGATCGCGCAACAAGATTCGACGGTATTCGTGAACCAGCAGCACTCGCAGCAACAAACTGACCTCGCCTGGCAAATCAGCAGATTTCGACGCAGCATCCAGCAGCGGAGCAAAGAGCTTGATGAATCGTTGATAGCCTTGCTCCGTTTCACCCAGCTTCCAACTGTTGCGGATCATCTCCTCCAGCAATACCGGGCTGGTGCTATCCAGCAAGCTTGCCCGGTAGGCAACTGGTGGCGGCGACTGCTCTGCAATAAATTCCTCAAGCTCCGGATCAGCGCCTACCGGACGCCCCATCAGCCCCGTCGACAGGCTGCCGAAACCCAGCCATCCCAGTTCCTTTCGCAGACTGTCTCGCTGATCGCCCATCCCTGGCGGCACCAGGACCATTAACCACTCACCCTGCCAGTCATCCCTGGGCCTGCCGTAAATCCTCTCGGTTGCCAGGCGGAAACGGCGACTGCCAACCTGGGTCAACGAGTAATAACTCTTGCGTCCTGACTTGCTCGCCTCAAACCACCCGTCCTGCACCAGCCTGTGCATGGAGGTACGCACCAGGCGCCCGGAAACACCCATCTGCTCCAGGATCTGGATAAGACCTCCAAGCCAGACAGAGCCACCTCTTGGGGCGACAACATCACCAAAGAAACTGACAATCAGCGAACCCGCACGCATTGGTCTGCGCTGCCGGAATCCACCCAGCACCTGTTCTGCAGCCTGTCCAAACCGGTCCACCCGTCAACCTCTCAATACCTGCCGTGTTGCCCAAGCATACTAAAAGCCGGAGCAAAAACACGCTTCGCGCTTTGCCTGCATCGATCTTCGCTCGCTTGATGCCTCCTATAGGCCATAATGAAATCCACCATTGCAGGAGTCCCGGGTGTGAACATAGAAACCTATCGCAAGACATTTCCTTCGCTTTCCTTCGACCAACCTGAACAGGGAATTCTTCGAATCACCCTGTCTGCACCGGGCAAGCTAAACGCCGCGGACGCACATATGCACAAGGACCTTGCCTATGTCTGGCAACAGGTAGACAAGGACTCCGATGTTTCCTGCGTGCTGGTGCGCGGCGACGGCAAGAGCTTTTCTGCCGGTGGCGATTTCAGTCTCATCGAGGAAATGATCGAGTCAGATACCGCGCTGGTCCGGGTATGGAAGGAAGCCCGGGACCTGGTCTATAACCTGGTGAACTGCTCCAAACCCGTGGTCTCGGAAATTCGCGGCCCGGCGGTGGGCGCCGGTCTTGCCGTGGCATTGCTGGCCGACGTGAGTATCGCAGCCCATGATGCCCGCCTGCTGGATGGCCACACACGGCTGGGCGTAGCGGCAGGCGATCACGCGGTTCTCATATGGCCATTACTGTGTGGACTGGCCAAGGCCAGGTACCACCTGCTGACCAACACCCCGGTTTCCGGTGAGCAGGCTGAAAAGATGGGACTGGTGTCCCTGTCGGTGCCCGGCGATGAGTTGGAGCACTGTGCATTGGAAACCGCCCGCACTCTCGCCGCCGGCAGCCCCACAGCGGTGCGCTGGACCAAGTACGCGCTGAATAACTGGTTGCGCATGGCCGGCCCCTCTTTCGATACATCCCTGGCGCTCGAGTTCCTGGGCTTCCGCCTGGATGACGTCAAGGAAGGACTAAGCTCCTTGAAGGAAAAGCGCCCGGCGGATTTTCCCAAGGACTCACCACTTTAGGGACCACCGACGAAACCTGTCGGGTCGCAAGGAGTTACTTGATTGACATGAAACCATCTGCTTAAGTAAACCAGCGCGGCCCTGGATACGGATAGATTCACCACGATTAAATCCGGAGATCCCGGTTCTTGACCATTGTCTTGAAACATTTAAGGAAACGATGCGCCAGACATTCACAGCCAGCCTTGTGCGGCTGGTAATAGCCGGTTTTGTATCCGGCGCCTTGTTCGCAGCAAGCCCGCTGTTACAGGCCCAGGACGCCAGTCCCGACCGACCCGTGGCGAAACCTCCCTTGCGCCCCATCTTCCTCGAGACCGTCGACGAGGATGCGGAAGATCAATTGGAGGCGGCCCGTCTGTTTGATTTGCTGCAGGGGAAAATCGCCTTCAGCGAATACCAGGAGGCCGTGGAACCGGCGCGGAAAATCCTGGAACTCTCAAGCATAGAGTATGGACCGGACGCGGTAGAATTGGTCGAGCCCCTGGTGAACCTGGGCCAGGCCCTGGAATTCTCCGGTGACGCAGAACAGGCTACTGCCGCCTACCTGGGCGCCATCGAATTGACCGGCAAATATTATGGCCCCGTCGACAAACGATTGATTCGTCCCAATGCGGGCCTGGGCCGCATTGCCCAGGCCGCCGGGGATCACCAGGGTGCCGTGGAATATTTCAGCCAGGCGCGCTACCTGCTTCGACGCAGCGAAGGCCTGTACAGTTTGCAACAGATACCCATGCTGGACGCCACCGCCAGATCCCTGATCGAACTGGGTGATCCGGAAAAGGCTGACCAAAAGCAACTTATCGTGCTGGAGTTGTACCTGAGGGAGTATGGCGAGGACTCCCCTGACTTGGTCGAACCGCTTATGAAACTGGGGAACTGGAGCGGCTTTATGTACCTGTCCCTCAGCCCCGGTTCCCAGGCAAGCATGGCCTGCATGATAGACAGGCGCGCCAAGGTCGAGTTCTCAACGCCCAATCCCTGTGTATTGCCCGGCCAGCGGGACTTATATCGCATGGCAATAGATATCATTGAGAAAAACTACGGGGAAAATGATCCACGGCTGATTGAGCCTTTGCGGGCATTGGCCAACAGTTATTACCTGATGGCCGTGCGCTGGGTGCGTCGAGTGGACTCCCAGGGCTCGGCCTTCACCACCGGTACGTCTTCGGTGTATTACGAACCGGTGAGCCAGGAAGGCTATGCCCGCCAGGCACTTGAGCGCGCCCTGCAGATCCTGCGGTCCCAACCCGATTACGACAGGCGGGAAGAACGCCAGATACTGGTGGACCTTGGAGACTGGCACCTGGCGTTTCGTCACAACATCAAGGATGGCCTGGACTACTATCGCGAGGCATGGCGACTTATCGCAGCAGGAGAAGGCGGTCCGCAGGAAGCCAACCAGGCGTTCAATAACCCGGAGCAGTTAGTCGCCCGGCCCCCCAAAACGCCATCCCAGCATTCGATGTCGATGGATTACCGCACACCAGACCGAAAACCCATGGGACAGGTCACCTTCCAGTTCGATGTAGATGAAGAAGGACAGACCCATAACGTGGACATCATGGAGGATAGCCTGGACGATCCGCAGAATCGCGCACGCAGAGCCCAGCGGGCCCTGGAAAAGACCCGTTTCCGGCCTCGACTGGTGGATGGTGAACCGGTCTATACCTCACACATCATCCAGAACCACCTCTTCAGCTACGCAGACTAGCAGCCCCAAAAAGGGTCCCCGACAGCAGTATTGCCTTGAAACCAGTGCTGCGCTAGCGTATCTAAGTAGCATTCAGTGACGAATACCCGGCTAGCCAGGGCTCGTGCAAACAAAGCAGATAATCGGAGATAAAATGCGAAAAAACAAACTGTTATGGATGATTTCTCTAACAGTCCTTATGCTTTCAGGCTGTCAAACAACCAGTTCAGTCCAAAAAAGCACGCCTCCGAGCGCTACTCCCCCAACGAGTCCATCGACTCCGTCGGCCAGCCCCTCTTCGCCCCCCCAGAGCCAGCAACCCTCCGGTTCACCCAGCCAGTCCCAAGACCAGGCGGCAAGCGAATCCTCAAGCCAGGGCGAGCAAGACAGCCAGCCGGCCGAGGCTGCCCGGGAAGCCACTCAAGAGGCCCGGCAAAGCGAATCCCGGGGTGAGGATGCCGGTGCATCCGCCCAGGCCGACAGTGAGGCATGGCCCGCTGAGAGCGAGGGCGAGCAAGCAGATCCCTGGGCCGAATCATCTGTCGCCGAACAGGAGGCCGCCGAGCAGGCGGCATCCGAGGACCCCTGGGCCGAGTCATCTGATGCTCAGCAAGCCGGTGCAGAACAAGCACCCTCTGAAGACCCCTGGGCTGAGGGAAGCGTCGCCTCGGGTACCGGCGAGCAAAGCGGCACCCCTGGCCAGCAAGAAACCCAGGCACAGGCAACGGGGCAGCCAGGTAGTGAGGGCCAGGCACCGGGAATCCCGGGTGGCGGCCAAGCTGCTGGCAACGGCCAGGGCGTTCAAGTCGCCATGGGCGTACCCGGCGGATTGCCAGGAAATTTACCGACCGGGCAAACCTCCGAAGAGCGCTCGGCGCAGCTGGAACAGGTTCTGAACGGTTCCATGGTGGTGTTTGACGGTACGATGCTGGAAGAACAAAAGCGTGCCCAGGCGGCGCGCCAGGGTAACGGATCCCGATCCGCAAGTGGCAGCGCCCGGATTCCCGGCATGGGTGAGCCCGGAACCGGTGGCGAAGCGCAACAGCAGGGCGCTGATTCGGAAGGCGACTCGGAAGAAGGCAGCTCCCCCTCCTCGGCCAGGTCTGGGGGAAGCACCATACAGGGAGCTCCGGGGAACAAGGCTGGCGTGGTTCCTGAAGGAATTCCCAACGGGGACGACGATGACGTGGTTGCCCGCCAGTTGCGAGAAGCAGCGATGGCGGAAACGGATCCCGAGTTGAGGGAAAAGCTTTGGGAAGAATACAAGCGGTATAAAAATGGAACAGGAAACTAGGGAGCCTCTGATTTATTCATGAACTCGTATCTTGCGGCCAAAAAATCCAGCTTCTGTGTTGCCAATCTTCGCAATAGAACCACTATTACCTGCGATTGGCGCCTTGAATCTGAATCTTTTCGCCTACACTCTACTTCCTCCAGAATTAATCAGAGATTCCCTAGGTGATCACGAGCACTGAGACATTGATCCGCAGCCGATGGGCCACAGGGCTCATCCTGCTGCTTGGCTCCTTTTTGCTGTCCGCCTGCGTATCTGAAAAGGTCCGGGTGGTGAACAAGACCCAGGCAATCCAGGCCCAGGAAGAAATTCCCGAGTCCCTGCTGCTTGATGTAGGCATCCGCGTGTTTGATCCGGGTATCCCGGAAGATGAGTCTACCTGGGAGAAAAAGAACGTTTATCCGGCGGTCCGGCGAGCCGAATCCCGTTACGTGCCCTACACCCTGAAAGACACCATGCAGCGAACTTCCCAGTGGGGCTCCATCTGGGTGGTTCCCAGGGATTCCAACGCGGTGGATGTCTCGCTAAGTGGCGAGGTACTGGTCTCTGACGGAGAAACACTCACGCTGCATGTACACGTGGTGGACTCGACCGGGCGGCTTTGGCTGGACAAGGAATACTCTGGCGCAGCCAGCAAATATTCCTACCACGACGAACTTAAGCTCGCCCTCGACCCGTTTCAGAATGTCTATAACCAGATAGCCAACGACATGGTTGCCGCGCGTCAACTCTTGTCGAACAGGGACATCGAGAACGTACGCACGGTCTCTAGTTTGAAATTCGCCACCGAATTCTCACCTGATGCGTTTGAGACTTACCTGGCCAGGGATCGGAAGGGAAACCTTTCGGTTACCCGCCTTCCCGCGCCCGATGATCCCATGATGGGTCGCATGCTCCAGATCCGGGATCGGGAGTACATGCTTTTCGACGTGCTGGATGAACACTACGGGAACTTCCACCAATCCATGGACGGGCCCTACGAGAACTGGCGCAAATACAGCTATGAAGAAACCATTGCGCGCCGGGAAGTCGCCGATTCGGCCACGCGTCGCAAGCTACTGGGTGCAGCCGCCATTATTGGCGGGCTTATCGCATCCCAGAATTCCAACAGTTCTGCTGCCAGCACGGTAAGCACTGCAGCGGTCCTGGGAGGCATTGCCGCGTTCAAGAGCGGCATGGACCGTGCCGCAGAATCCCGGATCCATGAAGACGCCCTGAAAGAACTTGCCACGTCTCTGGAAGCGGAAGTCAGGCCCATGGTGGTCGAGGTGGAAGGGAATACCGTGGAACTTACCGGCTCCGCAGAGGCCCAGTACGACGAGTGGCGAAAGATTTTGCAACAGATCTACGAGGCCGAAACCGAGTACACCCTGCCGCCGATATCCGACGAGGGTGGCTAGAACAGATTTACCAGGCCCTGACTTACTCTCCAGCCGCTGACAATGGGGCATTCGAAGGGGTATCGAAAACCCGTTCAGGCTGCATGGCAACAGGTCCTTCGGCTACACTGCACACCAGATGACTTGTAAAGAAAATCCCGGGACCTGGATCCAGGGATGGTGAAGGTAATCGGTCAGTTGCTGATGATGGCCGTGATATCCCGAATACCGCTGAACCCCGGCGAAACACTGGCGAGATGAATGAGCGATACAGATAACCGCGTGGAAGATGAAAAGATAGAACCTGCGGCGTTCCGATCCCGATCAGCGGATGACGAGCACCAGGTTATCTCAGCGGCAACATTTAACCGTGGCTCGACCGACTCCCAAAACCGCCCGAGCGGCCGCGGATCCCATGTCCAGGCAAAGCTTGTCTGGGCGGCACTCGCGGTGCTGGGTATGATTGCAGTAGCGCTATTCGGACTCTTGCCCGACGCGGTGAATTCACCACCCCGGGATAGTCAGCAGGCAAGCGGGCCGGTACAGAAATCTCCCTCTCAACCCGTAGCGAGCATCCCCTCGGTCTCACAGGCGCAGGATCCCGCCCCCGCTCCGTGGCAAACCGCCCAGGTACTTCGCCAGAAAGAAGACGCCGAGGCGCTAATAGAACAATTTGTTCGTCTGCAAATGGAACTGGAAGACACTGAGGTCATGCTCTGGGGTGCAGAACAATTCCAGCAGGCAATCAAGCTGGCCCAAGACGGGGACGGACAGTTCAGTCAACGGGATTTTCTCGCCGCTGCGGCCAGTTATGAGCAGGGCCTGACCCTGCTCCGTGCGCTTGAGGGGGGAATCGGGGCCATCCTTGATAACACCCTGGCCGAGGGAACCCAGGCCTTGCTGAATTATGATGCGGTCGGTGCCCGTAAGGCATTCGAACTTGTCCTGATACTTGAACCCAATCACCCCCTGGCAAGCTCCGGACTCGCCAGGGCGATGCATCTTCAAGAAGTCGCTGAATTTATCGAACTTGCCTCCCAGAGCGAACGCCAGGGAGAGCTTGAACAAGCCAGGGGCTACCTTGTCCAGGCCAGGGAACTTGATGGCCAGGACCAGGTCGTCGCGACATCCCTGCAACGGATAAGCGGGATGATTCGGGACAGGCAATTTGACACCTTGATGTCCCGGGGATATTCCAGTCTCGACGCGGGCGATGCAAAAGCCGCCGTCCGGGACTTTGACGGGGCCGCAAAGATTCGCCCCAACAGCAGCGAGGTCAAGGACGCCCTTGCCCAGGCAGAAAGCATTCGCCGACTGGACAGGATCGCCCAATTGCAGTCCGAGGCGGCCAGGCTGGAGGGCGAGGAGGAATGGTCCAGGGCTGCCGAGCGTTACGACACGGCGCTGAGCCTGGACGATTCGCTTGTGTTCGCAAAAGACGGCGCTCAGCGCGCCAGGGAACGCGCCGCCCTGGACGAAAGAATGCGCAGCTACATCCAGCAACCCGAGCGCCTGCAGGCAGATGCGGTCTACCAGGCTGCCGGACAAGTACTGCAAATCGCTCGTTCAATAGACCCCCGGACTTCAATTCTTGGGCAGCAGATAACAGCCCTGGAAAAAGCCATGGTGCAATCCAGGCAGACCGTCCAGGTTCGCTTTGAGTCGGATAATGAAACCCAGGTAATCCTTGCCAAGGTCGGACCCCTGGGCGTATTCACCGAAAGAGAAGTTGCCCTGCGACCCGGGACCTACGTGGCTACCGGCAGTCGAAACGGTTACCGTGACGTACGCAAGACTTTCGTGGTGGGCCCCGGCTCACAGACCATGTCGGTCCAGGTACGCTGCGAGGAAAAAATTTGAACAAGCGGCTTCGTATTAACGATGATTCAGGCTCTCGGGAACTTGCTGCCGAGGACCTCCCGCTTGCGGTGGCAGCCAGCCCCTCGGGTGGCCTGCAACTGGCGTCGCAAGAGGACATCGATCACCCCGTGTTGTTACTGCGCTGGAAGGACGACGCACTGTGGGCGCTGCCTGGCGAGAACCCCGCCCCTGCGAGCCTCAACCAGGCTCCCCTTGATCAACCCCGGCGCCTGGAAGATGGCGATGTGATTGAGGCCGCAAGCGGCTTGCTGAGTGTTCGCGTGGACTCGCAGGAAATTCAGCTGGACCTGAGACACCGGCAGGATGCTTTGCTGATCAAGCCGGCAACATTCCGACCCGGCCAGGCGGCCTCTTCAGGACTGGCAAGCAAACTCAGTCCCGGCAAACTGGGACTCGCCGCAGCGTTTATTGTCCTGTGCCTTGCGGTGTGGTTTCTGCTCACCGCCCGGTCGGTGGAAATCCTCAGCGATCCACAGGCACAGAACACCGTTATCACTTCCGGCTTCAACCTGGAACTGGGCGGGCGATTCCTGTTGCGTCCGGGAAACTATACCGTCGAGTTAAGCAGGCCCGGCTATCAG